>JGI24159J19872_10006921_pt1 | contig 14822 bp, 5 predicted proteins | sample Ectturendosymbi4_FD_19872 | JGI IMG/M metagenome (IMG submission 19872) | reverse complement strand
CAACTTTTCCTCCCCCCAAAAAAATGCTTGGGTTACGCGAAGAGACAAACATACCAAAAAACTCGAAAGCAATAATTATGCTGGCACTTTACCCTGAGAAGTGTTTATTGCATCACAAGGGCATTGAAAATGATCAGACAATATTTGTACCACGTCACAGGGCGAAATGTGAAGTTTGCTGTGAGTCAATGACCAAATTCTCATCCATTCAATTTTTTGTATGAAACGTGACTATATCGCGTTAACGCAATTCTAGAAATACGACACAGCAAGTTGAAAACAAATCATTAGACACAGCAAGAATACTGGTCGATAAAAAGCATCTGATTTCGTGCTGAGCTGAACTTTTGTCCAAAAATTGTTGCTGGCAGGCAGGAATGTATTGCTAAAAAAAGAGATGTGGGAACGCCGTTCCCACACCAAAAATAAAGGAAGATTGATTCGCCTACAAGAACTTCCACAATAGATCTCCCTGTTTCAGTTAGTGCTACGGTGCTATACACGAGATAAATTGTCATTTATTCATTTATGCTGCTCCAGGCGCTACACGCAGAAAATGAAATGAAAAATCTAAATCTTCATTTCAAGTGACGTTACTTGTGCAAAATGCTGTGGGAGCGTCGCACTCATTCATAAAAGCTTGTAGGAAAAAATAGTATAATCTGCAGCTTATTCAACTTTTGTCCAGTCTGCTCAGTCCCGTCACCACGGGAGGGGGGGCTTGGTAGACTTATCCCCCAAAACAAAGCTCCAAGCCCCCCAAATTGAAACGTGAAGCACTATTAAATCAGTGGAGTTTTGTCAATTTTTAGAATGTCAAGCCCCTCCGCACAAACGCAAACCCTCCCATCGAAAACTTTCTAGCGACCGTTCTGAGTCTGCTGCTTATTCATCTTTTGTCCACAAAAAGCCCAATCTTACCCAAATGAAACAAGAATTTAAATACTTACGTGCGCAGTGGCACGGCATGCCCAAAATTTTGGATGGGTCAAAATGTTTGATTTTAGGCGAGCAACAGTATTTTGTTTGAGATGCTGCCTCTTAAAGCACAAAATGACTAGATCTGCCCCCCCTTGCTACGCCTATGTAAGTGCGGTTTATGTAACGGTATGTAATGAAAATACTTCGTGTAAACACTTACTATTTATATAATATTGAGGTCATATTCTTTATATGAAAACGTGTTTATTAGAACTTTCATTTATTGTGAAATAAACACATTCGGATTGCCCAAATTGAGCAAATTAAGCTATGCATTTGATATTTTTGTCCTTATCCCTGTGCAAGAAATGGTTTGTTTGAAGGTTATCCAAAAAATCACCCCAATGGACGTTTCTGTTTCGGAAACCATGGATCAAAAAACGTATCTGAGAAAATTTAGGCGGAGCTTCAGCCCCCTTAGCCCCCCCTGCATCCGCCTATGTTGCGGGGCTCCATTCAGTGGGGTGTGCAAAAATTTTTGAAGAGGAACATCAGGTTATAATGATAGAAACGGGTGATGTGAAAGATCGAGGTCCGAAATGGCTAATGCCCTAGTTTCGCCTATCCAGAAAAGATGTCAGCGCCGTAACACCCAATGCATCCTTGAGTTACTATTCTCAATACCTCCAGAGGGTGTAGTGTGAGTGGGTACCCACAGCTAAAAAGCTTGCAGTGTCAACAAAAGATTCTATTTTAGAATCAACAAAAGATTCTATTTTAAAAATATTTTTAGAAAAGATTCTATTTTACCATGCCGGGCATATTAGCCATAGAGGACCTACCGCTTCATTGGTTGGCAATACTCTTTTGCAGTGAAACTTATAAAGCTGTGACCCATCACTTTCGTTTTCGTGGAAAACCTCTGTTGCGACTGTAGCTTGTAGGCGATCCTGCTTGGGCTAAATAGACCCTAGCATTCCGACTCATGAGACCTGGCCACGTAGCCGGAGCGTTTGCCTTACTAAATACAATTTGAAATGCACGAGAACAATTTTCACAGTGGTGTGACTCTTCTAGAGCTTTTTTTGGAATTTCTATGGTAGCTCTACTAAATTCTTGTCCAACGCACCTCTCTTTTTTTGCTTCAGCTTTTTTAAACTTTAGCCCTCTTTCAAATGCCACATAAATATTTTCGACCTATGTCTCTTGGTCTTCGACTCATGGTATTTAGCTAAATTACAGAACCGAAACAACATATTCTTAAATAAATAACCCACATTCGACTGTTACAACCAAAAACAAAACACCAGTATAAGACTTGCATATCAGTATATACAGTTCTTTACAATTAAAAAATGGTTATCATAGAGCTCCAGTTAAGAGTTTATCAAATGGTTATCACAGAGCACCAGTTTTCTCTTCTAACATTGAAGAAGTATACAAAGTATTTGCAGATTTCCCGATAACTATAAATCTACTTTTTAGATATTTTTCAAAACAGGCAACTACTTTGGTAGCATTGACGTACGAGGCGGGAGAGGAAATTGCTCCAGCAGATTAGGCCAAGATTAAAAAAAGTTCGGGCAAAACTGCCCGATATGTTTGGGTAATTTTCTTAAGTAGAGTCATCGGCCTACCAAACTTTCCAGTTGAAGATTGTATTTTAGTGGCTTAGAAATTAGGGCAATCGAAAAATTTCCTCCTCTTAAACCAAAGGTCCCCGTATGTTGCCTAGGTTTGGTAATCTCCAAAACTTTCAGGAAAGTCATTCCACTTTTTCTCTTTTTCCAAACTTTTTGCAACTTTCAATTTGTTAGGCTATATCTCAGAAACTAAGACGCTCATCTGTTTGCCATAGTCTTTGTACCGGTAGTACTTAATGATGCACAACAAGAACATCATGAGGCTTATCTTCGCTCAAACGTAACTGTCACTTCTGTTTCTTTGCAAATGACTTTATTGTTAATATTCGTCAATAAATTTTCTGTTACGTTTATAAGAAACCATTAATTTTGCACACCGGGAGTCTTCATTCAGTTCGATTAGTTAAAACTAGGTTTATTTTAGACTTTTTCGCCAATGTCAGGTTGTCTCATCATATCTCTACGAGAGGGAAATTGAATATGACTGACTAAGCAGCACACATCTGCCATTACGAACTGAAGTTAAACTTCAGAAGACACGTAGTAGTAAGCATTGAAACAGCAATAACTATCGAACCGTCTTTTGCAGCAAATATTGAAACTTGACCTGCCAAATATGAAACACCTATAACCGCAACAGAAAATAGCTGCAAAACTTAAGCCCTCTCTGTCTTAATTACAGTGGCTATTGAAAAACCTAGGCTACAAAATGCATTGTTTTTTCTATTGAAAGAACGTGGCTACACATTACCGAAAAGTAATTGCCATTGTTACGATTAAAGAACATTGTGTGGATTAAGGGCGTTAGAAACCGCGCAGTTCACTGTAATTTTTGTTGGTAACGGACCCTACGCTTAAAAATACTGTGGGTCGCACGCCGGCACTACACAAGCAGCTTTGATTGAAAGTGTAAGTTGGCGTAGGCAAGCAATAGGCGAAGCGCGGACCCTCTTTAACGCGGGCCCGGTTGGAAGCAATCGGTCCAATCGGCTAAGGGCCGGCCCTGCATCCTATGCATTGTAGTGATCGACGACACAGAACCCGAAATCTACCGCTTCAGTGAGAATCAAACTCAAGAACTCTACCACTGAAAGACACAACAGCAAAACCATAAAAAAAGAATAGGAAACTACAAATATTTACAACAGAATAAAAAAAAAGAATAGGATAAAGAAAAAAAAAAGAATAGGAAACTACAAATATTTACAACAGAAAGCCGGTTACTAATGACTGCGCTGCTCCTGAACTCCANTGATCAATTTTTCAATCTGCGGATGATGGAATCCTGCAATACCAAGTTCATGAACGAGTCAACGCTGATTTTAGTTTTCAGTTGGAATAAACACGAAAATCCTTCTTTTGACTTGTACATGCTAGTCGTGATCACCAGTTGTTGCAAAGCTTTTAATGCAATTTTATTATACTCGGGGATTCAAGCAAACGAAGCCATCAACCCAATAATCCCCATAATAGAGATACGTTTTGAAAGACGCTCTTTGAGAAAAATCATGCTGAGGGGAGCTTGTTCTCAACGCTGAACTCCCTTTTTAAACTTCGTTCTTTAAGGTGCGAAGCTGGCGTGTCTTGATCTATTTCATCTATAGATTTACATTTACTTTCATCAAAACAAAATTTCTTGTACGTATTTCGTAGACATTCTGCAGCTATTAGCTGGGATGTAAACGCGTATTAGATGTTGGAATCAATACCAAAGCGGTAACAACAAATATCAGAAATAGGCTGCTTCTGTACTTTGACTGGTAAGACCTGAACTTCAACTAATACAATGCTACTCTGACCAGTGATCATGTGTCTGACTTTCAGTCGACATTGAGAACGAAATGAAACTGTGAAAAGTAATGCGATTCTAGCAGATGCCCTTAGCGCAGGAATTCAGAACGCGCATGCAGAGCACAGCAAGATTCCCTTACTCGAGTGAGTAAAACATGGCAGATCTTTGTAAACTCTACTCCTAATATGTCACAGACGCAGTTAATTCTTGCACGATATTGTGGTTTTTATGAAGTGATAAGTTGATGACTGCTGTAGACGTAAAGTTAGAACGCTTAAAGTTGGCCATTTCATTCATGATTGCTGATATGTGTTGGGTAAATAACCAAGATAAATGCACGTCATCAGAGGATAGAAAAAATGAGAAACAAAAGTTTCAATCACCCTTTATTCACCCCTCTTCTTTTGTTCACTTTTGCAAAACTTTTATTCACCCTGGGGTGAACCATTCACCTGGTTAAGACGCACTGTGTATGCTCGATCACACTCGAACAAGGCTATGCAGCGTTCGAGAATTCTGTGAAAAAATACTTGCTACGATGCAGATTCGGAAATGGTTTAAAAAGAGAAAGGTTATTTACCTAGGGCCAAAGAGCTGAGCGACCACCAGTATCGGAAGAGATAGTCGAGAAAGTTTCGGAAGCATTTGTGCGAGGCCCTGGAAAGGAGCATGATGTTTACTGTGTCGCAGGCGGTACGCATATTAAAAGCTTTTGGAATCTTTCATAAAATCTACCGTACATATGTTTGCATTCGTTACTACCTTTATACGAATAAACTTTATTCTTCAAAGCATTAAGAGCGTTTAATTTCAGGCCCTGTACTGGAAAGTTTGCATAGGCTGCTGCGTCCTGAGCGGGATCAAATCAATTTGTTACGTACCGTGCTTAAAAGAAGTATCTGAAAACCCTTAATCGCCTACTTCCATTAAAGTAATAATCACGATGGCATGTAGCAAAAGTTTAATACCTGTTTTTCCTTACACATTTTTATTGATTTTTTTAAAGGAGCTTATCCACACTTCTGGGTCTTCTTCATACTCCCAACAGAAGAAATACAAATACACATAGCCTTATTTCAGGCCACCAGAACAAAATTAGACTCAGCAAAGATCATTAACGCCTATGGTACAGTGGCGTAACCAGCCCAACATTTTGGGGGCCAAAAACTGGGGGTCCAAAACTTTTCCTTTTAGGCGAGCAGCAGTATTTTGTTTGGGACGCCGCTAGTCGAAGCACAAAATGACTAAATATTCTAAAAATTTGGGGGGCATGGCCCCCTGGGACCCCCTGGCTCCGCCTATGCTATGGTAACATGTTTGCTGCCCATGAAAATAACAATGAACTTAATGCTAAGTGCCATTTGCTTAGGTTGCCATTGTGGCAAGTAAATTTTTTGTGCGGGATGGCCATGGTGGGGCAGTTTTGCATGTGGCTAACGTCTAAGTGACGGATATCTGAGCTGCGCTTGTCTGATTGCTGCTACATGGCCAACATAGTTGCGTTTGTCACAACTGTCCTAGTAACATTTACCCAAGGTCACTTTATTCCTTGATGACCACAGCTTAACAGCAAGCTTCTTTTCCAACCTGCACTTACCCAGGCGATTGTTGCAGAGTAGAAATTGTCCAAAGTGACAATTCTTTAAGTGGCATCGATCCTTGCAACACATATGACGCAATTCAGACAGTTGACATTAATTCATAAAGTTATCGTGTAATGTACATGCCAGAACCTCTTGTGTAGTATACTGTGTCACAAGTGTGCTATTACGGAATTATTCTTTGTCACAAGTGCATTCTTTTTTACTCACGCACCACACAGTTTCAGATGTGAGTCATACGAATTCGCGAAAAGATTAAATGCTTACTGCAGAATATGCATCCATGGCCGTCGATAGAAGGGCGCATGGTGGGCCAATGCTCCCCTGGGTTTTGAAATTTTATATTTTGCTATTCACTTTTTAGTAGAAAAATGTTTTTTCTCTTAGTTTCAGAGTTGTTAAAATGAAATTTCACCACTGTTGGCCCCCTTGGAAAGCATCCTTTTTGTGCCCCTGGAAAACTCCGCTGTTGCGCCCCCTGGAAAAAATCCTTCCCACGCCCATATATGTAGCACATGCTATTTTAATATCAAAATGCTACAAAAGGGAGGGGTGCCGTTTTCATCTGCCAGCGTGGTCCATTCGAAAATAAAGCACCAAAGAATGGAAAGTTCTCAGTACATCTCGCTTTCCACTGTACCTGCAACTCTACTTTGTGAAGTCTTTTTGATGCACAATTTCAAGAAGCGTGTCACACCGATGCAATCTACGCAAGTTTCAAAATATATTCACACTGACAACATTGAACTGATCGTGAATAAGTTCAAGTTGAAGTTTATTCATACGTTTATGTAACACATATATTCCAAAATTCAACACAGATTCATTAGAAAAAATGTAACATTGCAGTGATTTGATACAGCTATGTGCAAAGATAACCATTGTAAAGTATAAACATTTAGTAATGAATGTGCAGCTTAAACTGAACACCTTCACAATGGAAGAGCTCTTCTTGTACAAGGCACAGGTAGTTGACGCAAGATCAGTTGGACACCATGATTGCTAGCACCGCAGCTAGTTGTAAACAACAGGCACGAATTGAAAAAATGTACACATGGAGACAAAACTATGCCTAGACGTAGTATAGTATTTACATATAAATACAAGGAACAGAAAAAGCCATTAAACAAAAAGTACTATGTTTTTGTGCTTTAGAAAGGTCAAAAGGTCACGTTTATATTTACTTCAGTGTGCTCAAATCCCCAGAAAGAAATACACAACATACAAGACGAACCAAGTAGCCAAACATCGGCAACATTTTATAAAATACATTTTGACGTGTTCATTTTCCTGAAGAATTGGGTCGTCTTTTCGAATTTTGTTTCGATAGCGTTCCACAAAGCTTAATTGGAACATGAACAAAAGTTGCGAGAACAGCAAAGCACGAGTTTGTTTAAATCGGCTCTAAAGGTATTTTGAAGGTAGACAAATGGCAGCAGGCATGCCAAGAAATTGGCAATTTCCTCACTTTCAGCGCTGGATGTTTACAGAACAGCGACTACAAGACTTGGAAAATGAGCAAGAGTAGTAGAAACCAAAGCGACTTGCTTGTTTGTGCAGAGCTGTAAAAAAGGTCGCAGTCACTGTAATATTGTCTTTCTGTCGTGACGGTTGTTTGCTTTCTGGCGTGTTGCGACCCTTAAAACCAATATTAGCTTTGTGGAGAGTCGAATAGAGGCCCTAAAAGCCATCGCGTGCATGCGAGTGCGCTTGCCTTTCAATCTGACGAAGTGCTGCTGGAAGCAGCCACAAAAGTTATGTGAGTCAGTTGATTAAAGAGTGTCAGATTTGTGTGAGCAGCTTTTTTGAGTCATGCCACAAAAAACGTTCACGGGATGTCAGCTTTCCACATCATTTCAGCGAATCCGTTTTTTTAACGTTAGCGGCAAGGTTTTTGCTACACTTGATCAAGCCTGATTTCTGTATCAGCTGTAGCGTGCGAAAGTTCTGGGGTGTTTTTTGTCAGACGCTGTTTCCGTGTGTTTTTATCACTTGCATTTGCAGGAGATGTTTTACAGATGTAGTAAAAAATGAACTTCTTTGGCACAGTGGAAGCGTGGTTTAAACGAGCATATTTTATTCATTATACAGTAATAATAGTATATATTTTGACTCAGACTCATGGTCCATATCACAAGGGTAATCGAATAACACAAGGACACAAAAACGGTTAGTCATAGCGCATTACAGAGTAGGTGTTAGTTGATAAACACAGTCAGTTGATAAAGTTATTATTCCTTTCTGTGAATATTTGCTTGATATGGGTGCGGTGCGACTGCTTGCACCAAAAATCATAAACCCATCACATTATTTTGCTAGTAAATTGGCAAAACTGTGAACATTACAAGAAGGAAAAGTATAATATATTTTTAATTTTCGCTTCTGGCCATCTAGTTTAAAAGAATAGTTTCACCTGCACTACAGTATTGGCTATCAACCTTGAAAAATTGAGTTTACGGCGGCTTCTAGGACCAATCTTTGCCAAAGACATGTTTGGAATAGCAAGTTGCAAAGCTTCTTTTCGTGGTTGTATTTTTTTTCTGCAAGACAAAAAATTAATGATCGCCAGTAGTTCTGTTCAACATGAGAAGACGATCGAACGGAAGATTTAAGTAATGATTTCACATGCAATGAAACCTAGATTGTGTTAAGTTCGGGGCCGCTACCCACTTCAATGAAAATTTTGCCTTGTTAGTTGCTGCTGATTGTATTGTACAATTAAGCATGTGGTTTTATTTAGAGATGATGCAGTTAATTTCCTTAGGAAAACAAAGGTCTTCCGATAGAGGTGAGAAAAATAGCTTTGTTAGTCTGCAGCAACAGAAGCGATGCTCTACACTTTTTGAAATACACTAACAGTTTATTGACGATAAAGCGACTTAAGATCTCTAAATCATGGTTAGCTATTCATGCGGTACACTTGTGCTTTAACTGTTTTATTAAGCATGATTCTCGAGCGTTAGAAGTGCATGAATTGTTAAGTAATAGTATGTTTTTTATGAACAGATTTATCTTCAGTTTGATGGAACCCGCACAGCTTCACCTGATATTCACGTTTTTATGTTATGTTGCAGACAAGAAATACCACATTACTGAGTGACAAACAAACATGTTCTCCGAACAGCACTTTTGCCAACGTGGATGATGCAGACTCAAAGCGGGTTTTGTGCGAAGGTTGGGCCTGGTTGCAGATAATTGCAAAACATTTTCAGTTGTTTTCCATCAAAATTCATCTTCCGTTAAAGCGGTGAAGATAGAGCGTAGTCTCTAATGACACTAATCTCTGTTCATTTTGAACTAAACTGCGAGTGAGCCGTTGTCGTAAATACCGCTGAGAAAAATAACACCACGGCTGCGACGTGCCCAAGTACCACGCACCGACCAGTTGTCATTTTCCTCAAGACGGCCGTCACTAAGCTTGGCGCTTATTGCGTCAAGATCGCTTTGATTAAGACACGAACAAACTGCAGCTAAATGTTTAAGCACTAGGCTTTGATCACGTACGTATAGCAGATCACAATGCAATTTCATCGATGACTGTGTCAGCTCAATTCAGTTTTCTGCGCTTATTGCATTCGGCGTGGTTGAGCAACTGTCCAACCGGACGAGAAACCTTATCTGCTACGAGTGCAATTTCACATTTTATTTAGACGGCTGCACACTTCAGGGCAAACAGTCTACCTCACCTCAGCATGTGCAGTTTGTGTTACAGGTACCGAGATATTTCTGAAAAAATGCGTCTTGATCTAGCCGAAAAGACTTATCCGCTTAGACACACGCTCATGACTTTCCGCTCTTTCGGGTTACGGTCGAACAGTGGGGTGTGTTTGTTCACCGCGATGGCAAGTCAAGGCCAGTCATGTCAAGCTGTACAACTGCTACGCGTGGTAGAACCGAGTGCTTTGCTTGAGATGTTTTATGAACGCGACGATTTGATGAAGAGGCCATTCAGGCGATGAGCCGATTTTCGCCAGATTTCGATCTGGTAGACGAAACTTTGCCCTTTGTGTCAAGTGGCTCACCTGCACAACCGTGAGCAAAAGTGGGTTAGCAGAGCTGCTGAAGCGCGGCAGAGACAGGAGTAGAAGGTACAAGTTGAGAGGCCTAGTTGAATCGCTCTTCAAGCGTTTGTTGACTCGACCGTTGCATTCAGATATTACAAAGTGTGTTTGTTTGGGTTTCCTGCTTTCTGCCTTAGCACCTGGACATCTGTGAAAAGCTAAAAAGACGCAATAAGTTTGTTGCGATTATCACTGAAAGCGTTGCGTTTATTGTATCATTTGAATTGGCAATTTCCATCACAGATTTTTCGAGTGTGTAAAAAAATTTAATTTTAGGCAATGCGATTCCGAATTACCAAGTATACATGTGGTATAATCGCGAAATTTTCTTTCGTCGGGAAGGTTTTGCCGTTGGTGAGTTTTGTCCAATGGCTCCGCTCGATATATAGTTTAAAACGGACTGTAATTTGTGTATGCGTTGCTCATATTTTCAGCCCTTGTAATGTAATGCGATTTTATTGTGACCTGATAAAACGTGAATTTTTGAACTTCATAAATCACCAAAGCATGGACCACGGCCATGATTTTTAGAAATTTAGATGGGCAACCCTTGTAAGCCTGCGTCATGGCTAGTGGCCGTTTCACAGATCCAACCAATGAGCATGTTGTAGTGGTCAAGGTTAAACGTGAATTGAAAGTGCGCTCATAGTCCTCACACAATCCGCTGAAAAACTTCAGTAGTGTCTGCTGTCGTGCTGGTAATGATATGGTATTGATTTTTAACCATCACAGAGAGCTCGAGTGCTTTTGTGCTGATGCGTAAAGTTGGAGCTTTACTTACACATCGGCTTTACAATAAGTGATTCGTTTCAATGCCTGGGAGATCGATCCGGAGTAAGGGTGCAGGTCGTGCAGGGGCGCCTTTTGCGCCCAGTTGGCGATAGGTGAGGCTTTTGGTAATTTGTGCTAGCATAAGCAACTGACGCATGAACCGACCTTTTGGCATTTCTGCAAATGATGATGCTTGGAACCGCGTCGCATTTCTGCGCTCCCTGCGACTGAGCATAGCCTAGCCCTAAACTTAGAAAACACGAGGCTCAAATGGCAAAACCGCTGAAAACACGAAAAATATTTGTTTATTATGCGGTGACGCCGAAATATGCCCATTCATAACTGTACGTTTGTTCGCTGTGTAGTCTCTGAGGCTTTCGAAGTTTTGGGTATGTTAATTGTAGCATTTTGAATAAAGTTGTGCAGTTATTTTCAACACTACATTTATTGAAAGATCGTTTAAGCGAGACCAGGTAACAGTTGATTGTCGCGGAGGTGTTGAAAACACAAGTACGCGAAACTATTAGCATTTGTTAACCATCCGAGCATAAGACAAACTTTAGCCGCAACAGCAATTTGAATGCTCAAATGGTGGTTGGGTACGTTTTCTTTAATTTTATGGGTTTTACGACTGAGGATTGATTGAACCTGTCAATGCTCTCAATGCGATAGGGGCGGTTGATTCAACCTTGCTGTGACTGGTGTAAGACTGTGCACTATACGAAACAGAGAAAACCTAAATTCGTCAATTATTAATTTATCAATGCGAAATCGAGGCGTACGCGATATACCAGAACGGACCGGACCTCTTTTGAACAATCCGCTACTGTATATGTGATTTCCTATCTGTCGGTAACATTTCGATGCTCTTCCCGCGTTTTGCAACCAACGCTTTGGGATAAAGCAGCTAGAAAGAATAGTTTTGGTTGGTTGAGGCAGCAGCAGCCACGCGCTGCAAAACATGTACGAAACTTCGCTTCATGCCTTATGAACCATCTGGTCCGAAACGAACTGGGTGAGGTGCTCATGACAGCGTAGCGCTCAGTCAAACAGTTGAACAGAAACAGGGCGAAATGGTTTAAACGTAGCACCAGAGCAGCAAAGCTGCTTTGCGACTGTTTCAACTATGTACACAGATTTTTATATTCAGTTAGGTAGAGCTTCTGCTGCTAGCCTAGAAAACTTGTCGCACTTAAACAACTGATCAACGGAAGCGAAAGCAAAACTTTGAAGCAGCAAATATACATGACATTTCTGAATTAGTGTTACCTGCAGGTGCAGCAATATATACGTGTTGGAATACACCGAGTTGCAAACAGTGACGGATTAAGGCATTGCTGGCCCGAAGGCACAATTTAAAAGTGGCCCGAAATGCAGATATTTGGTTACTTGAGCAATTTTTTGTGGTTTTCGTTTTGGACGTGAGTCAACTAAAATATTAACTTACGGCGTTTTTTCTTGCACGTGTGTCACTTTTTTGCACTATATATTTCAATATAAATAATTGATTTTCACNTTTTTAGTANGACGCTTCAACTAACATCTATGCATACAGAAAGTAAATATAAACTCTCCACTTAATTGAAAAAAACAGAAATAAAACTACCAGTCTTTGTATATTTGTTGAACAACGATCAGTTTCGTGGACGCAAGCTTAGTTTGATTCTCACAACGGCGAAAGCAGTTCGGCACAAGTCAAGTGGCACAAATCTCAGAGGAAACGCTGTCACAGACAAAAGGAAAGAAGTTGAAAACTTAACAATGGAAAGCATATTGCGCAAACGTTGAAGCAACCAACCTTTTCGGGCAGATGACCACGGCAATCATACACAAAATTCTAGCAATATCCTTATGGCCAAACCAGTACTGCGCAACATCTGTACCGCAAGACGATGTTAGGTGGGTCACACAAATGAGTACCGAGCTAAATAAAACCTCTATGCGTGCTTCACATTGCTTATGCTTTAGTTATATATTTAGTTAAGCTTTTGAAAACATTTTAAGCGTGCTGTCGAATACTGAAAAGATTTTAAGAGTATTGCATTTGAAAAAGTTGCAGAGCGTAAAGTTAGACAACAGCTTTGCTCGCTTGCGACTCCAAATTCTTCAGTTAGTTTGGTGAAGTAATCTTTGTCAAGCAAATCACTTTGAAGCACAGGAGCGACAGCACACCAAGACGTTGGTGACCCATCGTTGATCGTTTAACTTCTTTAATTTGTTTGAATTGCTAAAAAAGTTTGTTCCCCTGAGCGGTTCGTAGCCATAAGAGAAGATGAAGTAAATTCCGAGTGCTACTTCTGTGCTTGGAAATGCACGCGAAATGAAAGCCACGTTCTGGCAGGCAAGCGCACGCATTACTCTCAATTCAGTGAAAACAGTGTAACGTCATAAACGCTTATTTTGAGCATAAAACGTAGTAGCCTAGTTAAATCTGTAAGGCACTAAGCCAATGGTTGCGAAATTAATTGCAAACGACATACAAATAATTGCTGTATGCAACAGCTGAACGAGAGACCTAGACAAGTGAAATAAATCAAAGAAGTTCTTAATCAACGTTCTTAAATCGTGGCAACCACAAAAAATTTAACAATCATTTATTTGCAAGGAAACTGTCATAAATCTAAGGGCTAAGTTACATGCCTTTTTCTGGCCTAGATTTTCGACTGACCCGAATACGTGTGCCTTGTTTGCGTAATGGTTAATCCGGCACTGCCTGTAAATTTTTACTACGTTTTTAGAAAAACTGTTACGATTGCATCCCTGTACAAAACTTATTTTCATACGTGATTAACAACTTTAAGTGTTTTGCTGATTAACGTGTTAGGCACAGATTCACGGTGCATGTCATAGGGGCAGCAAAAGAACACGAATGTATTTGATCATGACACATCACGGGGTAGGTGTGAGTTGGTACCTACAGGCAATATTGCAACGGAACATACGCTGTATCAACGGATCAGCAACTATTGCATTCGCTCATCGTCAAACAGATGCGTAGCATGGTTGGAGAAAAATGAAGACTTGTAAAAATAGGCTAATGGCTGTGCAACTGAACGGGAGTGCAAAAACGTAGATGGTACCGTGGAACAGCGACGTGAACCATTTTGACATGCTGTTTCACGTCCACGTGCTTAGTTTCAAAATCCTTTTCAAGGTATTAGGGCAAATTACTTACATGCAAATTTTCAAGTCACGTAATGCAACTAAGTGACAGGGGAAAAGTACGTTGTTCTGGTGATAAACAATCTGAGTAAGGGTGTGGGCAAAATTTTGCATACTATCCAAAAATTAATCAGTTCGTTTGGGTAAAGCAATGAGCTGGTGATGTCAAATCGAGTAATGCAGCGGGCCAACAAAAATAAGCTTTAGGTACTGAGTAAACGGGCTAAAAATGTTCTGCAGATAGCTCAAAGATATGTACATATTTGAATGTGGTTTCTAAACGGGCTAGGAACATTCTGCAGATTGTTAAAGATATGCACAGGTTTGAGCGTGATTTTTCAACGTTAGTAGCACGCTGCGATTTTGACCTCTTTCCTGGAAGCAAAACAGCGCTGTGTTTGGGTGGCAGGTCCGAGAAACCAGATGCGTAATAGGCATCAATTGTTTGGGTTATTGTGATAGTGTTTTGGGTGTAGCTGGTAAAGGGCAATTAACCTGAATTGGAATAGTGCGACGCTACTTGGAATGTCGGTTTAAATGCGTTCGTTCTTCAATACTTGTTGCTGTTAGGCTCTACAGTGAATAGCTGCGCAGCGAAATGGATGTGTAACAGCTATCAGTGTACACAAGCAGGTTCCTTATGCAGGGGCAAGTATCATCACAAAGCTTGTGGAAAACGAACAACAATATAAATAAAACAAGTCGGCTGTGCAAAACATAAGGCAAACACTAATGTACAAAAAAGACAAGTTGAAATCTCATAGACGGCTGTTGGAGTTGGGTGAGCTCTTAGATAGGAAAGGTAACTATGAAAGAAACCCTGAAAAGTATCATGCAGCTATTTTAATAAAGATAGGCTTCATACTGGTTA
>JGI24159J19872_10006920_pt1 | contig 14822 bp, 5 predicted proteins | sample Ectturendosymbi4_FD_19872 | JGI IMG/M metagenome (IMG submission 19872) | reverse complement strand
TTACAGATCATGGCAATGCTTACTTGAAAAGAAATGCCCTGCGTTGAAAATCTGCAGATAGCCTACTGTGTAAATTGTCGTAATACTAATATACCTGACTGCTGCTGCCAACGAAGCGTTTATCATTATTTTTACCGTAACATGGGGCATTTTCTTTGTAGTGTAGAAAGGAAAACGCGTTTTGTGAACGTCCATTTGCATTGCATCGTCAGCAATGTTCCCTCTAAGGGGCACAAATACTCAGGACCACAAGAACTGTTGCGCAGTGAAATCTCATTCTAGCGCACTTACAACATTCCAAAGCAATGGAAAAGCACACAAACAAGAAGCTATTTGAATGAAATGTGTATTTTGTTCGTATTTTGATAAGATTGTATATTTATTATATAATTCACAAAGTTTGTTATTCAATAAAAACTCCACTTACTCAGCCCTAAAATAATCATGCTCACTAAAACAAATATTTGCTCAGTATAAAATTATCTTAGAGGNAACACTGATCGTTAGCAATTTGAAAATGATAAACAAAAAGTTGACCTTTCCCCCCCTGGAAAAATTCCTGNGGACGCCCATGAATGATCGTGATTTCTCGCTTTCGTTTTTTCGTTACTTTCGTGCTTTCACGCATTACGAATTGTTTGTTTCTTTTCGTTCTCTTAATTTCGGTTTCAAAATAAACAGAATCAACCCCCTTCTTGTTATTATTTTACCAAAATTACCTGCAATAACAAATGTTATAAACAAATTGCTACTATGAGTGTTGCAGACAATTTCACTTGCTGCAACATACAAGTCAAACAGCACTACTGCACTATGCCGGCTACTGCCACCGGTAACACAGCGCTGTAACAAACGTAACCCACAATGAGAATACGTATTATGTCGTCACATGAACTGTTTATCTCGAGTCCTCCATGTACCTGCGCCGATGCCACTGACTACGTCAGATCGTTGTTGTGTGCCACATTGCTTGTTGGTTCCGTAGCGGTGCAGTGTTAAAGTTTGACCAGTTTTATCACCCAAGCTTCTCTAAACCAAGCTTAGACTTGTTTCCTCGTAAATGTAAGTATGCGAAAGTGATTGGTTTACGCAATTTGGTCCTGTGAAACTTTGGGTTCCTTGCAAATCGATACCGCATTCCCCCCCACCAAATTGGCCTGTGTCCGCTACTGATCACGACGCTCGTTTTTTTTGAGTCTTGTTCTGTAGGTATTAGATCTCGTCTCGGTCTCGAAGGAAGCGAATCTCGGTCCTGAGTCCTTCGTCTCAAGACAATTTTATCAAAAAAGTCTCAGTAAAATTTCAGCAGTTCAACTGAATTGCTGTTGCTCCCATCCTTGACAAAAGAAAAGACAACTTACTTTGCAAAAGCGGATGAAAATCGATGAGTTTTCAGTTACCACCCGACAAATTTTCAAATATTGAGTCTCAGTACTGAACAGTCAAGTCAAATAGCTTTGCTGGAATTATTTCAGGTATAGTGATCACTCAAAACCTAGTAGTCTTGAAAGCACAGTAGAAACTGTGGTAGCTCAAGGCGTTTATGACAAATCAAGAGAATAGCTTTGCTGAAAAACTATTGATGCCTTACATTTCTTAATCAAAACAAGAAAACAAGTAGGAAAGATTGTGGACACCGTATGGCAAATTTTTAGCCGTTAAAAAGGGCCCTTCAAACTCTATGCATATATGAAGTTCCGCCAATTTTCCAAACATTTCCGAAACAACTGTAAGATCCATAGTGTTATTGCGAATCAAGCTGCTATTATCCAAAGAAACAGCGTGGTTGGTAGTGTGGTGAGACAGTGCTTTTTCCTAAAGTGTTTAGTGATAAATCTACTGTTGTAAACATTTATCCATTAATTAAAATATTCACTCAAATGGCTTATATAAAGCTAGACCTTAAAAGCCTAATTATATAGGTACTAATTGCCAAAATGCTTCCGAACATTTTAGTAGCACAGGCGAATTTTTCAACAAATCAGCAACTATTCTCAAGCTCATCTGACACAAAAAACAAACTTGTATTTCTAAATATGTTTTTTTTCAAACGCAAACATATTTTCCTTCCAAAAATGTGGGAGGCACGCAAGGTACCTTCCAGCCAAAAGGACAAAGTTCCTTTTACAGATTAAGTATGAACAACCACGGTGCTTGCTCATCCAATAATTCCAAAAACGCTGGTTTATGCAAAAATGACACTGGAGACCTCTTGCATGGCTTTTGTTTTCACACGATAGATATGCACTGCCATCTTGGCAGTAATCCCCGCCTTACTCAAAAATACAAAACGTATGCATATTTTGAAAGGTCTGCTCGACAAAACGCTTGGAAAAAATCAGCTCCTGAGGGAATAAGTGATTGTAAGTCTTTTCAAAATTTAGTTGAAAACTGAATTACGCATGTTGTCAATAATCACCTGAGAACGGTTGATTTTGGAAAGCTTTTGTTACCGTGAATGAGGAGTGTAAGATTTCGGCTAAATCGGCTACTTTTGTAGTGATTGCTCAGTTATCACTAGGGCAACCAAACGTCAATAAAGTCAAAATTTTTTTCCTGTTATGAAAGTTCACGAAACGTCAACAAACCAAATTTCACGCTCATACCATGAGGAAATCCCAAGTTATTAGGTCAAAAAAGTCAAAATTTATCATTAGGTCAAAATTTTTCGTTAGGTCAAAATTTTCTTGCAGCACAGTTTTTTTTCACTTCATCGATACTCAACTGAAACTACAACAACAGATATTGATATGCTTTTGCAAATTTAGTTGCAATTCTGTAATAATAATGGATTTGTTGCGACTTCTGACGTAATGATGCTGTTTTGCCCACTATGGACGATTGAATAGTATGTAGGATAGGCATAGTAAGGCAAGAAACGCGGTCTTACAGTACTAGGTTTGGTAAATGCTCAATCCATTATGCGTATAACGTTTCAACTTTATGATGATCTCAGGTTTGACTCTACTGTAGTTATTTATGTACTTATCAGTATATCATCCCCAGAGTTAAACAACCAAAAATTTTAAAATTTCGAAGCACAGAGTGCATGAACACGCTTCTGGGTTAACCTCAACACCTAAGGCTGAATTATTTTGCGTTTGCAAACGCAGAAAATTTATAGGTCAAAATAAAGTCAAAATTTGTAAATTATAAAGTCAAAATTTTAAGTTTTTAGGTTAAAAATTTGGTTGCCCTAGTTACCACCTATTAAAACCAGACGACATAGGTGGCAAAAAACTTTAATAATCAGTTTGGAACAAGTCACGCTTCTAGACAAAATATTGAAAAATCCTTCTCACTTTTACCAAATATTAAATTCTTGATAAAGTCAAATTTCTTTCACTCTCTGTTAGCCCTAAACGTATTTTACGATTTTTGGCAATTTTTAAAAATATACGACATATTTCAAAATTGGTTTTATTTCCACAAAAGAAAAAGTTGTTAAAATGTGCAAAGTATGACAGTAAAAACCTTAAAAAAGTAATTTAAAAAGCTTGTCTTATGTTTCCCAATTGGAGCTGTTAAGCGACGAGAAGGCATGAAAAATCAAGCTCCGTCTTGGTCACTACATTTTTTGCAAACACTTTGGAACTTGAGATGTTCATGTCAGCGACAAAAAGCCCACCAGCCCTCTTGTTTTTTCTTACTGGTTCCCCATGATCTGCACGTTGCAAAGTTACGTCTGGTGTTGCAGTCTTGTTGCGCACTACTTCAAACAAGCCCCACAATAACTCTGTTTTTGTAGTAATCTGTCTAGTTTTTCAATAGTTTCTATGAATCACATGCTTATTTGATGAAAATTTTCTGACACTGCCAGTTCAAAAAGAACTTCTTAACGCTTGAAAGAAGAAACATTGAAAGAAAAAGCTCAGCGAACAGCACTGAAAACCTCTGCTTTTTTCTTGATTCCGTCTTCATTCAGAATCGGTAGAATTTGTATCACTAGCTTTAAAGCTTTCGATTGAATTCTTGCCGAAAAATAATTTTCAAACGAGAATATTAAAAAAAATCGTGAAAACTGGGGAGTACATCTTTTGTCATGCAAAACTATAGTGGTTTAAAGTGTATACGGAATAGGGCTTTATCCTGTAATCTAAATCAACCAACACTGGCCTTTTTCGAAGTGATCGAGCAACTTCCGGTGACTTCACTGCAACTCAGTTGACCGTGAAATTTTCAGTAGGGGTGTTTTTGTTCTTGGCCCGTTTTTCTTTCAACTGCCATGTATAGCAGCGCGGTGGCTGCTACATGCGGCGCGCTAATAATAACATCCCCGGTGGTGCGAATGCCATCGGAGATCTCCTTTGGCTTAGCGCTTTGGCGTGCAGGCAAGTCGCTTCCTTACGTGGTTACATCCAGGCCCGTAACCAAAGGGGGCTAAGTCCCCCGTAGAAAATTTTTCGCCCCCCCTGGAAAAATGTGTTGGACACAGTTTAAAAATATTGGACTTAGTTCAAAAAATTTGGGCCCCTCTCGGAAAACTCTTCGCCCCTCTATAGACAACATTTTGTTTTATGGAAACCATCAAATTCCTTAACATTTGGATGCCTACTTCAAATGTGTTTCTTACATCAGCAGCTTTTTCATCCTAATCACTGAGCCCCACCATTTTACATACATATTCACATCTGCAAAAGTAATTAAACTGCCTGCAAATAGACACGCCTCTTGTTCTCTTAATACTTGTGTTATTTGTGGTGCTGTTCAGGACTGGTTCACTTTCAGATATCCCTGTGTCGTTCAACATTTGTTTGAGACTTTGGGGATACTCAAATTGTGTTATTGTGGCTATTGATTTTGCTATATTAGGATGGCATAGGGCAGTTGGCTTTGCGACAAACCCTTTTTAGTGCATTTTAAAGTAAGTTTACCATTGAGTTTTACCCTGCTTTATTGTCAGTCGAAGAGAATGACACTTCCCCACCTTTTTGAAGAGTAAGCAACGTCCCTCACTTTCTGATGTGACGCCAAATTTTTGCAGTAATGCTTCAATCGTTGGTAAACTTCACAACAAAATTATTCCCAACTATCCTGACTGCAAAACATGTCTTTCTACCTGCAGGGCGTTCCTCGCTTCTGGTACAACCAAAACACTGAGTTGTGAGAAGTATCGCAAAACACCGTTCGCAAACTGCTTCCGAAACAATGTTCCTTCTAAGGTGCGCAACTGCGCAGTACTTCCAGACCATTTGCGCACTCATCTCATTCTCGCGGACTTGCAACATTCCAGCTACCTACGCTATCAAGATTCAGCAATAATGCTGGACAATGTGTGTAACATTGGAAAATCACGGTAACAAGAAGTTTATTTGCACTAAACGTGTAATTTGTTTGTATTTTGATAAGATTTTATACTTATTCGAATATTCCACAAAGTTTGCAATTCTTTTAGAACTATGCTTACTCAGCCTTTAAATATTCATGCTCACCAAAAGAAACATTTGGTCAGTGTAAAATTTTGTTAGCTGGAACCAGGCGTGCAATCAGGGGGGTACTTGCCCCACCTGTTTTTTTCAAAACATTGCATAGCAATTTTGACATTTGCAGAAACTTTCAAATTATAAAGTTAAAATATTGTATTCCAATCATTTTTAAGATGTCTTATTAGAATTTTGCTTTGTCTTACTGGTTAATTATCTCCTTACAAGATATATCTTGAGACAGGCCATCTGAATGAGAATTTCGTAAATGATTGGTATCTAACCGCAAATATTCTGGAATTGGGAGATCGTATAAAATGTTGGTAGCCTATTTCTAAGGCTTTTTTCATTCTTTTTTTATGTACCACTCTGAAAATTTTCAGAAATGCAGTGTGTGTGTACGCTTTGACTTTGCTTCTTGTCATCTTCTGAGAAAGAGAGTTTGCATACACTCTTGAAACGTCAACCATAAATACTGCATAGCTATCAAACCAGTGGAGCAAAGTTTGCACCCAGTACACTATGCCTGGTGACAGAAACAACATACTCGTATGTTCACATTGTGTTGGTTTTACGTTTGCCTGGGGTTACTGTAGGCTACTTGAACCATTTTTGCATTTTATGATCAGTGGTTTACCGTTGCTGGGTTTCACAGCCAAGCTCTGACGTCGCAAGAGAAATTCTAATTTTACAAGAGCCTCAAAGTTATTAGGTGTTGTTTAGGTAGTCATAGCAAGAGTGGCGAGGCCGACCCACATCTGGTGGCGAGTCTGGCCCAACCATTCGTAATAGAGTTAAAGTTTCATTCGTAATAGCATCATTGATTAAATATATCCTGACATTCATACTAGTCTCTTGTATTTGACAGCTCAACCACTCGCAATATCGTCTGCAGAAATTATGTCACATTAAGTATATTCAACTTAAGTTTCAAAAATCTTGATAAATGATTTGATGAAATTGCTAAAACCAGACGAAAAGTTAGGTAGGTTTACTTGTAGTCTATACATCTGCCACAATACATCCATGACTGCACTAGTTGAATACGGAACCAGATGTTTGTATTAGGTTCATAGGCGTACGAGGCGGGGGGCCTGCCGCTCACCCCGGATTGAAAATTTTCAGGGCAAGCGCAAGTTGTTCAAAAATCCTGAATGATAGAAAATATTTCAATACAGTGAAAAATTTCAGGGCACACTCTGTTTTTCAGGGCAAGCGCAAGTTGCTCAAAAATCCTGAACGGTGAAAAAATTTTCAATGCAGTGTATAAGCGATTTGAAATGCATGTAAAAGATGCCATCGGGACCAAAGAAAATGTAACGTTACAGGCAAATTGACGTTACAGACGAAGCCGTTATTAACGAATTCAACTGAATAGAACAGATTTACAAGAAGTTTCAGGCCCCATTCGGATTAGCTAAAAATGTTATTTTCAGGGAAAATTGTTTATTTTTAGGGCAAATTGTTATTTTCAGGGCAAATTTTTTCCGCCCCCACAGTAAAATGCCTTCCCGTATGCCTACGATTAGGCTACTAATTTTTTACTCTGTCCTGATGGCTCGGTCTGTATCTTGATTAAAACCAGGCCCGTAACCAGCTTGGGAAACCAGAGGGGGTGAAGAGGTTTGTGGGAGGGGCCCAAATTTTAAACTATATCCAATAGTTTTAAACTATGTCCAACATATTTTTCCAAGGGGGGCGAAAAATTTTTACCTAGTTACAGGCCTGATTAAAACTAAGTTTTCATTTTCGGAAATGTTTCGAAGAGAACTTTGTCTGTGACTGTTTTCGAAAAAGTTGAACCACAGTGGAATAAGCACGATGACGTCATCGAAAGAAAGTTCACGAAAATTGCCACCCCCGAAATGAAGAGCTGGTTGCGCCCCTGGCTGGAACACTGCTCTGAAACCTATAGTTGAAATTTGCTTTTTGGTGAATTCGGATTTTCCCTCCATGGTAGCCTCTATCGTGCTTTGCGAAGAGCCACCTTTGAAAAGGTAAAAGAGCTGCTCTTTCCTTGGCAAACTGCGTTGTTTTGCACAGCGGTATAGCTCTAAATTTAATAGGAAAGCAATGACACAAGTTGTTCAAAGCATGTTCCGGCACTATTGAGTAAAGCATCTACTGGTTTCGCAAAAATTTGCGATGAACGCGAAAACTAAGTGTAAAACCGTTAGCAGGAATACTCAACATTAATTTGGTAAATAATGAAGTAATGGAATTTCGCTTTTCAAAAGGCCTGATTTTTCACAACCCGTTCGTACTTGTCTTCAGCATAAAGAAATTACGCAATAAAACTCTAATTTAGCTCGGTATATTTACGTTGTAGAGCAACCGCGCGTCCTTCAAAAACCGAACACCTTCTATGTCACAACAATACCCAGTAAGCACATAGAGAAAGTACACAAAACACGAAGAAACGAATGCTTGATAAAAGATTAAGAATTAATGTGATCGTGTTAACTTGTTTTTATTTACACACACAGACAGCCGCAAAGATATAAAGCTCCAAAAAAGATAATGTGCTGGAGCAGGAGTTCTCAGACTTTTCAAGTATGTGGCCCATTGAATAAACAAACAGGGGGTCCGTGACCCACCGACTGTACAACTTCTCCAATGCGACAACTTTTGCCCATGCACAGAGTAGAAAATAAAACAAATAAAAACAACTTTCAATAGCACAGCGTGCTCTACAATCAATGCGAAGGCTGAGCCTGTTTGTTATTAGAAAGCATAGAGATACAAGGCTCAATACATGATAATCAAGTCATCTATCTGCCTGCTTCTAGGTCCTGTTTAGGATGGCAACAAGAGCCACCTGTCTGCCTCAAAATGCCTTCAGTAACGACATATTGTGCACAACGTAGTAAGCTTTGTGAAAATTTCAACATCGCAATAATTTCTAACAGGTAATCACGAAAGAAAGCGTATTACGACGTTTGTAGCTGAAAAGCTACCTACGTTCTCGGTCAAAATTTCAACCAGCAAAACGTAATCAATTTCAATAATACCAGGCCGTGACCCGTCAAAAATTCTTCCGTGGCCCATTCATTGCCCCAAAGACCTGCGGCTTACTTGGCTACTTCAAGTTTGTGAAGATCCCGTTGTTTCCATTGCGCAGAAAGCACAATCAAATATGGCGCTTATCGATTATTTCAAATGGATGCACTTACTTACGCGAAGTTACCAGCTGACAATATTTTTTCGTAACTATCTCTCCGCTTTTAGTTTTGTATTCGCGAGAAAAGAAAAATGAAAGTCTACTTTTCCACGCGTCTCGCCATCCTGCGCTGAGGGGTGTGAAGAATAATACTTTCGTTGTTGATCACGTATGAAAAGATGATTTTTGGCAGATCGTTTTCGTAAGCACCGCATTCATAAAATCAACTACTCTCTCTTGATCATAGTTGTTGATACTTTCTGTAACCTACTGGTGCAAATATTTTTGTGCGTGGAACAGGTTCCCGATGATGTGGCTATGCCTGTCAGCAGAAAAGTGGCAGTGGTTACGTCAAAAGGTGGTCGCAGCCAGTTTTTCAAACAAGCGCAAAAATTGGGATTGCTTCTAAAACTTATCGCTAAATCATTTTCAAAAAGTTAAATTTCAAACGCTCACTTTTCATGCAACGTAAAATTTTTGGCAAACTCAAAGGAATGGAATAGCTGCAAAAATTACACATCCAGGGCGTAAAATATCTGCGGCTGCTTCGACCCAGTACCATTCGATGTGGAACTTGAGCAACCACCGAATGCATTTGCTGCCCGAGACATACTCCACGGATCTGCTACGAACACGTTGAGATGGTAAAAATCATTGGAATGCGACGCAACGGTGAAGTCACGGGCAGAGCGTGGGCGCGGTTTGCGCACTTGACCATGGCCAGCGTTCCCGGCGACAGCGATTGGTGACACGTTAACGTAGTCACTGTGACTGAGCAAGTCGTCAGCCCTGGATGCCGTTCTTTCGATGAGGTTGTCGCTGGAATGGCACATATTGTAACGCTTTGCGATATTTCGGGCTCTCGAGCGACTTCTGCTGGTTACAACGTGTTCAGCGTTGCGAGCTTCAGCCTCATCCGCTCCGCTTGTCGTCAGTGGTTCTACACTCTTTGATCGCGGATATAAGTTATGATTGGAGAGCTTCGAACTTTTAGAGTTTGTGACAGCTTGCTGCGTAAATGAAACAGCCGGAACTCTATCCGGAACTTTTTCCCGTAAAGATTTTCTTAATTTCGTCAGTAATTCCTGAACTTCCTTGTAATCCACTTTTGGCGAGTCCGACCATGGACTTCCAACGTTCTCATAAATCTGATGCCTGTCGCCATGGTAGTTACTGCTGTCCAAAAGCGAGTTTGCGGATTTCGACTGGAACATGCCTGGCGCAGTTGACTTGCGCCGAGGAGAAATTTCGACGCCCGACTTCATATATTCGTAATCGGCAAACGTGGAACTGGTTTCTGGTAACTGCGGCGACAACACGACATAGTCAGAATCGACGGGACTTTCGATCATTGACTTAGGGCTGAGGTCAGCAATACGACCATGACGTTGCTGGGAACTGTCGGGTGGAACTGAAAGATCACTTAATCTATATTCCGTCAAACGTTTCGCGTTTAGGCGGTGACTTGAAACGCGGTTTATTGTACTTTTGTTCGGCGAATGAGCAACAGAGTCCGTCCCACGCTGGGACGTCAAGTCCAGCAGACTAGTGCATTTCACTTTGGGAGATATATTCTTCATATCGAGGTAATCTCGTTTGAGATTTTGCGGCACTTCCTCGTTATGAGATTTTGCGGTGCTTATAAGACTGTTTTTTTGACCAGGTTTTTGTGTTGAGGTATTGCCTCGGCTCTGATCCAAACTTAGATTTTGGTTCACATTGCCTACACTGACGCAACGTCGGGTGACCGTGATTTTGCTAGGGGCAGACGACGGGTCGTAAACGGACAGTCCTAGTTTCTGTGGCTTTATTTTTCGTAGAGGCGACTCTAAAGCATCTTTCGTGGTGAAGCTACGCGATTGACGTGAACGTCCACGGAGACTCTTTCCATTATCTGCAAGTGGCTTCTCACATGCTCCACACAGTGAAGACAGCTGAGTGGCGCTCAAGTTCGGATTGCCAGCTTCTGTCACTTTAGTACAGCGGAACTGCTTTGCGGAAGCAAGAGGGTCGCGCCTCGAATCTTCACGCCACAGACGTCGCTGGACCGCACAGCCGTCAGGACTTTGGCGGTCGGAGGTTTTATCTGAGGGGTGTTTAGAGTACGCACCATTTTTCTTGCTATTAAGGCAGTACAGGCTCGTAGACACTTTTGATAAACTAGATTCAGGCGAAGATGGTTCAGTAATACAGGACCTCTCAGAGTTTGAGACCAGTTTTTTCCTAATCGGGAATTGTATCTTTCCAACCTCACGTAATTCACCGCTTTGGCAAGAATAATCTTTGGCAACACTCGGCTCGGCAAAGCGCTTGCTTTCTTTAACACACTTCGAACGTTTTTTGTCTGACGTTATGTCTTCCGCAGCAGTATCATTCCTTCCATCCGTACAGCTGCGCTTGTGTTTTTTTCTCTTTCCAAGAATTTTAGAAAAGTACGATGAAAACCGCTTAGGTTTAGACTTTCCTTGATGGGCCTGGGTCATTGCAACGTTTGCAGATTCACTATTCTTTTTTTTAAATCGAGAACGCCGGAAGAAAGATCTCCTAAAAGAAGAAACTTTGTACAGTGCGGAAGATTCCCCTGAAAATACAAAAAACTTAATATGAATTTAATCCACCAATCAAAGAATGTGTGCTGGGCTGCTTTAGAGACAAATTAGTTTGATGAAAATGCTGGGTCTTAAAACAACTGATTTCAATCCGCGTACGAAACACATAAAGATAAATATTTCACAGCAAATGCGATCACTGAACCGCGAAATCACGCCATGCTGACAGCTGCTGGGCACCGTAACGTAGCGGAAACACGCTTTGCAAGGTTTCAGTCGGTTAAATACTCATCAAACGTCACTGTAGCAATTTTGGCAAAACGCGTCCTCATTTTGTGGGAGAAAGGGTACGAAAACAACTTTTAAAGAACTTTTTGTTCTCAAAATGGATTCTGGGACAAAGATCATGAGCCTCTGGTAAACACAATCAAGCTGATTCTAAAGGTTTTGCACACAAAGAAATTAATAGAAATAAAGCGGTTACTTCGTTTGTGTACTGATAAACTTCCGTTAGGTCTGGTTTTGGATACGTGTCTTTTAAATAAAAAGTCTGCAGAAGAGGCAGTGGTAAGACTTGTGTAAAAACTTTTTATTTGTTTCCGACAAATATGACAGCTAGGGTAAAACACACAGGTGTGACGTTTCTTATGGAAACGAAGAGATTTCAGTTGGATGAACAGCGAAGCAGTATCTACAAAATCGTTTCATGATTAACTTTGCTCTTTCAGTGTAATGGCAATAGCCATACAACTGTCAATCTTTATCAAAAATTGTGCAAATGATGCAAGAAAACTGAGAACAGGAGTTGTAAACACTTGAGCGTGGTTTAAACGTTATCAACGCATTTCATGGCATTTCAGAGTTTGCTTTTATCTGGGCATGAGACGTTATCATAGTACTTTGGTTACGGTATCATTTCCCCAAAACAGACGAGGAATAGTACAGCATGCCATACAATCACTTTTATCGGTGTGTTTAACATCAGCACTACAACGCCACGAACCACCAGACCTTGCCCGGATTTCACACAAATTAGCTAAACGTTATTCCTGAAATTATTTCCCAAGGTACATACCAATTATGCACCGCATCACATGTTGACGAATGCTTAGGTAACAGCACGGCACCAAAACGATAGCCCCATTGAATTCCTACCTTTCAGATTGTAAAATTCAATTTTCGAGACTAAAACTTCCTAAAATGTTTTGTGTAAAAATGTAGCGAAATGATAGTTGTTCTTCAAGCAATAAGTGAATTGGTAGAAATACAGAGAATAATAATTTGTGGGGAATAGGAAATGGCAGCGCCAGACACAAAATTGAAATTTATAGTTTTTATCATTTTACTTTGTTTAGCTTAGTACTTTCTTCAATTCAATCACAAACAATCTTGTCTTTCTCAAAGTTTCTTTCGTAAAAAATCGTTCAAGATAGAATGAAAGAAGTCCGGGCAATTTTGACGTAAATATCTGGATCTTGCAGCGAGCTTGTTGTCATGCGATAATTTCAGTTCCCTGTATAACGATTCATTACGCAGCATTGGCAGGTGAGTTTGATAAAGAGACGCTTCAGAAATAACTTGAGTTGCAAGTCCTTTTGAAACACGTCAGTGTGGCACTTGACCAAAAGTGGATCACGAGTAAAAAATGACATGGGTCTGTCTGAAAACTTGACAGAGGATGACTAATCATGTACACTACTGCCATTTGTTCCTGCCTGCGTCACAAAACAAAGTGAGGACTACTTAAGTCATGTTAGTTATTCCGACAAAACTGACATTGGACGTCCAGAAGCTTTTCGCAGAACTTAGGTTAAAGTTCGTTACATCGCAATCAGTAACCAAACCACACACATCAAAATTTCGATTTCTTTGTGAAGATAGACAACTTTACCAAACGTACGTTTTTAACTTGAAAAAATAGAATGCTGAAGCACAAAGTTCTCCGCGAAACCAAGCCAAACATTAGCTACAGCGATAGTTTCGCAAAGATGGCGCGGAGTTGTTTTGCAACAGTTTCAAGTTCGTGAAAAAAATCTCGATCCTTCTTCGACCACTTCGATCAGTTTCGCGGACTGTCTAAAAACCAGCCAAACTAATCATCAGCGGTAAATATTGGCACATATTTTGCTCATCAGTATTGTTGCTAGAACCTGCAAAGCGATACTAGAAATTGCAGCATAAGTAAATTTTAACAACTGCTTTCCTCGACTGGCAACTTTCGCACTCTTAAGAGTGTTCCGTCTGATGTTGCTAACTTCAATGCCTTTTTTCGTGTGCGTCGCTGTCTTGGCAGCTCAGTCAGAGGTCGCGCAAAACCAGCATGACTGTCGGCCGACAATTGTCTCCCGTCGTCGCAACCGCTGCTGCATATCAGTGGTTCTTTTTTCCCAGCTGTGTGATAGAAGTGATCAAAACCAGTCACACGACTATTAACCTCTTAATACTTGACTGCCTTCAACGACTTCGTACCTGGCGGTGATTTCTGACCACAATAACGTAAGGAAATGCTATATCAAACAAGGTTTGCAAAGTTGATTTGCTGTAGGTGCAAAATAACGCAGAAAAGATGCAATAAAAATCTCAAAGCTTACTGATTGACGAATACCAATGGGCCAAAGAGCAAAATAACGGTTTTGCCTGAAAAACTTGACCAAACGAAGAACAATTAAACTTAAACTGCGGCAGTTCCTTTCATGGTTCAAGAATTATACTGATTTCGATGGAGCACGGCTTGAGCAATGTATTCCATATCAGTGAGAGGCAAGCAATTCTCAAGTGGAATTTTAGTCGTGGAATAAAACGCTCTGAACGTTTCGAATTGAACGATCAAACACAGAAGTCAAATCATTGTCCACGTGTCATTTTGTCACACAGTTTGCTTTCTTTAATACGAGCCACCATTTAAACTTGCTGCAGAGCAGTTAGACGTTGTTTATTGCTTGCTACAGATAGCACACATTTCAGAAACCAAAACTAAACAGTTTCAACAAAAACGCATTTCACGGATGTCAATCAATCCGGGAAGCATGCAGCAGCGCTTTTGAAAAATCTGAAGCAAGTTCAGTGATCCTTGTACTACTGCAGACAAAAAAACACTGTTAAGTGTTAACCATGCCATCTCACAGTTCAAAATTGTTTCGAAGAGGTCTATATGATCGCTAAAAGTAAGAACAAACGTCACTATTTCAAATAGTTTAAAGACGGTGTTAGCTTGCTCATCTCCTTCATTGATTTAACTCCTACAAGCAAAGCGCACAATTCAATCCTAAAACAAGTTTTTCATAGATTGCTATTCTGTAAAAAATCGTTTTTTCATGGAAAGTTTTGCATTAATTATGCCACTGGCCTTCAGCAAATAGACCCCTCGGTCCAACCCTCTTGTCTCTATAGCTATCCATGGGGCCACATCCCAAGTCAAATTTGACCTAAACATTTGCTATATTGATGACAGTTGCATTGGTGGTGACCCACAGTCTGTGCTTAAGAATGTTGTCAAAATAAGGAAAGACTTGTCTTCAATCGGCTTGGAGACCAATATTCATAATTAACCTCCAAAAGAGCAAGAAGCACCACATAAGTGAGTTCTTCCGGCAATCTTTTCCCTCAATCCCAATCTCAGAACCCAAACATTGGCAATGAGTGGGATACCTAATGCATGAAAAGGCTGCCTCCTTGCAACTGGAAGCCAAA
>JGI24159J19872_10006918_pt1 | contig 14825 bp, 4 predicted proteins | sample Ectturendosymbi4_FD_19872 | JGI IMG/M metagenome (IMG submission 19872) | reverse complement strand
ATAACTTTTGAACCAGAAACGCTAGAAAGTCGATCAAAGGCTCAAAAGACTCGGACTCAAGCCTAGTTTCCAATGAAAACTTTAGCAAAACACTTTGGCCCAGCGATTGAGCCCTAGGCCAGACAACATGAGCCAAAATGACCCCAAAACTACTTCACTTATGGTGTCAGTCACAAAAAATCCGCATCCCCAACCAAAAAATTTTTTTTCAAGTGCAATCTACTAGACTGCCGATCCGTTTGAGCCCTTGAACAGCTCTTCAGCGCAATCGGCAGAGTGGCTAGGGCGTTGGTAAGGCAACTGAAAACTGTGTTTTTTAGGCCGAAATCGTAGTACGAATATATTGTACGCCGGCTCTCAAAGTGTTAACTGATAGAATTATATCCGGATAGATATTGTATAGCAAAAAAACTCTTGCTTAATCGGTTAACTGTTTTCCGGATAATCCAACCCCAGTAATGGCTAAAAGAGTGATATCTCAAGTACAAGCAGCAGAGATAGGATGTTGCAGAGAGTTCACAGTGTGACACTTTGCAACAAGGTGAACAGCTGTGAAATTTGTAAAGCCCTGAATGTTGAACCACATCTTTGAATACAGTATATCAGCTACATTAGTTCCACTATGTGTGCAGAATGTCCCTAGAAATATTGGCAAGTCTTTCCTGCTAGGTACGCCCACATGAAAGCAGCCCAGAGTTTCTCCAAGGACCATGTGGTGTGGTGTTGGAAAAAGTTTTTGTTATTTTTATAAAGAATTCATGTACGACTATTACTGTAACAATTATGGTTAGTGATTACACTGATTGATGTTGTATACATTTGTAGTATTATCAGTGTAGTTTGAACAAAAGATCTGTTCTTGGTGATGGTGAGCATGCTTTGAAAGCAGTTTAAGAAGTGTAAAATATCCAGGTCAGATGTAATTTTTTGTTGTGACTGTATTGCAAGTAAAGTTTTGGTAGTGCACAATATTTAGGAAAAACACTGCAGAAACAAAAAGGTATTCTTTGGCGAATGACAAATTTATCCTGTCTTTTGCTGAGCCTGGCACATTGTTGCAAATTTTCAACAAGGGAAAAATGAAAAACAGTTCACCGTTGCGCACTGTGTTATTAACAGTTAACACAATGTGTTAACGTAGCTGTGGAAAAGCTCAAACAAAATTTTGCAGGTGACTCAATTGAGTTGTATTGTAGTCATGCAAGACTTTAACAAAACAGTTTAAGGTTAAAAATTTATCAAATAAGAAGAGTAGTGGTCAAGTGAAATTTTTGTGGTAAGATATATTGTATATATGTAATTGACAATATACTGATCTACTTCACAATGAAAACACATTCTGAAAAGTTTCAGCACTGTACTGTCATTAAAAAGTCACTGNTTTGCAAATCATGAAAGTGTTTCTGAAAATAGCCAATCACACTGGCTGTGTTATAATTTCAATTGTTCNCTTCTTTCGATTGGCCTCAAAATTGAGTGAAATTCTTCTAGATGGCAATTAGAACAATTTCATGTTTATAGCATTTCTGCACTGTTTTGTGTAAGAAAAAAGTTTCATTATACTTGCTTTGTAGTTCCTTGGTAGTGTCACATTTGGTCTGTTAGCACCTACTCCTCATTGCTTTGTGCTAGGAACCACACAACTCTTTTCATAGGGAATGTTAGGCTTATGGTATGATATTACTGAGAATTGAACCCAAGCCACCAGCTGCGAGTGGTGTGTGTTCAACTCACTGTAACACCTAGCTGGTAATTCCCCATGGACCCCACTTTGTCAACTTCAAAAAGCAATTGACTGGGTCCCTTAAAATGAATTTTGGGAGTTGTGCTTAAACACAATGTTTACAACTACTTACTACTGGCTGTCGATCCATTGTAATCCTGCTTATAAGTTTGTGTCTCCCAGCATCATTAAGTCAAGACATTTTCCATGTTGCACTCCAGCAGGGATGTTTACTGTCACCACTGGACAGCCTATGGTGAAATGGGTAGGTAGTCACAGCCATATCCACAAGGGTGTCATTGTTGGAAGCTGCAAGATCAACTTGTCCTTTGCGAATGATTTGGTACTGCTTGCATCTTCTGAACAGGTCTCCAACATGTGTTTGATTATATTTTACAACTGTGTGATGCAGCTAGAATCAAAATAAAAAAGACTGAAATAGAAACCCACATTGGTGTATCCTGCAAGCATGTAGCAAAACACTTTACCGGGTTGAGATGTTCAAGTAACTTTGTTGTCTCACCTCACATATTGTATAAATAATCATGTTATTACTACCTTTTTCAGGGAAGTGATCTAGTGGAATTTTACAGAAGTTTCATCACTGATTTTGAAAACAAAATTAATCCATTATCTCTCGTTGAAATTTTGTGTCCATTTGTCATTCGACAATTGTCAGGTATGTGATAACAGTAATGTAACTTCAGTTGTTGCCTAACTGGTAGTTAAAGAAGTTATAACTTTCAGTGTTGTATAGTATCATATAATGCTATAACCTTTAAAGGATAAGAACAGGCATGGACAAAATATAGTAAAACCACATAGTTTTTAGTGCACCACATACAGTAGTTCAGCTTTTTAATTAGCCTGCTAAACTAGGCCAAACTATATTAATGAAGTCAATTCATTTTTCATCTCATTTGTATTAGCTAACATAAACAATCCCATCCATCAGCTCTTGATCGAAATTGCTGTTATGTTCTGGAATTCAATGCACCCTGTGTTTCAAAACATCTGCCACCCTTGGACTACATTAGAAGCTGTTTTTTTGCTGAGACATTTCAGTCACTTGTCCCATAATAATACGAAAACTTGCCATAACAGTATTCACCAGCGTATATCTTCAGGCATTATGACAGAATTGACTTAATTTTTTTCAGTCATTAAAAAAAAAAGATTTCGGTTTATGACTGAAAAAAGAACCGAGACTAGAAGTAACAAGCATGTAAGGACTAGCCACAATAAGCACATAACACTTTTTCAGCAATGGAACCGTTTTTTTTTCAGTAGTCGGCCCAAGCCAGAGCTACTTACTTTGCAGAAGTATCAATTTGTTCACATGTTCATGAAATTATTGTTTCAAATGCATTGGTCATCTCATGCGTGATAGGAACAGCATTAAAAAAGATTGAACAATTTTCACCGGTGTTTGCACATGGATTTCTTCCATGCACATGCTATGCATCTGTGAAGGTGAATCAGTCCAAAGAGTGTCTGCATTTGCAAACTGGAAAACTAAACATTTATAAACAACATGGGTGGAAACTTCTCTGCTCCTGTGATGGCTGACCAGGTTAAGGCTGGGATGTTCATCAGTGCTTGTCCAGCAAATAGGTTGATTTGATGAGCGAATCCCACTGGCCAGGAGGACTTGTTGATATTAAAGTTAAAAGGCTGATGGACATTTCTAAAGCAAGTGGACGTCCCAAACTAAGCCTATCACTTCCCCAAATGCAAGGGAGAAACCTATGTACTAGTCTTGCTCTTTTGAGAGTGCAGGTTCAAGACTAAGTTAGTCTGCAGCTGACTCAAGTCGAGCTGGGTGACTTCATCAAAAGGTGCAAACCTTGTAAAAGTACATTCCATCTTGACACAGTTCACTTCGTTTTGAAAACCCGATATACTGTAATCATCCTGAAACTTACTGCTTATATTTGATTGGCCTGATGAAGTCTTAGTTTATATGTCTGTGACATGCTCTACAGCAAGTGTATATTTCTCTCACCACTATTTGATGTGTTGCCATTCTGGCATATGCCAGAGCATAGTTTGCTCCATGTTTCCGCAATAGTTACAGCATTTACTGACACCCTGGTTGTGCACCACCACCGTCTACCTCTGTACTGTTATTGAAACTGCAGATTCGCAGGAAGCTTTAGATTTCTTAACAAAGTTACAAGAAAAGACTAAAGGGAGTGACGAAGCAACCATCCTTTGTTCCACAGCTATGGGAAATATACACCTACTGTCTAATAATTTCAGTGCAACTAAAGTAAGTTTTGCACATCTTTTTACGTGGCACTGTGCTAACTTACTGTATATGCATTGTAGTTCGTTCGCAAATGTGTGAAAGTTCCTTCCGCTATACAAAGGAACTCGGGTAAGAGAATAAAACTCGGAAATCCTTGAATATTTGCAATTTCGTGTTAAAAACAACCACGCAAACAACGATTTGAATAAGACCATGTTGGACATTTTGAAAACCGTTGTCTTAAACGTCAACTGAATTCAAAGAACGAAGAGTTACACCACAAAATGTGCGAACAGTAGCAGACATGAAAAGGCTTCAACAATTGCTCGTCATTGATGGTGGAACGACCATTGACATTGAGAGAACTTACTAAGAACCGTTGAGTCGAACCCAAATATTGAATAAAAAACAAAACAAAATAAAAGAATTACGCGCAGTATGGGTCTAAATGATACATGTAGTTACACTGGAGTCACTCGTTACAAACAAATATAGACAGGGATTATATATCGATGCGTCATCTACGCTACGTCTTTCAATTGTTACGCTCTTTGCTCAATTTGTCACTCGTAAATTATCTTTTTGCCATTTTGGCCCGCCGCAAATGTGTTTGCTACGTTGTTTTTATTGGAGTAACAGCTACAATCAATTTTTGCTAAAAGATTTTTGAAAAAACATTTTTTATTTTTTGGGGTGATTTTAAGTTACTGCAAGACCCAATGCTGCTAAAAAGTGTGGGGAGGTTATTTTTCAAGGGAGAAACACTTTTTATGGAAATTTTGGGAAACATTAAAGCTTTCATTTGGATTTCCGTCATGTCATGTTAGTTTATGTTATGTCATCTATAATGTATTAAAGGACAGGTTAGCCAAAACAAGAGGACTCTGACATATGTCAAATAGTGAGATTGCATAGAAATTTTAGAAAAGCTGAAAATCACCTTGATTTTGAAATACTTCTGCCCTGACTGTTCCACTTAAAACGCAATCATCTTTTTGACGTTGGCAATCAGCAACTGCAGATCAAGTGGGTTCTGTTTGTTCAGCTTTTTAAGGTTCCGTTTGTTCAGCTTTTAAGACAGCATTGCGTTTTTTTTTACAGAAAATCATAGAAGACACCGAAAAATTGTTAGACGAATTGCCTGGTGTAACATCAGTTCACAGTCGGTTCTATGAACTGTGTAGCAACTACCATCAAGTTTTGTGCAATCATAACGAGTATTACAAAGATGCTCTTCGTTATTTAGGATGTATGGAAATCGATCAAATACCAGGTACCGTATGCTGAAAGCAACGTGGTTGTTGTATGAACCCTCCTATTTTGCGTATTTCAGTAAAACATTGCATATTTCAAACAGTGCCCGAGCAACAAGAAAGAGCGTTTAATCTTGGTCTTGCCAGCTTGTTGGGTGACAAGGTTTTTAACTTCGGTGAACTGGTAAGGTTTCGACTAATGTTTTTTCTCCTGTACGTTCGTAATCGATGAGTTTGTATCATTTTCGTCCTTAGCTTCAACATCCTGTGTTGGAATCGTTGAAGAACACTCCGCGTCAGTGGCTGGTGGATCTCCTGTTTGCTTTCAATAGTGGAAACATCGAAAAAATGAACAGTTTGAAACAATATTGGGGCTCGCAGGTGCTGAAACACCCTTGCTTTCAAGTTTATTTAACGCAGTCGTTGCACTGAGTTAGCTTGCAATCGGCTGGTGTTATTTTTAAACGTACGTATGCTGTGCTGTGAAAAATAAAGATTTAAAATTAGAATTAGCGATACGAGCTGGTTGTACATCGGGAGGAGTTAGGAATTGTAAAAAGTGTGCAAGGTTTTTGCAAGCACTTGAAATGTGCTACTAGTTGCCGTGTATACATCGGCAGTGGATTGCTTTATCATTCATTCCCCATCATCTGCTAATTAGAAGTTAACTATAAAGGTTTTATATAAAATCTAAAGATAGTTTTAAGATTTTGAAGTTATTGACTGTTCTTCCTCGTGATCAAATCTTTTGGAAAGGTCGAGTTAAAATTTTGGAATGTATGAGTCGGATATTTTGCCTCCGAGTCCGCAACCCTGTTATAAATTAGTGATAGCGCTACCGCTTGATATCATTCTGTAAATTATTTCAGTTAGTCTCACAAGCTGCCGGCCAATGAAAATAATCAGCCTATTGTCAGATTTAATGAATGCGCAACGGCAGCCTCCTCATCGGCACTTCACTGGTTTATCAAAGTCCTTGCACCGGTTTGATGACGTGTCTCGTCGGTGCTAAACCATTTATGCTGTCACAGCACATGCGCAGTGGAACAAGTATAGGCCGGTACTTGAATTGGTAAAAAAAGACTGGAAAATATAAGTTTTGTCAACTACTTCTTCCTGACAAGACCTGGCTGCACGTACGCAACTTTTGCATCAGGGCAGTCAAAGAACAAATAATTTTTGGTTTCGAAATCGTCAGGTTTTCCAGAAAAAAAGCGGTTGAACTTTAAGAAGCATAAGACGAATTGAGTAATCCATGCAGGTTATTTGGGTCAATCTCTTGGTTCTGGAGACAGAGTGAATGCATAAATATTATTGTAGTTAAATTTTCGCAATTTTTGTTGCAACGTCGTGCCTATACGTTTAGAGACCTCAAACTTGTCCTTACACACAAAAAAGCGTTTTTTGTCGTTTAGCCGGACTTAGTTTCCAGCGAACTGAAGCTCAGACAGAAGATCATGCTGCTGTGCTTAATGGAGGTAATGCATGCTGGATATATTGTTTTGAATTTTTGAACTTTGCTACTTCGTCGTAAGCAAGCGGGTAATAACTGGGATTAATTTAAAGTGGCAATTGCACCAAAGGTGTGACTATTTCCACTCGAACTATATTTGTAATGTATCCGCATTATGCAACACGTTCATTTCACGAAACAAGTTTTGACTTGTGTTTTGCTTTGTATATCACAAAGCCACTTAGACAGAGTATCCTCAAGTTTGCTGATACCACTTTTAACTCATTGACTTGTTTAAAGTGGAGACTACTCGAGTGAAAGGAGTTTTTCTTCTGGGCTACGTGATTTCTATGAACGCTTAACGTGCTTGAGCTTAACCATTACTTTTAACTAAATTCTTCGTTGGGTTATGAGCTTGAAGTTGACGCTCGTATTCTGGGCAAAGTGCATTCTTCATGAGCAGCAAAACGTTAATTCGGATTAAGAGCGTCGTCGCCGGTGAGGCATGCGATCTTCCCCCAATTGCATGCGATGCCCCACATTTGAAAAAAGCGACAGTCGTTTTTAGTTATTTGTGAACGTTTCCGCCATTTTTCTTTTTGGCCCATAGCAACCAAGGCTTTGGCGACGCACCAGATCAAGATAGTTATCGTCAGGATTTTCGAATGGACATTTGCAATGTTTTTGTTGTTTATTTTTCAAGCATGGTATTTCATATATGATCTGCACACATAAATTTTAACTTTTTGCTCCCAATAGTTTTTCATAACAGTCATGCGTGTTACTGCTTAAAATTGCCGTTGCTCTCTCAAACCCACCCAGATTTCTGTTGTATTGTTTTATGCAACATATATGTACTCGTGTTAGTGCTTAAGCATTTACTAGCAGATCTGGAATTAGCGAGTCACATTCATACTTGGGAATTATTCGGTTGGGAGTCAGAAATGAAAAGCTCTTTACGCACTATCAGTTCGAGATATTATGGCTTGGTTTAATGTAGCCCTGCAATCAATCATTCAAGAATTTTCTCATTGCAAGATTATTGTCGAATTGGATCTATACTTATTAAGTCGCACAACTGTGTGACTGAATCTTGACTTCATCGTGAATAATATTGTAGTTAGCAGTTAAAGACAGGATTTACGTTTCATGTTCACGTTCGTCACCGATTTTTTTAAACCATAATACAGGTTGAACGAAATGATAAAATAGAACCACCACAATGTCGCTCAGCGTTATTTGAGTGATAGGTAAAGGTTATTTTGCCTTATAGGCAAAAGGTTATTTTGCCTTATTGTCAATCCGACAAAGAACCAGTGTTCTCATCCGAAGGCAAATATCTCGAAGTGAGATCGGAGCTGTTTTGAAGGTTTAGGCCAAGGGTTCCCAACCTGGAGTACATGTATTTGCCTCTATGAAGGGGTACGCTTATTGTACAGCCGCAACAAATTAACTTTGAGACATAAAAACGGAGTCCATCCTTATAGTTCTAAAAACCTAAAACGTATATTTAAAATTCAGTGGGTCTTTGTTACTTTACTCAGTCTTTTTGCCCTACGAACTTTTAGGGGTACATGGTCATCTATCGAAACGCAGAAGGGGTACATCAGGCCTGCCCAACCTTCTTAGTGTCGCGGGTCACTTTCACATGAGGAAATTTATTGCGGGCCACAAACATTTTTGTGACGTAACAAATCCCTTGATTTTGATCAGTTTTGTGCGATAACACGAGGTGATAATGAGTCCTATAGTTGCACGCAGTGTTGCCAGCTTGTATGGATGTAAACCAAATCTAAAAAATGAAACATTTTCGAAGCGTTTGTCATAAAAGTTTTTGGGTGGTAGGCCCATAACAGAAAGAACAGGTATAATTTTGGTGTGCTTTGATAGCAAATATACTTGAGCCTATAAAAATACTAAAAATTTAAAAAGTCTGTTTACGAGCTTATTACATCGCGGGCCACTTGAAACAACCTCGGGGGCCGCGGATTGGACAGCCGTGGGGTACCTGGTCAGATAAAATTTGGAACCCCTTGTTTAGGCGATGGTGATTTTCACGTTTTTTTTTTTTTTACTTGGCAGATGACATTTGCTAGACCAGCTCACAACAGGCACATTACCTTCGATGAAATTGCAAAGAAGACAGGAATTCCTATGAATGAAGTCGAAATTTTAACCATGAAAGCCATGTCGCTTGGTTTACTACGCGGGAAAATCGATCAGGTAAAAGTGATGTCTGCTGTTATAGCGATGCTAGTGAATGCAAGACACAAGAACCAAACGGGGATAGCAAACTTCAAATCAAAATTGTTTTCACATAATGTTAGCCCAGTTAGCTTTATCCATCAAGAAACTAGTATTGGGCAACGCATTTAGCGAACGTTGGAAACGATTGTGTGCAGCTGAATTGACAGTAAGTTCATAACAATTTACGTGAGTGATACCCGTCATCAAAGTTATCACGTAGCGGCTACCAGCCAGAGATGGATCATACAATTTGTGATCGAGCTGAATGTAATTAATCATACATTTTCGTGTAATTGTAATTAAATTGTAGTGGAGACCGTGTTTTCTGCGTAATCATAAGTTCCTATAAATTTTCGCTTTATGGTTTCAATCATATTTCGCTTCCAGCCACTTCGCAAAGCTCGAACAAACGCATAAACATACAAGTCAAACGCCTGGTAACCTGCAGTTTTGCGGAGTGAGCGGCAAAATATCGCAGATGCGCTGTGCGTTTGGTTTGAACGGCAAACAAATGTTGGACGAACTACAGTTTGAAATTGAGCTGAATATAATTTACTGCACATTTCATGTGATAGTACTCGTAATTTAAACTTTTTGTTTTTGTGTTATTGTTATGTAATTGAAAAATCTGGAGGACTTTTAGTTTTTGATTTCATCATTTTATTTTCTATACTCGCTTTTGTACTCCTAAAGGAGTGTCACGAGTTATCTCTGGCCGGGAATCGAACCCAGCCTACCAGCTTTGGTGGCGCGTGCTCAGCCAACGAAAATCATGTGATTGATCCGATTCTGGTAACTACTACACTCAAAAAGTGATGGTTCTTCAGAGCAATTTATTTTACGCAAATTAAGTGCCGAGCAGCTTACTATGCTCAAACAAGGCGATTGATCCAAACTGACAATCCATTTGGTTGAAGTATGGCAGAGATACTGACCGACAAAACTTCTTAAAATTTGTCAGGAAGAGGGAAAAAAGAGACTGATATGTGCTTCATAATAGTCATATCATCAACGTAAGCATAATATATGCAGCCTGAGGGTTCTGTGTTATGCTTGTCGTTAAGTCTATGCCGAAAACAGCAGCTGCGTCACGCACTATCGATCGAACATGGTTTGTTTATTCCATGAACTTGTTAAAACTGAAACTTTTGTGGGAAAAGACGTAGAAGTTGCCGTCAATTTGCAGAGGCTTCGTATCACTTTTATGTCGTGTGACTTGTCATCCAATTTATGTGGCAGGTGGAGGAGAAGGTGCACATGACCTGGGTGCAACCGCGAGTGCTGGACACCGAGCAGGTTCGTAATTTGTTTGTTTGCTCTAAAAAATAGTATATGTCCCAAAAGCTTTTAATGAAGTCAGTTGACTGTTGAGCTGTGGAGTGTAATCGCTTTCATCGTTAATAAACTTACAAGGTTTTTTAAATCACAAGAGAAACTTCAACAAAGAAGTTCCTGATTGACGAAAAGCAAAAAAATAACAGTTGAGCACCGCCATCCGTTAAATTGCGAATTTTCCGTAGAAGTATGATTCCACAAAGCCGTTGTGCAGACACTTTAATGAGAACATTTTTTGTTGGAAAAATTATTCGCACTAACAAGCCGACTACTCCAGGTAAATTGATTTTAAGGTCAACAATCAACAGTTTCCCAGCCACTCCAATATTTGTAAAGTTGAAATATTTTAGTGGCTGTTAGTTCGCCAAGCCCAAAAACATAACGTCGAATACTTCGAGGATGAAAAGCTTTACTCTTTTGCAATAAGAGATTCGTTGCTGTTGCAAGAAAAGTAGAAAAATAAAGCGGTCACGGCGTTTAACCACAGAAAGTACGATACCAGAAATGCTGAAGGAAGGTAATGCTTACGTGGGCTTTGCTGCCGTCAAAGCGTTTAGCGCAAACCCTTTTACTAAGCTTCCAGTGAAATTTTTAGCTCACAGCGTTATGTGCAAACAACTGGAATGCTACGTTTTGACATGCGCGAAACTGTGAATTATCAAGTATCAACGCTTGGTAAGCCGTTAATGTGCGAAAAAAATATGTATTATTAGTACGGTTCATGAAAAGTAACGTTCGTCGACTTGCGCCAGCAACATACGCTCTTGTTTCTGACGTCTTTATCTTGGAATTGAATTGGTTTAACAGACATACCAGCGAGGTTATTTAACTTTGATATCCATGATTTTGCACATTAATCGAAGCTCTATCGACTGAGACCATGAAAACAGTGACGAGCTTCTCTGCTGCTAGTGTTTTTGCTGTCAATTGCGTAGAAACTTCATTTGTTTTGCCACTGATATGGCTGTACTGTGCTTACGTTTAAGCTCCCATGGCTTTTATCAAATCTCTTTTATGCTGCCGGTGCATGTGCTGCACATCAGCACACGGTGGTTTCTGTGTACCTGCCTTTTCCGGTAAAAAAAAAACGTTGGCTATGTTTGTGAAAAGGTTTTCTTGACTGCAAAGGGCAGCTTCGGTTTCTAGAGCTATCACCTTCCGTTTTTTTTTCTGATCAAATGACGCGTGTTCTCTAGTTTGACGTATTCCATTCGGGCGATAAGTGTATTTGGTCGTTTGTCATGCTACTCTCACGATTTAATTGTTTTTAATTCATGAAGCGTTTCCTGCTTTTCGGGATATTCGCATGAGATGTTGTGGAGTAAATAACTCTGTTCATATTTATCCACTGATGTCAGGCCCGTAGCCACGGGGAGGCATTCGGGAGCAATGCCCCCCAAATTTTGTTGTGCCCTGAAAACGTTGATTTGAACATAAACAATCTTTCCCCCCTAACGTAGAGGTGGATTGTAAAAGTGCAATCTCTCAAATCTCTTAGGAAAAGCTTATTTCGTGTAGTTCGGTCTCCTGATCATTTTGGTAAGTTATTACAGCTGCTTTGTGTAGCTTCTGCATCTGGTGAAAGAACCGGTGACTATGTGTGTTTTTTTGCGCTTGCTGTGCAGATTGCGAAAATGAAAGAAAAGCTGGAGAGTTGGTGTGCCGATGTCAATTCTATGGAAGGTACAATCGCTCAGAAAGCGAAGGACATCCTTACTTAACTCCATTCTTGTACGCCGTCTTTTCTTGAATCGTTGGCTGATTGGCTGATTGCAGCGACGTTTGTGAACTGTTGTGTAAAGTAACAGATAAACTTTCTACCGTTGTGAAAAGCAGCCATGTTGTCGTGTAGCACTACAGGTCTAACTTGAGAGCACCACTGTGCAATTTGGCGTCGTCGGTATTTGCTTATGAATTAAACTGGAGGTCGAAAAATAGTTTAGTATGTGGTTCGGTTAACGAACAAGGCGATTGCCTATTTTTGCTGCAGGGCTAATCTTGCTAAACTCACCCACAGGTTTACTTTGAACTGTGAAGCGAAACAACGTGCAGCAGCGATGTTGTGTGCGTTGCTGTGCTTTCTTTTGCCCGATGACGTCCAAGTGGTTTGAAATGTCATTAGGTCACGCGCAAGTTTTCCAGTTTAGATCTTCCGCGCGTGTTTTTCGTAATATTAATGTCAATTCTTGAAATTGGGCTCATTCAAATTCTTTTAAATATATCAAATATTCAGATAACAATCAGTCAAGAAACGGTATTTGAAAATATGATTCGCGTCATGCATAGCAAAGGGTTGAATCCTGCTGTTTGTGCTAACTTAAATTTCCGGCGAATTTTTCATCCGGATTAAATTCTAATGAAATAATAAAACACGCTATGGCTAAAAATAGGAAGAACCGTCTGTAAAGAGAAAATAAAATTAAGAAGCCATTGCTGACGTTGAAGTTAAGAATTGCGTCCAATGGCTACAACCAGGCCCGCAATATTTTATTGAAAGGGTGGTCCATCGGCCAAAAACGATTGAGTACCACTGGTTTACACGTTCGCCAGTGGTGGGTTTGGGGTTGGGGGTGCCCGAGGCAAGACTAAAAAGGGGCCCTCTGATGACGTCATCATACTCAGCCAACCGTGATAAACACTATTGATCAAGCCTAAGACATAGCCACCGAAGGATACGTTCCTGAGACTACGGCATGACTGATATAGCAGAAGGAGAAAATGTAAATGGTGTTCATGATGCACAACTTTGAAAACACAGAGTTTGGAAGACAAGGCTGGCAACACATAAAAGTTAGGCAATAGCATTGACATCGTCCCCACTTTATTTTCGCGCCCCGTTTCTCCGCATTCACCATCAATAAACTACAAAGTTTATCCCTTTGAAAGTTTCACACTTCCCCCTTTTAAAAAATGCTTGGTAGTTGGTATCCTGAATTTGTTCACATTTATGGCTTCATGAGAATCCACGAAACTATAAACAACAACCAAGAAGATTTAAAAAAGTATGTTTGTGTTAAATTTTATCCTTTAACTGCTTTCTATTCTGTGACATTTTTATAAAATTACCAATATACCAAATACTTCAACCTATCGTTTGGTGTAAAAAGTTACCATTTGGTACTTGCTCTTATTTGACATGATCTTTTCAGAAGTTTTTGGAAGAAATTTTTAACCACAATTTTTATAGGTATAGAGGTTGGTTTAAAGCTTTTTTTATTTGCACATTGGAGATGGTGGGGCCCCTTTGAGGGCATAGTACTTACACATTACAGTTGCTGTCAGGGGTCCCTTTGAAAGGAAGGTACACATTGCAGTTGCTGTTGGTGGCCCTTTCAAAAGCAAGGTACTTACACAATGAAGATGGTGTTTGGGTCCCCTTTGAAAGCATAAAACTTTTTACGTTGCTGTTGGTGGCCCCTTTGAAAGCAAGGTACTTATACATTAAAGTTGCAGTTGAGGGCCCTTTGAAAACAAGGTACTTACACATTACAATTCCTGTTGGGGGCCCCTTTGAAAGCAAGGTACTTACTGTACTGATGATCAGCTTTGTAGTACATTATATGAGTGGATAATAAGTTTTTCACAAAAATAAGGAAAATTTACGCGCGTAACGCTTCAAGGGGGTCCCGAGGCAAGTGCCTCGCTCGCCTCCCCTTAAACACACCACTGACATTCGCGTCGCGACATGAAGAGGAGATCTCGGGATACGGCGACTGCCGCGGTGTTAACGCTTCAACGCAGTGCAGCAAAAGAGAGTGGCAGCACTGCTGTTGCTTGCGAATCAAAAGCTAAGGTACAGCAATGCATGAAACTACACGGCTTTCATGGGAATGTGGAATGAATACAATGCAGTAATGTGCATCGACAATTGTGATGGGAAAAAATTGAAAAAGCGCGTAAAAAGTAATGCTTATACAGACTTTACGTTTATGAAGAAGTAATGACATCGATACGACATTCTCCACCCGAAAGTATGAAAGTTGAAGTGAAGGTTCTTTAAAGTGGTCAGAAGACGAAGAAACTTCTGTTTACACATTTGTGATTATTTTTGCCAAGAAAGCAGTAGGGGAAGTGCGGGACCCATGGAACACGGGGACCGAAGAAACATTTAAATTACTCCCCCCTGCTGGTGACCATATTCTCTTGGTATGTGGTTGTGAATATTGTATTTATGGACAACAGTTTTGTCCGTTAACAGGAAGAATCTGTGTCGATCTGAAAAAAATTTAAGCACTTTTTTCGTTTTTGAGGCATCAAAGTAAAATATTTTGCAATCGTTTAGCGATTTCTTTGTCTACCATAATTTCAATGTAGAAAGTTCCAAATGTTTCCCAGGATAGGTTGGGAGTTAAAAAATATCTCAGAGAAAATGGGGATGCTATGGTGCAGTGTAAAATCGTGCACTTTCAAAAATGGGTGTTGGAGGAACCTATCGAATGCGGGTGTTCCATTGGTCCCCCAATTCATAATTCCTTGATTTTGCAAAAGTTTGTTGCACAAAAGAAAGTCCAACAGAGGTTTATTTACTGCGAACAACCTAAATAAAGTGTTTTATGATGTCAA
>JGI24159J19872_10006917_pt1 | contig 14827 bp, 9 predicted proteins | sample Ectturendosymbi4_FD_19872 | JGI IMG/M metagenome (IMG submission 19872) | reverse complement strand
AAATGATATTCCAACTCACATTCTTAAACTGTGTAAGAATTCCTTATCCCCCTTCTTGGTGCAAATATTTAATCTTTGCATAAGGGAAGGAACTTATCCCCGAAGCTTAAAATGCGCTCAAGTGGTGCCCATTTATAAAGGGGTCCAAAGGATTTATGCACCATTTACAGACCCCTCCTCTCACGCGTAAATAAAATTTTTGAAAAACTTCTCTACAACCGCTTGTACACTTATCTTGAGCAGTTTCAAAAGGGGTCTATCTACAACATTAGCAATATACATGCAGGAGAACATCCTGGAGAATCTAAAAAGGGATGTCATTACTTGTACTATCTTTTGTGACCTGTCTAAAGCATTTGTCACTATAGATCACAATGTGCTGCTGTGGAAATTGGATAATTTTTTGAAAAAATTTTTTGAAAATTTTTTGAAGTTGAAACACGGAGTTCTTTATGTCAACTGTAGGCCACTTCTTTTTTAAATCACACATTTCCCTTTGATCATATTCCCTCCTCCCATAGCTATCTTTATCCCATACTTTTCTTAACCCTCTTGTACATACTCCAATTATTTACACAACTAGGTTGTGTCTGCTTACCTAGGTTTTGATTTTGTTTTTTGTTTGTGTATTTGCGATTTCGTTTTCTTGTTTTGTTGTTTGTTTGTGTATTTTTGTGATTTGGTTTTCTTGCTGCTGGTGTTCTTTCGTTTTGCAAGAACAGCACATCATTTCCCAGTATCCCCACATATCACTTCTGGTGAACAAAGAAATTTAAAGGCTACATCTCTGTAGACTGGATTCCAAGAGTGCCAAACCAACCATCATCCAAATGCAAAAAACACTGCAAACAATTTGCAGAGCTTGCTAGAAGTAAAGGGTTATGACAACCCGTGCAAAGTTCCATTTTAGCTAGGTTTATACTTTCTCTGCCACACCCAGATCCTTGCAGAGCTGAGCAATCCATACACTGAGAAAGACTGGTTGCGACCCAACATCCCCTGTGCAACTGTGTTGATCATCTAGCAGCTCCTTGCCACGTATATGCAATATCACAAGTTGAAACTGGACAGTAACAAAACTAATTCAACTGCTAAGGGGCATCAACTCAATAACCTTCCCATTCCTTCAATGCTTTGGCGTCCTTGCACTTTGTGATTTTTCTTGCTGAATATTAAATATCGCCAAATAAAATCAACTCAACTCACTATGTCTATAAAACAATAAACAGATTCTCAATCACAGAACAAAAGTTCTTCAAAACCAAAAAGAGCATTCCAACATCATGCACAAGCAGTCACTGACATGTCAAAGATAGGTTAGAGCAAGGCTTCAAACTATGGATCACCACCCCATTTGGGGTCGCGAAAGAAATTGGTTTGACAAATCAAAAAATTTTTGTAAACTTTACAGGAAAATTCGAAGTAGGCCTGCAGTGAATCTATTTCTGGCTATTGCATTTTAGGTTCAAATCCGCATAATCGCATTTCATGCTGTCAGTTGTTTATCAGGATGTCTTCCTGAGCTATCAAATGATAATACTCAACCTAACACAACAAGTTATACGTTTTTACGTCATGATTGTTTTAACACACTGACCAAAACTGACCTTGTTGCATTCATTCTGACACTAAGGCATGTTGGTATTTAGAGCTCTATGTCCAGGTTAGGGGCTAGGCTAACTGCTTTGAGAGCCAGCACACTGAGTGGTTTCAGACTGAAGTAAAGCCTACTTGATTAAGAAAGTTGGATCCGCAAACCATAAACAACTGAAATTTCATAAGGCCACACACCTGCCATTGTAAGCACAGGACAATTTTACGGAGTTTTTTTCTAACAAAAATTGCAACTGGACGTATCGAAATTTAGAGTTTATGTGATTTTTTAATAACAAGAAATTAATACCCAGTCATTTTTTATCTATCCATTCAAATACTCTTAACCGTTTGTATAACATATTTGTGTTATGCAGAATTCTCAAAATTGGTAATCATCTAGCCCAAAATCCAATTCTTTTTAAAAAGGCAGTGGTTATAGATACGCCTGTGGATCTTGAAAGAAGAAAACTTATTAATACGCCACCTGTGACATAACAGTTAGTTATGCACGAGAGTGCAGTAGGCTTGGTAGAAACGAAGTAAATGTAAAAGATAAACCCTAAACCTAACCTTAATCCTAACCGTAGCCTTAACCTAAGCCTAATCATAGCCTAATCATAACCTACTAATGCTAACCTAACCCTAAGCTAAGCTAACACTAACCCTAATCTAATCCTAAGCTAACCTAACCCTAAGCTAAGCTAACCTAATCCTAAGCTAACCCTAGCCTAACCCTAACCTAACGCTAACCTAACACTAACCTAACGCTAACCTAACCCTAACCTAACCCTAACCTAACCCTAAGCTAAGCTAACCTAGCCCTAATGTTATGCTATCCCTAACACTAACCTGTAAACATAAAACGTAAGCCTGAAAAAAAGTAAATAAAAAAAACAAAACAAGAGTCGAAAGAAAAAAAACAAAACGAAAGTCGGCTAGGTGAGATTCGAAACAAAAACCATAGGCATAGAAGGCGTAGCGCATAACCATTATTACACTGTACGACCCACGCAGTTTGAATGACAAACTGACCCTTTTGATTGAATTGCGTCAGGACAGGCGTATCCCTAGTAACTTCCTTTCAAAAAATGTTGAGAATGTCTTCCTGCATTGGCTAATTGTATCAATCTACAAATGGATGATCCGTGTAAAAATTATCAAGTGCATCCATCCCATTAATTGTGCTTGAAAACTAAAATTTCCATAAAAAACTGAACTGTTTTTTGTTAATTTCTTATGCCTTACTGTTTCCATTATCATTATGTGGTGGTTTCATTACTGTAGTTACTTTCATAGATTGTATGCATTTGTATGGTTTCCCTATGGACAGAAGAGCCTCTTCAGATTTGTAATAGGACATTCACATTTACAATACATGTATCATTAAATCTTATCTAGGCTACCCATGAAGAGGGTCACATAGAAAAACTTTTTAAAATCATCACGATGATTATCATGGGGTCGCAGAACAAAAAAGTTTGAGAACCAGTCCCCTGTGTTAGAGTGCTGACCTATGCTTACAGTAGAGTGCTGAGAATCTGTAAAACATTAGATTTCAAACAATTGAATTTGGCAAAGCCTAGNTAACGTTACTGTACTGCAGTGTTTTTCAACCAGGGTTCCACAAGTGGCTACCAGGGGTTCTACTGAATCAGACCGAATTTGCCTGGGATGAAATTTGCAACCACAGTTCTGAGTTTTAATAGAACTTCTACAGTATATGAGCTTGTGGCAATAGACACTTGGATCGTTGCATAGGGTTCCCTGAGCAACACAAACATTTGCGGAAGGTTCCACTGCTGCAAAAAGGTTGATAAACATTGCTGTACTGGCTAGTGGGTATGACTCTTCCGCACTGACAATGACATGGATGACATTTTTACATCACATTGCATTTGCAACGCCTGTGAAACTACTGAACTGTATGTATTCTTGAATGGAAAATACAGTTACTCGTACAACATACATTTCTAAAATTTGACCAGAATAAAAACAAACAGATTTTCAGTAAACCCCCAGATAAAACAGAAAATCCCCAGACCTAGGGGAAAAAACAGCAGTGGCAAAACTGACTATCACAACTGTGGCCAATACCACTGTAGTTTACCGTATGAGTATACATTATGGGTGATAGGCCGGAAGTAGTCATGGAAATAGACGCATCAGAGCGTCACCAGCCAGTTTCAAACATTTCAGCAGAAACCCAAATAAGTGGATCTGTCAGATTCAATTTGAAAAATAAAAATAATATTTTCTGACGGATGTACTGTATTTATTGATTTCAATATAGAACATATGTATACCAAATTTTATTCCAACTGGATATCGAGAAAAATGTGGTGGTCATCAAATTGTACCAGGCAGCGTCTGCAGTACATATAATGAATGTCCGCTAGGTGCTGCAAAACACATGAGCACATAGTTTTTTAGGCTGAGATAAGAGGAACATAATTTACAGTACATCTAGTGCCAGGGTTGCCAGGTTGGCCCTTTTGGGGCCAAATTTAATAAATTTGGTCCCAAATACCACTTGTTGGCCCCAACATTTTCGTTTGGCCCTTTGGCTCTTTTTTACCCTTTTTCAGGATAGGCTGGCCCCTTTCAAGGATTAGATCTGACCACCCTGAGTCCTGTCTGAGAAACCATTTTTTTCTCTTTTTTGACTAATTCATTACAGATTTTCACCAAATTCCTATATATTGAAGGTTTTTGATTACAAATTTTGTTAGGATCCTTAGAGTTTCTGAGTTAAGTGAAAGTAAGTTCATCAGATTATCTGTTACTTGTTGCAGTTGTAGAGGTAGCAGTGAGAACTGTTACGTTACCTAACTTACTGCTTTTCAGGTGGTGCACCTTTTTGTTGGTTTTATTCAGATTGTTGTTGCATAAGCACTTATCGAAGGGTAATAAATTTATCTCAGTTTCTGGCTACACATGGAAATTAAGTAGTTCTCTTACGATCTTTTATCACGTATTTGTTTCGCTGTTGCGCTACAATTGTGATTGAGGAACATTGCCATTTAATAAGTTGCTAAGTATGGGTTCATATGACTTTGCAACTGCTGATAAATTTGGAAAAAATGGTTGGCTCTTTTTTGGCTCTTTCTAGACTAGATTTGGCCCCTTGGCAAAAAGTAGATCTGGCAACCCTGTCCACTGTCTAGTGCAGTGCTTCCTGTGGGCATAGGTGGGCAGTAGCGATTAGCGAGCTACTGTAGCAAGCTAATTTTCCAGTAGTGATAGGGGTAGCGTCGCTATTTTTACAGTAGCGAAGTATCACCACTTTGCTTTTACTACTATTCGCTACTTCGACGTCAGTGAATGGAGGCCAACGGAAAAAGTTTGAGAGGTCTTGCATTCGCATATATTGGTAGTAACTGGTAACTGTTCTTCGCACTGTTTTGTGCTGATTTTGATTGATTTGTTTGCGGTAAGCTAGCAGCATTAGAAAAGATGTAGCTCAGGTTTCTTTTGACCTGATCGATTGGATCCTCCTTAGTTCGGAAAAAAAGTCAGCATCAGCGATGGATTTACAGCTGTTGGGACATGCAGGGCTACTGGTACAGCAGTGCATGAGTGAGATTGGAATGAATATGGCACAGGATTTAAGATTTTGCTGCATATGTGGCTACGGTTTTTGTTTTGAAGTACAGCTCGTAGGAAAAAGCAGTCTCAAAAGTTGAGGGTCGTTCATTCAGAATGGCGTTTTAGGTACTGTTGCTGTCAACCCCTAAACGTCTCTGCTGGGAAACAAAGTTTTCCTTGAAAACATGCGTGTATTAGGTGGTGAAGTAGAAAACTACTGAGTCAGGGCCTAAAAAAACATTTGATGATGTAATCNAATTTATAAAATAATTTTCTAACGCCTTGCTAAAAATCAATCACCTGTTTTCGTGTGAAGGCAAAAATTTTCTGAAACAGAGTGGTCCAAGACTGCAAGAATTAAGGGTTACATTACCGTTTGAGGAAAACTTTGCGGGCCGCAAAGAGAGGAACGCTGTTGCAATTAAAAGACTCGTCTGCTGTTCTAATAGACTTATTTTTTGCTGCACGCCTAGGCGCCTAACGAAATTTTTGATTTTAGGGTAATTTTTAAGTTCTGCTTGTTTTTGTACGACTCAAAATAGAGATTTTCTGCTAGAAAAAAGATACGCAACACCAACAAAATGACTAAACAATTTTTGGTTTCTTGGTTTTGGTTATCAAGTCAATGTCCCCTTAATTTCCGTAGCCGGCAGACGCAAGAAGGTATGCAGGCAGTGGCGATTCTAGAATTAAAAGAGTGGGGGTGGGCACTGTGAGGCCAGGGAAAAAGTAGGGGGCATCATAAATGTCTATCTTGTCTTGCATGGTGATTTTTCATTGTTTTGAAGATTAAGTTGCTATGATTAACCTTATGAAGCCCAACATAGGCTTGTGAACATCATTAAAGATAAACTAGCGTTATTATTCACTAGAGACACCTAAACGCCACTGTAGATGCAATCACACACGTGTCGAAAATTCTGTGCTTACCATGCAACTTCCACAGCAGTGCACATGTAAATCGAAATACCATTTTCCGTATACAATTATGCCAGCGTCACATGAACGAAAGCAGCTTTAGAAAGTGAACACAATTTACATGAAAGCGAAATGGCTCCAACCACGAATTCCATCTTGACACAGAGACAAGTAGGCTGTTGATAGCCAACTAGATTCATCAAAATATTTTTATTAAACCATCTTCCAACGGTTTGGTGACTACTGACTAATCCGTTTTTGTGGTAGCTTATGGACAGTTTGTGATTGTGGTGTAACCATAACAACTTTGTGGAACTATTATTACGAGTGTGCAGCGTGGATAGGGTGAGGACTATTCAATGCAGTATGCAGTTAACAGCATCGAGGTTTCGGCACCAGTTGCCAGGGCCGGCCTTAAGCCGATGCAACCGATGCAGCTGCATTAGGCCCCGTGCCTCTGGGGCCCCGCGCCATGGTGGTTGGGCAGGTTGTTTATTTTTGCCAGCATCACTTTGCGCTTGAGAATTCAGTAGAAACGCCATATAAATTTCATTGTTAACAAAGAACGCTCTAGTAAGAACTAGCGAATTTCCTCTATTATCGAATGTTAGCAAACGTGCTCAAGTCTCGTGTTAGTGCTTTATACCTGCGCTCTACCACGGCCGTAATACGGTTGACCGAACACGGTGACATCATAAAACCACTTATCAGAGGGGCCCCGCGCCCAGGTCTTGCATTGGGCCCCGCACCTGCTAGGGCCGGACCTGCCACTTGCATCTAAGTAGCATAGCAGCGTCGCAGATAGGTGTGCATCGGCGTGTACGTTAGCAAGATGTAACAGCCAGAGCCGGAGGAAGAGCCCCAGTACCCCCGGCCGGGGGGGGGCGGGCAAAAAGGAGGCCCCCAAATCCGACTGAGTACCTTGTTACGGCATATAGAGACAGCAGAACTGAATTCACCAAGAACTGATTTTACACATTTTATCTTTCAATGTTCATATTTATCCAATGCGTCAAAGAAATTGATCTTCACACGATCCGTCACTGCCTGAAGCCAATCACTGGAAAATGCATTGCCAAATGCTTATTTGTCAGCATTTGCCTTGGTAAGCTGGCTGTTGTCCAGGTAACGTTGCTGAATCCACGGTGACTGTAAACATCTTCAGCATAGCCTAGTAAAAAATTATCCAGGAAAAGTAAGTTGTAGACCAGTTGCGTAGCTAGAGCTTTCAGCCATAGGGTGGGAAACGTATAGCTGAAAGAGGCACATTGGTCACCGTAGGGCCCCCCTCGCCAACGTTCAGAAAAAAGTTTATAAATAAAAGTGTATCCGGATGTGGATTTCTATATACTGTACTAAAACCCGAAATCATCCGAAAATAACGGTCCAAAAGCTTCGGATAAACGCATAAAATAACAACTTACTGAAAAACAAAAAAGTATACTGTATATCGAAATATAAACAAAATGGGGGCTCGTTTTTTTCATTTAGCTTGTTAGGGGGGAGGTTCTCAACCTTGTACACCCGTCCGTCACACCACTGCTATAAACCTGTGTTGTATGCTTTCACTGTACAAACATAGAATAACCAGTATACAATCATATAAAATCGTAATCGTAACCGCTCCTGTAATATCCAGTGTATCTTGCATCAGAGTTGTCCAATGAAAACTGGCAACTTTACACCAATGACAAATCCGTTTATTTAACGAATAACACTGTGCCCAGTGGTGGGCCTCGGCCCAACTGTGGGCCGTTCAGCACTTTTCATTGGGCTACGCAACACTTGTTGTGGGCCGTGTTTGCTGCGCCAGTTGCGTGGGCTCAATCACAAGCCGCTGCAACAACTATATAGAACATTGATTGTTTGACGTTCATGGCATTAATGTTGTCATAATGGCGTAGCCAGACGAAAATTCTTTTGGGGAGACAAAATGTTTGATTTTATGCGAATAACCTATTTTGTTTGGAAAAATGCCTCTCAAAGCACAAAATGACTATATTTTCTAAAAATTTGAGGGGGCATGGCCCCTTTGTCGCCCCCTGGCTACGCCTATGCTGTCATTATAGGGTTTATTACATTGACATAACATTGCAATGTTACAGATAACTGCATACACCATAAGTTTGCAATTGGGCCTTCGAAAAAAAGCGCGGGCCTTAATTACGACTGAAAGGGCATGGGCGTCCGCAAGGGGTGAAAACGGTCATTCGCCCTCCTTTTGGAAATTGGGACTAAGAACCGAAAATTACTAATAAACTTGAAGTCAGGAGCGTAATTCCGACTAAATTGGTTTCATTCTTGCATTGACAGTTTATTTGCCGGTATGACACCCACAGTGCACAAGAACCAGGTTCACTGTCCTGGGGTTGTGCAGGTGCAGTGATGAGGTTTTCAGATCACTAAAGAATGTCCGCTACTTTGTCTGCTGAGGCAAGTTGCGAAACTTGCGTGCAGATGTTCTACTGTTGGACTTTATTACGTAACAATAACATGGCAACGAATCTTCACGTGTTCACTTTGCGTTTTACCGCATGCAAGTGTTGAACGCAAGTAATGTAGGGAGACAGCCTGTTCTAATAGTGGATAAAAATAAGCATGCTGAGTCTGAAACTTCCATTGTTAGTGTTAGACTGAACGCTTGTCCGGTTTATATGGATGAGCGTTCATCGTGAAAAAGTCAGTAAAGACAAGCAAGGATTTATTGAAAGGGTGTTTGATTGCTTTGGACGAGATCCTAGACGTTTGTAGTTCCTGTTTCTAAGTGGTGCTGGCAAGTGTAAAATAAAGACATGGTTTTGTTAACGACCACGGCAATTTGCTTCTTTGTGAAAAACTACCTTGCTAGAAATATCTGCAGACAGTCTATTTCGTAACTTATCGCATGAATATAACTGGCTATTGCTGCCAACTAAGCAAATTTTTTGTTACTATTGCCGTAAAATGGATAAATTTCTTTTGGTGTAGCAAGGGTATAGCGCTTTGTAAACGTCCGTTTGCATTGAATCGTCAGCAACCTAAAAAATTACAAGCAAAATGTCGACGTTTACCCCCTGGAAATGTTTCTGCGGATGACTATAGAACGGGGGTTGGGGCCATTCTAATGAAAGTTTTCCGATCACTGCTGTACGCAGTACTGCGGAACTTCAGCAAGTTGAGGCTAATCAAAGCGTTTCACAGATCAACTATGACTGATGAAAGGCTAACGAATATGGCAATGATTTCTGCTGAAAGTGATACTGCTAAAATTGTTCGATATGACTGAGTTGACAAAAACATTTGCATTTTTGAAAACTTGGAAAAGTCATTTTCCAAGCTTGAACAGAGCAATTGTTTAAGTCTATCTGCTTTGTACATTGTGTGGATGCTGTAGAAAATGCTTTCATAAGCATTTGTTAAAATAAATCGATGTTTTTGTTTACGTAAATACTATGTGTTAAATGTAGTGTATTGTATATTGGGGGCCCCAACGTCCAGGTTTATTGTATATTGGGGGCCCCAACGTCCAAAGTTATCTACAGCATATATCTAGGGTTGTCAGATGGCCGGTATTTCAACGGCCTGCCGGTATTTTGCTGCTAATTTAGCAGAGGCCGGTAGTTTGAAAATCAGTGTCTGAAGCCGGTATATTGAAAATAAAATAATTTGCCGTAACTTCAAAAGGAACTAATGCAGAATTTCTCAAATCATACTGACTCTTGTAGTGAATCTTGTCAGGACAGTTTCTTCAGTGAAGTTTATTTGCTGATGTTGATGCAAACCTTGGTGCGATTTTCAAGTCACACACACACCGAAATGTAACGAATTATCCAAAATAGGGCAAATTATTAATTGTGGCTTAACAATACTGATTGTCTCTGTTTCCCTGTGCTGCTTACGAATTATGGCACAGCTCAGATCTGGCGCTGTTGACAAAATGGCCGGTATTTTTACAAAACGCATTTGGCAACCCTGCATATGTCAACCAAACGAAATTTAAACGGGAACTTAAGAAAAAAACTTGGGGGGCCAAGCAAAAATCTGGGGGGAGCATGGCCCACTAGGCCCCCCCTCAGAATCGCCACTGTATGCAGGTTTCAACAGCCATTATATTTCTTGTGTCGCATTTCAATCGCTTCATAATGAAGAAAGCAATTTCGTAAATTACAGTGCGAAGATGGGGAGCACATCTTCAGTGCAACGTCTCTTAAGCGGAAGTAATTGCCTGGTTACACCCCCCCTGGTTGCGGATCTGGTTACTCTTTAATTGTTTCAAAATTGCTTTCCTAGAATTTCCGTGGTATTTCCCGTATGTTGTCTCGTGTTTTATGCTGTGGGCTACTGCTTCTTTCAATAAGAACTCTTTCGGAACGGATATTACTTGCAAGTTGCAACCTCACATGACACTGTACATTGCCATTGTTATTGGCGAAGAAATACCTTTTCTCCCAGTAAGAATTGTACATTCTGTTTTCCTCTGATCTTTTGACATTTCTCTTGACATTTATTTTTTGTTAAGTTGCTATACTTGACTAAATATTAATTCATTACTTCCACAATGCACATCTTCTAATTTAATTCGAAAATTAATTACAGAGTCTATGCTGGCAACGAAGATAAAGAAATAAAAGCATGCTTTGCGACAACAGAGTACTGCAGCGTTAGCCTAGCATAGAGAACTAACTATCGTACAGTCGTAAATTGTAAAAAGATATTGTTACCTCATAATAGTTGCATATTTCAATGATGCCTGACTTATAAGGGTTGTGTGGCAAATGCAATGTATTTATGACTTTGTATAATATACGACATACAGAAAGCGTTCACGGACCGCACAAAAACTGCCCGCCGGCCGCATGCGGCCCGCCTGCCAGTGTTTGGACCACGCTGTTCTAAAACATTCTCTCACGCCGTTTTCATAAATCTTTGCGCCACCTTCTAATCCAAAGGTTCCCAACCTGCGGTACGCGTACCACTAGTGGCACGCGAAGGACTTCCAGGTGGTACGCGAGTAACTTCCATTTTTTCACAAAAAGCTGGATTCACAGCTTTCCAGTTTACGCATCTGACTTTATTTCTAAATAAATAAAATTTCCTGTAGCCTGTAATTCCTCCTGTTTCGTAAAATTACGACAGTGTTTTTCAACCGGGGTTCCGCGAGTGGCTGCCAGAGGTTCCGCCGAAAGAGACCAAAGCTGCCTGGGACAAAGTTCACAACCACAGTCCTATGCAATTGTAGTAATACAGACACATGGATCATTGCATAGGGTTCCATGAGCAACACAAACATTTGCGGAAGGTTCTTCTGCAGCAGAGAGGTTGAAAAACACTGCATTACGATCTTCAAAATACAGGCAATGTTAACAGAAAGAGCGCAGTTGCTTTGAAAAGCAGTACAATGCTGTGGAATTAATTAGGTCAAATGATTGCTCACAAGTGTTACTTATCTCACAGCTTGATAGATCTCATGTACCAGTAGTGTTTCACAGCTCACAGCTACAAATAACTGATTGATTAACGGTAGTCGTCAGATACAAGCTGGAATTCAGTTTAGAATAAATTTGATAAGAAACTGAAATATCACGTAACAGTTACCGAGGAACCCTGCAGACAGCAAAGACACAAACACAAATAATGTTCTCCAATAAACTTCTGGCTTAGTATGGCATCTTCATACTCGAAGCTAGCTTCCTACGCTGTTCTACAGCTACTGATTTTCCCTTTTACGTGGGAATGCCAACAGGCAGGGCCGGCCCTAGCAGATACGGGGCTCAATGCAAGACCTAGGCGCGGGGCCCCTCTGAGCAGTGATTTCATGACGTCATCGTGCTCAGTCAAGTGTGTTATGATTGTGGTAGAGCGTAGATATACAGTGCAGCACTAACACGAGAATTGAGCACGTTTGCTAACGTTCGAGAGGAAATTTGCTATCGTTCTGACGAAAACGTTCTTTGTTAACAATGAAAGTTATATGACGTTTCTACTGAATTCTCAAGCGCAAGGTGTATCTGGCAAAAATTAACATTTTATCCAAACACCACGACGCGGGGCCCAATGCAGCTACATCGGCTTGAGGCCGGCCCTGCCAACAGGGATTTTCAGTCGTGATGAACATCAAATAAAAAATTCGAAACCGACTAGGTGCGCCCGGATATAACATTCGATGCGCTGTTAGCAAATTTTCGCCACGCATCCACCAATTTGGTGGAAGGCAGACAAAAACAAAGATCTCATTAAAATTTAGTTGTGTTCTTTCATTGTTATTTTACTAAATATTATTCTTCTGAATAAACTAAGAATTGGTCAAATTAGTTGTTCTGGAAGTAGCGGTACGCGTTGACAATACGGGGTGCCTTTCCAGATCAGCAGCGTCCCTTGGGCTCATCACGCAACCCACTGAGTGAATGCAACCGTTCGGGGCTTGTATCACTGAAATTTCCATTTGCTCATTCTGGCTGGCACTATCGTTGCTCTGTGTTGTTGGTTACGCAACAATGAATGAGTTCTTATGAGAACTCGTCCATTGTTACGTAACGCACGCCAGTTATCCTCTGCGTCTTAGGCTCATTCATATTAACCCGAGTACCGGAAAGTTTGCCGTTCGTTTTAAATTACACTTGAATGGGTACTGTCCATTGGCTTGGAATTCAAATCCAATGTTCTATGCAAAGCCATTGCTTCAAAAAACATTCACTTTGATATGAATTAAATTTGAAAAAGTACTTAAATTGCAGAGGGCAGCTCGGGCTCCAATGGATGAGCCCGAGACGTAACGAGGTTAGATGGCGCCAGTCCAGTCGCCACGGGGGGGCTTTGGTGGGCTTAGCCCCGCCAAACAAAGATCCAAGCCCCCCCAAACTGAAATATGAAACACTATAAATTAGTGGAATTTTTTTCAAAATTGAATGTCAAGCCCCCTTGCACGAACATAAAGCCCTCCCACACAAATGTAAAGCCCCCCTATTGTCGACATTCTAACGACGGTTCTGGATGGCGCCCGGGACAAAAAACAAATTCGGCGACCCTGGTCGAACCGGCGCCCCCATGGTCGAAGTTTGGCGCCCCTATGGTCAAATCTGAGTTCTTTCGAAGGCAAATTTACTGCACTGTATTGAAGAAAGTACTTGTGACATTGCTGGGACTTTTCAGCGCCTCCAGCAGTAACTCGGCGCCCCTGCAGTGATTCAGCGCCCCCATAGTGAATTGGCGCCCGGGGAATTGTGCCCCCCTCGTTACGCCCCTGGCCCGAGTAAAGTGCGAGCGAACGTATTCGAGAGAACCGTTGCTGCGAACGATATTTTTTGATTCACGTCACCTGCAAATTGAACGCCGAAGGCCAACATGAAACGAAAATATATGAACACTGACAAGGCCCAATGGAAAGAGCTAGAGTTAACAACCATAATCAGTGAGGTGGGTGGTGGCACAAACATGCAAAGCAAGCAAGCTCGCATTCTACAATATAAAGCGTAGTCGAAGACTCGGGTTTATCCCGAGTGCTGGAATCGCCACTGCCGACACGTTATTTAAATGTTTTTGCACAAAGACTTTTCCCCGCAAACACGTGCTGGTGTTGATTGACTTGTCAACACTCGGCACTCCACAGTCCCATTCGATTTGAATAAGCGGCAACTCAAAACAAAAGCACACTGTGACCTTAATCCCCAGAAAAATAGACACTCGGATTGCGTTACGTTGTCAGGTAACCGTGCACTTTATTGCGGGGTATCGGCGAAGCACGATGACTGTCTGATCGCGAACGATAATCCCGACCTATGGTTTCTGTTCATACTTCTCCTCCTACTGGTTTACAATGCTTTGATCCAATTAGTTGAAGAAAACACAGCAGCTTCGCTTGGTCTTCTACGTACAGTAGCAAACTTCTTTAAAACGAACAGACAAATAAGTTTCTTAAAACAAACAAATATTCCTTAAAACGCGCAAATGAATTTCGGTTCTTTTGTCGCACAATTCCAATCGTATTTGCTTGGAAGTTGAACTGTAGTGATTTTCGTAGCAATAGGCTAATCCATGTCGAGTTCTGCCGTTCTATCGCAACATTTTTGTGTTAAAAATCCATGTTGACTATTTCTTAAACCTTGCAAGTTTGTTGTACCTAAGTGAAAGCAGGGTAGAATGAAGTGTTTAGATAATAAAGAGGAATGTGAATGCTCCCAAGTGGTTAAGCTAAAACTTGAACTAATTTGTTTTTCTTTCTTTGGAGCATAAAACTGGGATAGACTTAACAGTTTCATCAACCTTGGTAGTTTGTGGATTTTGACCTGTATAAGAGCTTACTTGTAACATGTTAATTTGGCCATCTAAGCAAAAATATAGCGACACATGCACGTTCAACAGAGCTGAAGCTTGACAGCGTTCGACCGCAAAAAGTTGTGTCAATGAAGTCATTTGAGAGACTATGCCCGAGCACGTTATCAACTGCGTTGCGCAATACGTGCACATGCACACCGGTAGAATGCATACATTTTTCAATTTTACTTGTTTACTGATATCGTTTCCAAGGTATCTGCTTTGATCGATTATCAGCCTTCTCTAATAATTTGCATTGTGGCTTTTTCAGAGGAGTATTTTTTTCTGTAAAATTAAAAGACTAACTCCTGCTTGATCATATTTTGCAAAAGTGAGAGATGAACGTGCACAGGGCCGCAATCGGCTGATATTTTCGGGGGGGGGGCAAAATGATGTAACCTATTGCGGTACCTAACAAATACATATGTTTTTTTTAATT
>JGI24159J19872_10006915_pt1 | contig 14828 bp, 8 predicted proteins | sample Ectturendosymbi4_FD_19872 | JGI IMG/M metagenome (IMG submission 19872) | reverse complement strand
TTCGACCGTTAAAACCAAAACACAGTATAACACTTGATACACTTCACGCTTAGATAATGGTTACAGTGAAACCAGCTTAACCGAGAGCCGAAAAGCACAAACCGCTTATTAGAACATGTGTTCAATGCATCGGAAAAGTTAAAAAATTATTTTCACTTCTAGCACAAAGGAAAACTATAATTTGTTGACTAAATCTCAAAAACTAAGACATCAATCTGTGTGAGACTGATGCCATAATCCTTGTTTCGGTAGCACTTCATTATGCAACTCTCACCATAAGAACATCATGAGGAGGGCCTGCGAGAGGGGGGTACGAGAGATAGGCCTACATCGCACCCGGGCCCGAGAGGAACTGGGGCCCGCGGGGATGATGAAAGTACGCACGCTAAGTTTTTCTGTAATCAAACCGAAAATTACTAGTGTGCAAACTAGTTGCCAGTATCACAATTAATATATTTCTAATCCTTGGCATGGCAGCTTTTTCATATATATTCTAATTACTATAGAAACAAACTATACAAGTTTCAACGAGAAATCCAGAAGCTCGGGGGCACGACATCGGTCTTCGTACCCCCAGGTAAATTTTCTCTCGAAGGCCCTGATCATGAACCTTACTTCGCTTAAACGTAAAACCGTCACTCCTGTTGCTTTGCAAATGGCTTTACTGTTAATATTTCTTAAAGAAATTTTCTGTTAGATTTTAAGTAGTTTTTTGCGCGCCTGTAATAGTCATTCAGTTCGCAGAATTAAGACTAGGTTTATTTCAAATGTTTTCGTCAAACGCAGGTTGCCTCATTAGATCTATGCGAGAGGGAAATTAAATAAGACTGACTAGCAACACACATTTGCAATTAGGAACCGAACTTTCAGAAGACACGTAGTAGCCACTGTTGAAACAGCAATAACTATCCAACCGTATTGAACCGTAGTTTGTAGCAACTATTGAAACTTGACCTGCCAAATATGAAACGATTATATCCGCAGCAGAAAACAACTTCCTGCTTCAAACGTGCCCTCTCTGCCTTAATCAGCTGCTATTGAAAAAACTAGGCTATACATTACCGAAAAACAGAGATCATTGTTAAGATTAAAGAACGAATTATGATAATTATCATTGGCAACAGGCCCCACGCTTAAAAAAATTTGAGCTTCGCGCCTGCACTGCACAAACAGACTTCGATTGAAAGTGTAAGTTTGCGTAGGCTAGTGTTAGGCGTAGCGCGGGGACCCCTTTGGCGTGGGGCCCGATTGCAAGCGATCGGTCCAATCGGATAAAGCCTGGCCCTTGTCTCTAATTCTTGGCTGCTGCGAAAACTGCGAAAAGATTTCATTTGATCCATGGTTAAAAACTGTAAGTAGCATTTCAGTTTAATCGTTATGTACAGAATCATTGCTTTAAATCAGGCCTGCTGCACAGCTCAGAAAGCTCGAAGTGCCAAAATGATCAACATAAATTTTCTGCGGGCCGCAAAAGTCTACTCTATTTTATTTCGTTATTGATTTGGAAGATATTCTGGAACAATTAATTATTTGAAGAACAGGCTTTTGCAACATTTTCTCCAACCGAGAAAGCACTCGCGGGCCGCAAGAAAAGCTCCAAGGGGCCACATGCGGCCCGCGGTCCGTATGTTATGCAGGCCTGCTTCAAACGCACACAAACCTAAGCACAGCAAGACCTGAAACACTGTAACAGCAAGCAGTGGCGTACGCAGAAAATTTCCGAGGTGGGGGGCAAGTTTTGTCACAATCGTGTGACGTCACAAACCAACTTTAGGGGAAGTGCCGATGGCGCGACCATTCTAGGTGCCGATGGCACGACCAACTTGATTTTTATTTTATCTGGGCTCCATTTCAGTTGGTAAACTCTCGTCCCTTGTTTACTAATTAGACTGTCACCAAAATGATGAAATCTAACAGATATGTTGAAAATTTTAATTCGATGTGTCAACGTCGATGTGATAAGAAGTGTTGATATGGCCTTTCTTGGAGGTAAAAAAATGTAGAGAATATTGTTTGTGTCGTGACCGCGTCAATGCTGACGATCCATCTCTCGCTTCAACATTTATACATTTTGGGCTGCCAGCACCAGTGACTAATTTATATTAAATCCATCTTTGTCCAATCAGGTTTCCACTAGCTTTGATGAAGCGCATTGCCACAACAATCGAAGATCAGCTGACAATATCAACGAGTCTAAACGTGGAAAAAGTTGAAAAAGTGACAGACATTCGTAAATTGTAACTGCAAGCCGTCATTATGAACTGTAACAACACAAACAAGTAATTTAGTCATTTTTCCCCAGTGGAAAACAAGTATTAATTGCTGGTGGAAACCAACCCCGTAATCAGCTTGGACGCCAGGGGTGGCCAAGAGTTTTCTGAGAGTGGCAAAATTTTTTTAAAGTATGTGCAATAATTTTAAACTATGTCTAACACATTTTTATAGGTGGGGGGAGAAAAATTTTGCAGGGGGCTTCTCCTTACCTGGTTACGGGCCTGGTGGAAACGAGTCTTCTGTGAAACATCTTGGCCGCACACCAAGTCTGAGTGTACGAAGAAAAAATATCTAATTGGTGCTAGAACCATTGGCTGTTGCCATGATGAGTTTAGCGCTAGCTAAGCATGTGCGGTCAAGCTGGTTAATTAAAAACTGGCCATTTGGTACATCTGCAATCGACTTTTTTTCAATTCATAAAGACACCCGCCTTTCTACTCTGTCACATGCTTATTTCCAACACTTTTTTAAATGAAAGCGTCTGCGTGCAACAGTGGTTTTCAACCTGGTGTCGCGACCCCAGAGGGTTGTGAGCCATATTTGGAGGGGTCGAGAGTAGATATTTTATGTAAACAGCTATATCCGATTTGCCTTATTAGAGTTTTAGATGGGGGTCGTTGCGTTACTTTGGGTTGCTATGATGGGTCGCAGTACAAAAAAGGTTGAAAACCACCGGCGTGAAATGATGCGTTAGTTCTGAAAAAGGCGGGTGTGGTGTTGGAAGGCGGTTTTACCTTTAAATTTTGTAACTGCTCCGGTTTTTGATGCCGCTGATAAGCTGGTTGTGATGACGATTCCAAGAGCTTTCGTTTAAAAATCAAAGTGTGTGTTTTATTGTGGTAGAAATTGGCAGAATGTCGGCAATTTTTCTCTAAAGGTAGAATGAGAAAAGGTCATCCACATTTTTATCTACCACCAACATCATTGAAACCTATCAGTCTTTCTTTCTGATTTTGAACAAAAACACCTTTTCAACCAAAATTTCCACTTGTAATTGTTTAATTATACAACTCTCACTACACTGTCTGTCCTGATTTGTTTTCTTTGCCCTAAAAATTTACAAACACTCTCCTGACTCCACCGATGTTCACTAATTATGCTATGATATAAGAAGAGGAGGCTGTCGTCTTTTCAGATTCTTGTCTTGTACGCGTGTGGCTGGCCCTGCTCAGCATTTTCTCCAGCTCCTCTACCAACTAACGGCTTCATGACAAGGTCGTCACCAGATGGGTGCCGTTGTTTGCGGGCCTCCTATTTGCAGCTGGTTCTCCACGAATGGGTAAAGTTTGTTTTACACCGACTTTGCCTCCAAACAACCCTAACTTAACCACACGCCTGGTTGATGGCTCAGTGCGGTCGAACATATTGTACATGCTTGTGCAGTCGTCTTGGTCAAAAGTACGACACTCACCATAGCAGGATTTTTTCAAGGTTCCATCTTGGTGTTCTGTAACGAATGTGATGATCGCCTACGATGCTTAGACTACTGGCTGATATTGTATCGATATTTTGACCGCCGCAGTTGGCGTATTGGCTTAACACGGGTTCTCTGGTTAAGATAACATTGTTACAGTTTTATTATCTGGACGTCCACGCACTCCGATTTTGGTGATACAGCTCTTTTTTTCAAACATTGCCATTTTTCCATCGTAACGATTTGATGTTTTTCTGCGGATTGCAGTTGGAATTCTTGCAATAATGGCTGTTTCATGAGTGTGTATTCGAACCGGAATATATTGAACTTAGCTGGCCAGGGTGTAAATTTGCTCTGCCGTACGTCACAAATTCAAACTTGGTTTCCGATGTTGGTACGACATTCAAAGAACCCAATGCCTGGCAAGATTTTGAAGTTCATACGTTGTGCCACCATCTTCAATTATCTGAACAAGACCTTTAAAGGAACGAAGAAGTATGACTCAACAACTCTCACTACATTGCTGCAACCTTTCAGGTTCGAACAAACAAAACAGGGACACTACATTTAGACAAATTGGAAAACAAATTTATCTTCCGTGGACCAGTCATTGATAAACCACTGTACTTCACTACTTACAACAGGGCCAATAAAAAATACATTTTAGGAAATGAGACATTAGAATTTATTGCCGGAAACAAATTGTCTTTCATATAAAGCGAACCCTAAACGGTGTTAATAAACCACTGGTGTATCGCTCGCCAGCATTTGTTACCAAGAGTAACATACCTTGACATTGCCATGGACAACTTGAGGTATTTTGTTTTCCGAAACGAAAAGTTAATACCTCAGATAATTTTTTTAAGGTATATGAATTTCCTATCTATTGTAAAAGAAAGCTCGCTGAAGAAAGCGGAAACGACCTCACAGGTGTTCTCAAATTCGCGCAGCAACGCCCCAGTGTTGTAAGCTGATCGACTACCAGGTAAGTAATTAACACTGTCGGTCAGGTGACATTTTCCTCCCTTAAGACGACATCGGGGCTTGCGCTACAAAAGACTCTTTGTTCGTTGATAACCGGTCCACTGCGTTTTCGTTTACAAATGCAATAAGGAGCGTTGCGGATGGAGTATCTTGTATGCTCGTAGTCAAGGACACCTAACGCTCCATGATAAGACCACATGAAATATTGATTTTGCATCATTCGATACTCAATATTACCTGCAACTGTCTTGGGAAAGAACTCCCAGTTGCCAAGCGGTGACCTCATTCAGCTAGAAAAAATTCTTTCGGCCCTGTCTGTTGCGGCTCTAAGAGGCTTTGTTGAATGTACTTCATTTCGACGAGCCATTTGGAAAATGGGTTTAGAGTCTCAGTCGTCTTTTCGTAGACTTGAGGCAGCCTGTGAACAATGAGAACCTCTTCAGGAATCGAATATAAACGCATCTGCAGCCATGACAGTCACTCGCGAAAACGTTCAACGTTATTCGGTTCTGTACAAGACCGTGAACACCTAAAGATGTAATCGAGAATGCATGGCAAAATACATCGTTCACTTTTGTACAAATTTGAAAAGAAATGATTGTCTCTTGCTAGTATTCGCATTTGGATAAAAATCAAACGGAAAAGTTTAGACCATCTCAATCGATCGCAATTCAGCGGTATTCTTAAAAAGGTTTTACAACTGCAAGCCCATTAAGGTGGCAGTAGTGCGAGCGTTTTGCAGATGAAGTTGTTTTGAAATCCTAAGAATAAATCGGAGAATTTAATTGATGCTGCGAAAAGCATAAAAATGAATTTAATTGATGAAAAGAAGAGAAAAGAAAAAAATAGATAGGTTTTGTAAAACGATGTTGCTCGTTTGACTTACGACTTTGGAAGTTGTTGGAACCTTACTGGAGCAACAGGCAATACCAAAAGTAAAGAATCAAGGCCTGAAGCGCCCATGAGACAGAGCGTTTATGTAGCAGATGCAATGCGAACTTCATGCATATTTTGAAAATTATTATCAAACGAACATGCGCTAATGAGAAAAGACACTTATGTTAATGGAGCCCTGGTTTCTCTTTTCGCTGAAATATTTCGGTCATTTTTTGCTGAGACATTTTGGTCACCGAGACGTTTCGGTCATTTGTCTGACAGCTGTACCAAACTCGCCGTAACAGTACCCATTGGTCTATGTTTTCAGACATTCTGATCAAAATGGCTTAATTTTTTTCGGTCATTTCAAAAACGTTTCGGTCTGTGACCGAAAAAAATCAACATGGAGGTAAGGGGGATATAGCGCAGATTAGCATTCTTGACCTGTATAAGTTTGGTCTTCACCGTGAAATCATCAAAGATCAGTGAAAAAAGTTTTCCAAATTGAAAATTTAGAATCAACTTGGCATAAACTGATGATGCTCAACAATTAAAAACATTTTTGATTCAGAAAAAATTTCTTAGTGATAACAATTTTTTTTGGTCACCAGTTCTCAAAGCGATCTTTCTGATAAATATCTACGAAGATTATTTATTAAATTTTTTCAAGCGGTATTTACAGATCGGTTGAAATTACGAAAAGGAAATGCCTTGGCCCTTAACTTTGCGTATGTAGTTACCAAGTGTCGGAAACGTCAACTTTTTAACTTGTCGCCTGTTACAATTAGAGTATGTGTCAAGAATAGACATTTTTGAGGAATGCAATCTTATCGTCATTTTATTCAAACGAAAAGTGAGCGTGTACGAAATTCTGTTGTTTGCTTGGCGCAGAATAATCTTAGCAAAGAAACCTCATCTTAAACTGCAGAATCAAAGATTCTATAAAAGTTGCAATCCAGCAAAACCCATGTATCACGCATTATGAAAATATTTCTGCGTAATATACAAACACGACTGATTTAATCACTTAATCATCTACATTCAGGTGCATGAGTTGCACCGAACGCCAGCTAATGCGCTAACATTTTGGAAATTTAGCAAAATCATTTTGCTCTGTAATGGTTACTTTTGAAATACACGTGCTGTGGAATAACTTCTTCTTAGACACACTGTACTGCGGTTTGAAGGCAGAAACATTTGCACAGCATCAAAAAACTCAACATGACCAATCATGCTATGGAACAGTTTTGTGTTTACAACCTTTTCATGAGGCATTTGACTGAAGTAAAATGCGCATTTTATTGTCCTTCTGAAAATCATCAATTTGGTAGCAATCGGTTCCAATAAGACAGATTCTGAAACGGAGCAAGACTTGCTTGAGACGTTTTGCAGATTTTTCAAGAAAAAAGTGCCGATCATGTAAGATCAGCTGCAAATTTTGAAATAAAATTTTGGTTTGATTGATGTGTGATGGACACGCCTCGTGTAAATATGAACACATTTGTTCAAGTTAAGTTTAAGCAATTTTTTTTAGTATCTATGTTGTATTGTACTTGGCTGTAAGATTATACTATCTGATTTGAAATTTAAAAGAAAAGGCCTTTGGAAATGACCCTAAATCAGTTCTCTTTGCCTCCGATTGAAATTAATTATTCTAAACCGTATGCATGCAATTTTCTTTGCGTCTGCAACAGGGTGAAATTTTCACTCCGGCTTTTTTCTGCAGTTTCGGTTTAGTTTTTGTAACTTGAACAACATAAATATGTAGTCACCTGCAAAAGCGCATGAATTATTAAGCGAGGAAAAGAAGCGAGCATTTCAATTAAATGGAATGTTGCCAATGCACTTTAGTGAAAACAGATTAATCCTTCGGCATTACCGGATATAGCGCATGAACTCGATTTACTGATGTTTTAAAACAATTGTATTGCTTAGAAGAACGGATCAATACCGGACGTTTCAATTTATTAGCTTTAACTGCTGCTATTTTTGATTACGTTCAACTCATTTTAATTTGAACACGCTTTTTCTCTTAAATGAAGTTGGTGGAAACTGTAAACATGCAAGCATTCACCATGCTTATCGCGAAATATGAAGCGAAGAAAGCAGTTAAGCAGAAAGCTTCCTGGTTGCAACTATTTCCATAATTATTTCCCAGCATTTTCTTCGGCTCTTTTTAATAACAATGACAAGAAATTGAAATAGCGACGTCTAATCATATAATAAGCGAAAAAATGTGTTAATTTACCTAGAAAGGGGCTTAATTACAAATGGGGGGTAATGGAAACCACTTTCGCGCAGCTGTCGCGGTTGAAATTGTCTTTTGCATTTAACTAACGAATGTTGAGGTAAATTGCAAACATGCTTGGTTGCTGTCGTAGGCTGACGCGAAAGTCAATTTCAAAACAGGTGTTTCACTGGCGTAAAGACGATACCCGACAAAAATTCTGGCAAAAGACATTATCGAACTTATTAATAGTTAATGACCAAGACGATGAACGAAAACTTTGCAACACGTTTCACTAAAGATACGCATAAAAGACAAGGTGCTGATAATTTTGAAAAGGGTTGAATTTATTTTTCTTCTAAGAGGAGAGGGGGTTCTTTGTGATCAGAAAGCCGATACGCGCTCGCACCTGGAGCGAAAATGGTACCTTCCACTAGGCCAACCAGGCAGCCGCCTAGAGCGTAGCCTTGAGGGAGAGCAGAATCCACTTTTCCTTTGTTTTCATGTTCTGACTGAAAAAAATGTTGCATTCCGCATGAAAATTTATTACATGGATGACATTTTTCCAGTTGTTAAATGACCTTTTATTTCAGTGCGTTATGATTTACAGCATAACTAATGATTTATGGCAGAACTTGAAGTTGGTGCAGGAGCGCTTTGTGATGTCATAATCGTGTTTGAAATCGTAAGCGGTAACTGTGGTGATAAACAAGCTACAATTTCTAGTGCAAGTTTTAGTGTGATGTGTAACGGGGGTGTAAATGCTGAAGCTTGCCTAGGGCGTAGAACTCTTTCGGGTCGACCCTGATCGAGCCGATTTCGACTGCTCATTGCTAATAGGGAATTGGTGCTAAGGCCAAACAGATCCGTTGATTTGCTGAATCTCATAATAAAAAACATTAGAATTTTCTGAAATCTGAACTGAACAGGTACTTGATTTTGTATAAGGCTGGTAGTTACATGCATTTGCAAATCACAACTTATTTCTTGTAGCACAGCTTATTATTGCTGCTGAATTTTTTTCAGTTGAGCTAGTAAATGATTGTGCGAGCAACTGATGTAAGCACACATGGGCTGGGTTAACTGATCGTCTTTACGACCATCAAAATTGTCAGCCAATGCCTATGGCGTAGGCGTATTACAGTGTCCCGCAACACAGATGTCTCTTAGTCTTACCACTGGTTTTACGACTCATCTTGCGTTTACTACGCTCATTAATGTGAAAAGTAATAAACATACACAAAATACCTTTTGTATCACGGAAGCCTACAGAAAATTCATGAATGTTTGCGTGTGTATGTTTTGGAACAACACTAATAATATGCACTAAATTATATTTGAAGGTAACTACACGCGGAGCCGAATCAGCTGCCCTCCATACCCCTCAATTAGGGGGGGCACAATTCAGTCTTGTCACCACTCAGCCCCCAAAACAAAGCTTCAACCCCCCAAATTGAAATATGAAATCAGTGATGTTTTTATCAATCCGCATTGTATTCTATTATGTCCTGTAATTTATAGTCAGAGCAGTACTAGCCCCTGTTACCTAGAATAACATCGCCTGATCATTTTTGATACGTTTGAGGTAATAAACGTACTTGAGGCTTGAGCGTAAAGGGTCAGCATGCATTGCTTGGAGTGTTGAACGAGAAGTTAGCCTACATTAGTGATGGATCGCAAGAACCTTTTCTTGGAGTTTCATTAAATCCCGAGAAGCGGTTGTTGGCTTAAGTAAAGGGTTCCCAATTTTTCCCCATGCACACCTTTAACTGATAACTTATATTGGAAAACCTCTCATAGAGATGTTATTAACTTTTTATAGTGAAAAATAAGGCTAAAATTTGTGAAAACAACTAAAATCAATAATTTCCCTTGCTATACTGTACCAGTTGGCAACACAAAGATCAACCTTTGCACTTAAATCGGGCCAATCAGCATTGTTTGCCTCTGGAGACTGTGATAATGAGAGAACCTGTCGTTAGTGAGTCCTGAAGTGAAAGAACCTGTTCTTAAAAAATTCGAATCCCACCACTGGCCTACATGCCCAGTTGCATACGTCCAGAAGTCAGACTTTCACTTGATCAACGTGTTTTGCATAGTCATTGTTGTGAAAAAATGTATTATGGCTACCCCAAGTAGTCTTCTCGTATTGTATTTTGTACCGCACAGAAGCAAGATGCCTTTGCTGCTTAAGACCAAAGTTACACATTTGCGCAGCCTGCTGTTCAGACAGTCAAATGGAGCTAATAGTGTAGTTAGAAGAGTCTATTTAGCAATCGCTGCTAAACTTGTCCCAAAACAGAGTAGTGCAGTTAGTGGATTATGGATATTAACCGTTGCGTCCACGTGGGCCTTAGCATATATTTGGTAGCATTTATAGCCTATTTGAGATACAAAATGTTATTAATCCCAAACATATGACATGCACCAGGAGATTATCACGTCTAGGCATCAGCAAGGCTTATGCATGCGGATTTCGGCCAGTGAAAAGCCCAATCATCCCAGCGCACTACTTTGACCGTCTTCATGCTTGCTCCTTCGGTAACAGTGTTTTCATAATTGAACGATAGGCTTGACCAGGCCCGTAACCAGCTTGGGACACCAGGGGGGAGAAGAGTTTTCTGAGAGGGGCCCAGATTTTTTAAACTGAATCCAATAGTTTTAAACTATATCCAACACAATTTTCCAGGGGGGAAAGGCCCCCTGCGGCCCTAATTATGGGCCTGGGCTTGATTCTGACTTTCTGCAAATTTTTTTTACATTTGCATTTCAATGCGACATCTCTAAATAATCGCCGTCGATTAAAAAAACATTGAAACATCTCCAATATTGAAATTGTATGACAAAGACTTTACGACTCAATTCCTTTTGTTAAGCTCGTTCAAAAATGTTTAGTGGCAAACTGCGAGCCTATTTGCGGGAAAATATTTAATAATTTATATTTATTCACACAATTTGCAAATGCTGTGTTATGAATTAAACATAAATTTTCAGAATGTCTAGCACCACGCACAAATATGAAGCCCCCAATGAAAGACTTTCTGGCGACTGTTCCGCCGAAATTGTGTCTGCAAGTGGAACTAAAAAATAGTGAAACAGGAAAAAATAAAATATTAGGATATTTTGTTGTGAAGGCCATTCGAACTCAAGATGTACTATAACATCGGAAATCTTTCTTTTAGAAATTACCATTAAGGGGGCCACTGTAAGCACTTTTGGGGGGACAGAGTTGGGCTGGTACGGCACTGACTACACGGAGTTTTTTGTTTTTTACACTCTCCCAGAGTTTGACTTTATGTATACCACATATTTTGTACATCTTTCATAGTCTATACAAGTCAGCACGTAAGCACTTTATATACATTTTGTCTTTGCGTAAACTTTAAAAATTTAGAATTATTTTATTGGCGCAAATGTAATGCAAGCCTTGGACTGAATAAATCGAACAGCTTGAGATTTCCTTACCGCAGTTCGGTTTCCTTACCGAACTGATAACTACTCTTGTAAATGTTACTGACATCAATGGTTGACTGTGATAATTGCACCTGAAGGTGTCATCCGTCATTTCTGGAGTTGATTAAAGCATAACCTGTCGTGCTCTTTGCTTACTTCCTTGCATCCCTATATGATTGTGTGTTTGTAATACAATCGTCATAAAGTCTGTTCAATATTGTTCTACTAAACTACTTCTTGCTTGATCGTTGCCTAGGTGTGTTATTGCGAAGAGTAAGTTGTCTTTAAGGAAGAAATCACTTTTCCACTGCCAGGATGTCAGACAACGGTTTCACAAAAACTGAAAACGCATTGATCATGCTCGCTGAAACCTTTTACGAGTGAGTATGACTGAGAATTGTGACTAACGCGCGTTTTTACAACATCGCTTGTGGTTTGTGATGGCCGGGAAGGCGTCATGCTAGCGGATCTCACCTTTGGTTCGAGCGATGAACCTTAGGCCAGGGGCGGATCTAGGGGGGGGGGGCAATTGGGGCGATCGCCCCTCCTATAACCGACGGAAATAACTTTTTTCACCATGAATTTTTACAATTCGGAAAACAGCATTGGTGATATAAGGCCATTTTAACGTCCATTGTTTTGTCACAACGTGTTGTGAAGTATGCTTCATGTCTCTTGCAGTAGTGAACTGGTAATGAGACTTGACTACCAAATATTACTGAAATCGCCGCGCTAAACTTAGGGGAAGTGTGGGACCTACGGGACAGTGGGACCGAATGAACACTGGAATACTGCGCCACCTATTGACGCTGTTAACTTGAATTTTGTGTGTGAAAGCGAGATTGGCTGCACCTTCCTTTTCTTGCGAAGGAAGACAACGTGCTAACATAGGTTTTGAATTTATGCAGATTTTTTACTTTTTAGGGTGGAAATCGTTGCGAGGATCCACTTCATAAAATATTATGGAATGCATGAGCTAGGTTTAAGGCTTTGATAATTAATCATTTGCTTGGTAAAGAGTTTATTTCGCTGTTTTGTTGGTTTTATCGGCCTCATTAGCTCAATATTTTCCTTCCATTAATGATTTTCTGAAAAGTTTTGATCAGGATAGCAATGGAACGATCTGTTCCATTAGTCCTTTGCGTATTCTCGACATGTTTGTCATGCAAAACTATGCAGACATTTCAACCAAAAACAACAATAAGGGCTTGTTTTCTGAAGACAACCACAGGGCGTTTAGAGATATTCATGAAGAGACATACAGTTCAGCCAAGCATCCAAAGTGTGTGGTATTCCAACATGATGAAGAAAACGACTTTGAAATAAGTTACATGCAACTGTCCAGAAAAATCAAGAATAGATTCATTTTCCAGACTTGGTAGATGAAGCTTCTAGCTTCTATATCTAAACATGATATTCAAAAGGTCCTACCTCCACCTAAACCAGTTACCCAAACCAAAAGGCTCTGTAGTCTCTTTAAATTTCCAGCAGAAATGTCCTTAGTTTAAAGAAGACATTTGCTTGATTTGACTGACTTTCGTTTTTTATGCGTTGTTTTAAAAAGATTTCGGTAATTAACTTTCGTTTTTTAATTTCCGCGTCACATTAGCTTGTTTTACAAGCTTCTTTTTGTGTTTTTCGAACATTTTTCTGCAGAATGCGATTGGATTTAGTCTCATGATCATGCATGGGTAATTTCATTTATCAAACAAATGGTGACGCCATCAACTGGTAGGTGTACTTGTACAATAAAAACGATTACAAGGCATTTGTACTTTTTCTGTCCCGGCAGTGTCAATTTTTTACTCGCAGTGATCTGTTGTTCCAAAGGTCCTGAGTGGTGTTTCTTCGGTCCCAAGGAGGTGGGACCAATGGAACAAATTCTCAAAAGTTTAAAATGGACAAAAACTAAGGAAGGGCGTCTTTGATCTGAACAGTTTTTTAGAGAGTTAGTTCATCTAAGACCTATCTATATAATGAAACACACACCAATCAATTTGGAGTAAAGTAATACGAAATATTGCCGAAAAGCAAAATCTATTCCATAGGTCCAAAACTTCCACTACTGGCTGGATCAGCCCCCGCCTTAGGCTCCTTTTTTACGGCAACACACGAAACCACAGTATCTTCAACACATCAATGGAACATAAACCAAATCCAGTTTTAAAGTTTCTGGTAAAGTGAGTTTCACAAAAAGTATAGTTGTAGGCCAACGTTGAAAAGATTTACCACTTGTTTTGCTTTGCTATAGACATTTATTTCAGTTTTTCATATTGAAAGATGAATTAACAGAAAAAGAAACCACTCCTGCGCTTCTCATAGTCTATGGCACAAAATTCGCCTTTGTTCATTAGGGTCAGTGAATTACGCAAAAGATTTTAAGCATTTTATTTTGGCGCGTTCGCGTTCTAGTACACCAATTTGGCCTCAGCCATCCCAGGGGTGTACTGCTATAAAATTATGTGAAAAAACTAAAAAACAAAACGAAATTAAGTCAGGAAAATTTCTATTGCAAAAAAGTTACTGTTGATCACAACTGAGATATTTTAAGATTTTTCTTTGAGCATTCCGCAAAAATGGCAAGAAACTCCATAGTCTTAAGTAAAAAAGTAAGGAAACGCTGTGTTGTCTTCAAAATACGTGAGAGAACGACTGATATCTCTCTGATTATATCCCAGTAGTTATTCGCATTACACCGTTTCAGAAAAAAAACTGTCACTTCTTCACGGCATTTCAGTCATTTCATTCAGATTTATTCAGGTCGATGCAAGTAGGAGTACGAATTTAGAATAGGTAGAATCTTACAGCATTGTGATGCAGTTCAGCAAAGCACATATCTCCATTTTCAAACCGTTTGTGCCGAACTTCAGCGCACCTCTTGTATTTCTTTAAAATATACTCTTGTGTCACGTATTCACGGGCGTAACGAAGGAGGGAAAAGAGGGCACAATTCCGTGGGCGCCGAATCACTATATGGGAGCCGAATCACTGCGGGAGGCGCCGAAAAGTCCCAACAATGTTGCAAGTACGTTCTTCAATACAGTACATTTGCTTCCGAAGGACCTCAGGTTCAAACATGGGTTCGCTAAACTTGGTTCTTGCCCCAAGCGCCATCTAACGTCGTTAAGCCCCTGCGCGTATTTAATGTACCTACCTGCATGGAGAAACATTTTACAAAACATACTGCACTATTAACATCGCGACCTTTGAGCAAGTCAGGTTTAGCAAGGTAGGTATCTATCTGTTCATTTCTTTGCCTCCCATCCATAGGCGTAGCCAGGGGGGCCATGCCCTTCCAAATTTCTAGAATATCTTGTCGTTTTGTGCTTTGAGAGGCGGTCCCAAACAAAATACTGCTGCTCGCTTAAAGTCAAAGTATTTTCCCCCCAAAAAGTTTGGGTTGGCTACGCTACTGGTTTCCTCCCTGTAAGTTCAGCACTGTACACCTTCGTCGTACGTAGACCCAGGGCCGTCGCCAGCGGGGGGCCAGTGGTGCCCGGCCCCCCTATTTGCAATCTGAGTCCCCCCATTTCACGTTTGGCCCCCTGGTTGCTGCATACATCTAAAGCAGTATTTTTAAAATGTGGCCCCCCCTTTTTG
>JGI24159J19872_10006913_pt1 | contig 14828 bp, 15 predicted proteins | sample Ectturendosymbi4_FD_19872 | JGI IMG/M metagenome (IMG submission 19872) | reverse complement strand
AGTATTAGATTCTAGTGTGTTTTTGCGTGTATGAATTGACTGTTTATTGCTGTTTCGTTTTCCGTTGTATTTGTTGCCGTTTTCTCTTTTTTTGCTGCCGCTGTCTCTTTCTTTTGCAGGGAAAATGCGCCAAGAAGGTTGTCCTACATCACATGCAGCAGGCCGGCGCCTTGGAGTTTCTTCACCATCATGAAATGCTTCTGCACAACTTGTGAAGCTTTGTACACCACTGTGCGCATGGCTCCTCAAGCGACTGGCTTTTGCAGAAGTTGGAGAATTGATTTCCTCTTGGCACAAAAATATGAACTGCCACAGAGTAACAGTCATCTGCTTGGATGCGAAAGGGTTATGGAAACCCGGGCAGAGTTTCATTTTAGCTGGGTTTAAACATTCTCTGCCAAGCTCAGCTCCTTGCGGAACTGAGCAAACAAAGATAGACACCGGTTGCGACCAAGCATTCCCGCGCAACTGTGTTGATCATCCAGCAGACTGCAACCTCTTCAAAACAATAACCTTATTAAATTCGCACTAAGTCGGCCATCAACTTTAAACCACGATAGAAATTTATGAAACTTTCGAGAGCGCCGGAGGGGACAACCTGTTTTGCAGGGTTTTTTTCGGTGTCCCAGCGCCTTAGCTTTAATTTTGCATGAAATTGTTTAATGTTTGCGCCAATAAACTCTCTCTGTCTCTCTCTCTCTCTCTCTATGTCGTTGAGAATTAAAAGCTGGCGCGGTTTGCTTCTCCACTTTCGAGACATTAGCCTGCCACGCTCTGCCTTTAGAACTTTGCGATAATACTGACTGCGCATATCCACATTTCACCAACAAGACATCGTAAGGGGATGCAGTTGAATATGCCCGAAGAGTGTTTCATTCACAGCAGTTGCTCGAAGGTAGCTGCTCTATAATTGGCCTTTGTTGGCGTTTTGCTCTGCTTTATGGCAGCATTATAAGTATGGCTTGTGTTTCAAACTACAGTTCGCATACTTTGTTCGTCTTTCTTCAATTTTTTAATCATATCACCCATAAAGTTTTTCTTACAATTACAGGACTGAAGAAGCGTAATTGACACGAAATCGATTTCCTAGTAGCCCAATACACGCTGGATTCTTCCTTTTTGTTAGAAAGCAAAGCTACCACACACTTAATCGAAAAATTCATTGCAGACATCTGGACACAAATTTAATCAGACGACACCCACAAATCATTAAACACAGTCGTGGTGCTACAGGAACGCTGTTGTCCTTACGCGCCATCAAACTCTACCTCAAAAAAAGTCGAGGACAGATGAAACAACTGCACATCGGGAAAGCGCTTAAAATATTGCAAGACCTGGTCCAAAATCTGGCAAAGTCAAGCAAAAACCAAGAAGATTGAACAGTAACTGCGGTTGAAGGAGTACTTATATAATGTTCTTTTTTACGGCATTCCTCAAACTGAGATAAAAGAAGTGCAAGAACATACCGAACACCTAGTCCGTTCATTTATGACAAATACTCTGCGATTTCCACCAGTTGAAATGGAGAAAATGCAATTTTCGAATGTGCATCGCTTGGCGAAGAGAGAGTCTGCAGTTGAGTCACAGGAAGATGATCATGCTGGACTTCCAACACCTATTTTTATAAAATTTGTGCAGACAAAGGACAAATGCAGTATTCTACGGCCAGTGGCGTGCAGAGAAAGGGGGCAAATGGGGCGACGGCCTAGGGCATTCAGGGCAGGGGAGCATCCAAAGAGTGAAATCACAAAAATTAAAATGCTGTAACTAGATGATTTTTCATATTGAAAGGCTACTAACACATGTTGCATGGATTTAATTTTTCGAAACTTGTTTTTTGTTAACAATCGATTTTACATATTCAAATGCCAGTAGGTTAGCTCTCAACTCTCACACTCTTCAATACCAGGGACCTATACTCCAGGTGAGCGGCGCATACCCAATCGAACTAGTAGTATTGGCGTCGGAAAGATTTTTTCCAGGCAGGTGCTACGAGTGGATGTTTACAAAAATGTTTCTAGGAGGGGGTCAAAAGTGTTGAGTGAAATGTAGTTTTTCCTACTCGAAATTAAGAAAACAACCTTTTTTGCTGAAATTTCCAAAATCCTTAAAGCACTCCCCGTTCCCACGCCCATGACTGGTAGTGACGTGGCATTTTCCAGAACGTGCGATTAGGAGAAAATCGCAAAAAAGAATTGAATGACAATTATGGACATTGAATTGATTTTCTAAGCCAAATTTCAAAACTGCATTATTTCAACTTGCTTTATTTAGCTGACTTTTTGATGCATCACTAGTTTCCCGTTTCGCTTTCATGGTGTGGAAACCCTGGGTCAGTGGTGTAGCCAGCACAAAATTTGGGGGGTAAATATTTTGACTTTAAGTGAGCAACAGTATTTTGCTACGGACACCGCCTCTTGAAGCACAAAACGACAAGATATTCTAGAAATTTGTGTGGGGACAGCCCCTTGGCTACGCATATGCCCTGGGTGTGCGCTAACACAGTCGCACACGTGTGCTTACAATATGTGCATCATTTCGAGCTTCGTCATTAATTGGATGTTCAGGCGGATTGATTGTAATGGCTGTCACAAGCCCGCATCTTTTCTGTGCTCCCCCAGTACTTGAACACATAACAGCCATGTGATGAAAAACGAAAGTTTTCTTGCGTACTTTATGCGCATTCTCAATTCTTGTGTAATTTAGCAAGTTTCAAACTGTGAATCCTGAATGTCCGCCATTCCAGCCGTGTACCTTCTCTGCTCGATTTCTTTTCGACGAAACATTCTCGCAGCTTGGTGTTTTTGCAGTTGTGAACTGACCTGCCGTAGCGTTGCGTGTGTTTTACTTCACTGTTTTAATTGGCAGCCTTATATTTTTGTAGTTGTGAATTGTGCTGATACAGCACTGACGGTGTTCTACTATCCAGCTGTTTTAACGCGTTCCAGGATATTTCTGCAGTTATGAACTGCTCTGTCTTAGCGTTGAGTGCTGTATTGTGCTCCCGTCTTCTAACTTAGAGCGCTGATTTATGTTCATTACAGTAACACATTGTATAACAACGAACAAGGAGAGTGCATGCCTAATAATATGAATGTTGTGTCTACAAACTTTGCCAAAAACTTGGTTTACAAACGTGTGAATATGACGTCATATTGTGACGTCAAAAATAGCGTATATCCCGTAACAATGACCACGCCACGCCACTGCTCAATACTAGAATTTGGTAGGGGGGCATACAATCAAGCAGTCGCCCCGAACATCACCAGACCTCTGCACGCCACTCTCTACGACAGGTTTCCTGGGTTGCTGAAATCAATTTCAGGGGGTGCTGGGAAAGGCCACATATGTGGCAGTCAAAGGTAAAAGGAATATGTTTGGACAAACGGTAAGGGGTGCTGGACTGCTTATGAGGCGTGGCCAAAAGGGGTGCTGAGGTAGAAAAAAGTTAAAAACGCTGGTCTACGACTTGCCAGTGCCACATCTGCTAGGCAGTTAAACACAGCAATCACACGTCACATACTTCTTGCATTTCAGCGGCAACGTTAAGCACTTCTTGGAAAATCAAAGACGTCGTACAAAGCCAAGAAGAAAATACGTTGGAAAGTAATCGACACGGAATATTGCTTATTGGCTGATAATGATTATTTGCTGACCGAAACAGGTACTTATGGAATTGTTGCCTCACAAATTTTTGATGTTTTTATTTTTGGTCTATTACTTTACGTAATATTCAGAAAACTTGTATGATTACGTGAACTCGGAATATTCTGCTGTACATTAGAAACAATTCCAATGAAAATCAAAAGAAAAAATAATTTTTCTTCGATTTATGTTAACATTAGACGATTAGAAACCAAACAGAAAATTTGGAAAAACTTAAGGGAATTCTTACAAGCATTGGAATGTTACCTGACATACTCGTAATTGCAATAAGAGAAACTATGATAAAGAACACCATGAATTCTAGTTTCCGTTTAGAAGGATATTTTCTTGAATATTGTATCATGAATCCTCAACTAAAGTTGGAGATGGGGCACGTTTCGTGAAAGATAGTCTGGCATATCGCATTGAAAATAAGTTTATGGTAGACACTCCTCGCTGTGAAAATCCTTTGGTTACAATTTGACACAAACGTCTCCAACGTATTTGTTATTGGTGCTGTGTATAGACATCGAAATCCTGTGTAATTACGAAGATCTTCAAGATAAACTAGAATCAGCAATAGCTCAGTGGTAAAGTGTCCGCGAAGGTTGGGTGTTCGATCCACGGCCACTGCGTGAATTGCCGTATCGCTTTTTGGGCAAGAGCGTTCACCTCAACCACCCCGCCAAGAAGCACAATTCAGGTTTCGGCCTTCCGCTAATTGCCGTCACCAAAATCATTTACAAAAAACTAGAATCAGGGGCATGCAGACATCTGGTTATACCCGGGATGACTGCTTGATTGTACGCCCACATATCGAATTCAAGAAAATTTCCATCAGATCCATGCAGCATGTGTTACAGTAGTAGCCTTACAATATGAAGAATTATCTTGTTGCAGCATTTTAAGAAAATGTAAATTTTGTAATTTCCCTCTTTGGATGTCCTCCTGCTTTGGATGCCCGGGGCCGTCTTCCCGTTTGCCGCTCCTCTCTGAACGCCCTTGACTAGACTTGATCATCGCAAAGCGTCATTCTAAAACCCCTAAACTTACCCCAGCTATGACGTCACCCACAAAAAAACGAAATCCAACACTTCCCAACTTTTTTCAATCGAAACTACAAGACTCTCCGCATCTTTTGAGGGTTTGAACATCTCTCTAGCTCAATCCGCTGGCGGCTGGAGAGATATGGCCAAACATAGTACTTGCCCGAATTGGTCAAATGCGGGCCTTGAAGGGTTAAAAAACGACCAAGAACAATCGTCAAATGCTTCAAGGCATCTGTGTTGTTTGTGGAACGAAAAAGTCAAAGTTCATTAGCAGCAGAGACAAAGCGAGTGGTGGTAGTTTTTTGAACGACACAATCAACAGCCTCCCATTTGAGATGCACCTTCCAGGCCCCAATTTCACAGGGCCTGGCACGAAATTGAATAAATGTTTGAATCCTGATATGACTCCAAAAGCGCGGTCAAAATCAATCAACAGAGTTGATAAAGCTGCTTATCACCATGACATTTGTTACGTGAAAAACAAAGACACAAAAACTCGAAATGAGAAGTGTGACGCCGAAATGCTCCAAGAGCGTGATGGAATCTACAACCCAACGCTTCGAGAAAGAATGGGACGAGGAGTTGTTTCCAAAATTATCGGGACAAAGAAGCGTTTCGGAATGGGATTAAAAAAACGACCGGATTTGGACTGACCAATTAGCCGACGAGCTTCATAAACCAGTTGTAAAGAATTTCCGAACACGAAAAGTGTATGTGAACGGAATCGATAAAATCTGGGCCGCTGACCTTCAGTACATGCTATCATTTTCAAAATACAACCGCGGCGTCTAGTGTCTTCTGACTGTGATTGACGTATTTTCAAAATATGGTTGGATGCTTCCATTGAAAGACAAAACTGAGGTATCTGTCGTGAACGTATTGAAAGAGATTTTCAAACAGAGAAAGCCAAAAAAGCTTTGGACAGATAAAGGGAAAGAATTTTATAATAAACACGTCAAAGACTTTGGTGTTGAAATTTACTCAACTGAAAACCAAGAAAAAAGTTCGGTGGTTGAACGTTGGAACAGGACGATGAAAGAAAAAATGTTGAAGTATTTTACAGCAAACAACACCAAAAAATATATTGACGTTCTTGACGATTTTGTTGAGAGATACAACAACAGGAGATATTCGTCAATCAAAATGACACCTGTCGAAGCGATCAAAAAGACGAATGCTTTAACAGTTTACAGAAATCTCTATCCAGACTTAAAAAGACGACCCATGAGAGCAAAGCTTAAAATTGGAGATAAAGTCCGACTTCATAAGAAAAAGAAGCGTTTTGAAAAGGGCTTCACCCCAAACTGGACAGAATAAGTGTTCAACATTTCAAACGTTCAAAGAACCGATCCAATTACTTATAAAATAACAGACTACAACGATGAAGACACACAGGGCACGTTCTATACACAAGAGCTTCAAAAGACATCTCAAGAAGTTTTCAGAATTGAGAAGGTTGTGAAGAAAGGCAAAACAAAGTCGTTGGCTAAATGGAAGGGCTATCCAGAAAGTTTCAACTCTTGCGTTGACAACAAAGAACTTATTAAACTTTGATATACATGGATAAACGTCTCGGAATAAAAAGCTCAACTGTCACTGCGTTTCTGAATGACAAGCTCACACCGGCGCAAATTAAAGAATTGCAAAAAATTATGAACCTTGATCCAAAGCTGTATAGAAAGGTTTTCATCTATCGTGGTCAATTTTGGACTCGGTCCAAATGCAATTTTAGACCCTATTCAAAATTTTAACATATAATAAAATGAGTTTTCTAAAAATAAAGGACCCATCAAAACGTGACAAACTTGTCGCTGAATATCTCAAAACCAAGAACAAAATTCAGAATGATTTTCGCTCAGAACGATTCGGTGAACAATCAGTGTATGAAGAGTTTGGAAAAATATGCAAACCAATAACTGAACAACAACAAAAGTCTTCTGAAGAAATTGTTTCAACGTTTGCTCTACTTCAAAAAGCGATTGAAAATATAACCCCAGCATTACCTTGGGGTCACGTCGAAAAACAACCTGAAGCGTTGCCAGCACCTGATGACGGGCCTATGAATGTTGGAGAAATAGCAGGAAATTATCTGGCAAAATTGACAAGCAAAAAAACTGATGTGGCGGACAGAACATCTGGGCTAGGTGGAGAAAGAGGAAATTTGAGACTGGGTGACGCGGAATTCAAAACTGATGGAAATGATATGACAATTAATGGAAAAAGATATAAAGGAACAGAAGGTCTTTGGGAGCTTGTGACGATGAAAAAGCCAAGAACGGGCGTTTACGATGGTGAAGACTTAAAAATCATAAAGAAATTATGATAAGTTCGAACGCTATGAGAAATCCAAAAATTCACAAAAACCAGTAACAAATAATGGACATAAGTGGGAAGATTTTATAAGACCAATTTGGATGGAATATGTGCAAAAACCAAAACAAAAAGCGAAAGGTAAACAGAAAATAACAAAAGGACAAGGAGTCTTTCTCCCAAGTGACCCAAATGCTTTGTGTGAACGGTTGGAATTGTTGATGGCTTCGAAACAAGCAGGAAACATAGGTCTTCGAAACGAAATTGTCAGCATTTGCGATGAACGTTTGAGACAAAAGTCGTCTCTCGTAATGCTTATAAACACTTAATGCAAACATTAAATAAATGATAATTGTAAGACGTGGATACAAGAGAAAACACCAAGTCGGTGGCTTTGGAATTTTTCAAAGCTCAAAGACTTTTTGTCAAGGTTTATCAGCAAAAAGCAAGTTGTTGACACCGCTTTGAACATTGCTCGAAGTACCGGGCAAAACGCAGGGCAAAAAGCTATTGATTTTGCGAGTTCGAAATTAACCCCTAAATCTCAACAAAGTTTGTCAAAATATGTATCTTCAGCACCCCCGCTTGCGCCTCAAGGGTCAAAACCGCAGGGACCTCAACAAGGGACAACACCAAATGTGAACAACTTGATAGCGGGGCCGGGGCAGCGTGCGATCAAAACACAAGAACTCGTCAAACGATTGAATCAGAGACAATAAAAAAATTGCTAAAAATAAATGGATAAGTCTGAACAAATAGAAAATGAGATTCATTTCCTCAAAATCAAAATCGGTGAATAAAAAGAAGAAACAGAAAGACTCAAAAGATATAACATGATATTGAAGAGAATACTCGGTGAACTGTTAGAAGGAATCTGTGAACTAATGGAAGAAATAATAGAATAAGTGAAACATAAAAACTTACCTATAATAAAAGGACATTCTTAACATTATTGAAAAACCTGAAATTGATGAATCGATCGAACAATATGAATACCACAGTTACGAGCCAATCACTGGCACAAATCTCAACACCCCCGGTGAAATTCGGATCAACATTGAGACTCAAGACCTGTTCACACATCCATGTGAAAGTTATCTGGTTTTCGATGACGAGTTGGTGAAATACACTGACGACGACGCTGTTTACGCTGATGCTGACGTTATCACGCTAACAAACAATGCTATGATGCATCTTTTCAGCAACATAAAATACCAACTTTCAGGACAAGAAATCGAAAGCCTGTTTCACCCTGGTCAAGCAACAACGATGCTTGGGCTGTTGAAATTTCCAGATGATTTTCAAAAATCAAAAGCTTTGAACCAATTATGGTATAAAGATTCTGGCACAGACGCCTCGATTGTCGGAGCAAATCAAAATAATGGTTTTCTAGCCCGCCAACAATATATCATTCAAAAGCCAAACACGAAAGGCACATTTTCATTCAGAGTTCCGCTGAAACACATCTTTGGGTTCTGTGACGACTATGACAAAGTTGTTTACGGTTTTAAACATCAACTCACTCTCGTAAGAAAGGGTGGTAATGACGCAATTTTCAGAAACAATGCGGCTGATGCTGGAGAGATTGTTTTTACAAAACGTTCTTGGTATATGCCTCATGTGACTCCAAATTTGCAAGAAAAACTTGCACTCTACGAAACAATTGAATCAAAATCAAGTCTCCCAGTCGGCTACCGAATGATTCAATGCGACTCGATCCCAGTCCCACAAACAAGAAATTTTACCTGGCGATTGTCGGTGAAATCAGACCCGGAGAAATCTCGCTGGATAATCGTGGCGTTTCAGACGGATAAATCTGGAAACCAGGAACACAATCCGTCCATTTTTGACCACTGCAATCTCACTAACATGTTTGTGATGTTGAACAATCTAAGCTATCCCGAGATTGATTACGACGACACGAACTTTACTCAACAAAAATTTTCGAGGGTTTATGGTGATGCCGCAGCGTTTCGAACAAAGTTTTACAATGTCGAAGAGCTGATTTCAAGTCCTACTACAACCCCGGCAGATTACAAGGAATTTTCCCAAGGTTTGTCTTTGACGTCTCGAGACAGAGTGAAGAATTGAAAAACCCGGTGACTGACATTCAGATAAAAGCACAATTTTCAGCAAACGTAGCGCCAAACACGGAGGTATTCGCAGTTGTCATCAGTGATAAAAGTCTCATTTTCCAGAGCGATGGGCAGAAAATGCGTGTTAAATATTAAGTTTAAAAAATTTTATCATAACATAAATGAAAATCTCGAGACCAATGATGATTTCAGTATTGAAAGAAAATACCAGAGGAATAACTCATATGAATCGGAAACAAATGTGGAAAATCATAGAAGAAAAGGGTTTGGTTGATCAAGCTCTTGAAATTGAGAAAGGTGTGAAACGGAAAGTTGGTTCTGGAATGCCTCCAAGAAAATCACTTGAGGTTGTTGACCTTGAAACAAATGAACTAAAATATTTCCCAAGTTTATTAGAGGTTTCCAAGTACTATGGAAAAAGTAAAAATTATTGCATATACAACAATGGAAGAGTTTGGGAGAATAAAAAAATTACTTTAATTGATCATTAAATTTGCTATTGTTTCAAAAGAAATAGCAAATGTTTTTGTTGATGTTGATAAAATTTTTTGAGTTAAAGGAAATTTTTTCCATATAATAAATGAAAGATATATTTTTGCAAAAGTTGATAAGACTAATCGGTAAAGGTTTTATAAGAGAATTTCTCGGGAAAGAGAAAACTCTCAAACAATTGAGAGCCGAAGCAAGACTTCGAGGCTTCAATGACATTTCAAAACTCAAGAAAGCACAATTGAAAAATTTGCTTTCAAAACCACAAGACGTGGATCAACTGAGAAAGAGAAACCTCATGGTGAAAGCAAAGAAACTTGGAATCAAAAATGCTGCAAAGCTCAAAAAGACGCAACTGATAGACGCAATTGATGACAAGGTGTTGAAATTGACGGAGCAAAAAGAGTCTTTCTTCAGAGGTTTCGCGAATCAATTTACATTAGAACCAAGTGGTGATATGACATATGGCCCAGAATCGTTTTTGACTGCTATGAAACGAAAGGCACTCACAAAAATCCTAACGCAAACCAAAGTGAAAATATTTTTGAGAGCAAATATGGAAAAGACAGATCTCAAGACTGGTCAAAGTCTTGTGGAAGAACATCAATTCAGATCAAAAAATGAAATTGTTCTTGAATCAACAAACAAGAACGAACTGTGGAGTCTCTTGGCAGAACAAGTGCTTGAAGACCTTGCAAAATTTCTGATGAATGGGAGTGGTTGGACATTTCATTCAATTGTGGCACTTGATATTCACACTGTTGGATATAAGCCATTGAATGGAAGTTCTTATGTTCCTCTTCCAAAGTTTCTGGCAAGCAAGAAGGCACTCATCAAGATGAAGAACATTGATAACCAATGCTTCAAATGGTGCATCGCAAGAGCTTTGAATCCAGCAAAAAGGGAAATTGAAAAAAAAAAGATCGCATCACGAAAATTTTGAGGAAGCAAGCAGAAAGATTGAATTTTGATGGAATTAAGTTTCCGATGAGCGTGAAGGATATTGACAAGTTTGGGAGACTCAATCCAGAGATTTCTGTGAATCTATTCGGATATAAAGCAAATTGTGCTTACCCTCTGAGAATATCCAAGCTCAAAAGAGAAAAAAAGTGCGTCTCCTTCTTAAGAACAAGCACTATTGTCTTGTCAAGAATTTTTCAAGACTTGTGTCGATGCAAACTTCAAAACATCATGGTGTAATTGAGATTTGTGATAAATGTCTTAATCATTTCCCAAACAAGAAAGCCTTGGAAAAGCGTGAAGAAAATTGTGAAAACCATGAAGCTACCTGGATTATTCTTCCAGAAAAAGGCACTATTTTGAAGTTTAAAAATCACAAGCATTCGATGAGAGTGCCAATTGTGGTTTATGCAGATTTCGAGTNTTTCACAAAACCGANTGACACCTGTCAGCCAGACCCAGAAAAAAGTTTNACAAAAAAATATCAAAAGCATGAACCGTCTGGATTCTGCTTTTATATTGTTTGTGATGGAGAAAGGCAGGAGCCTGTCTTGTATACAAAACAGGCAGAAGGTGAAAGTGTGGCCGACATTTTTGTGAAGATGCTCGAAAAGGAAATAGATCGAGTTTGATCATCAGAAGAGAGAGAGATGATCTTGACGAAAGAAGACAAGACAAATTTTGAGGCAGCAACAGAATGCTGGTTATGCAAGAAATCATTTGTTGATAGCGACAAGAAAGTACGAGATCACTGTCACTATTCTGTAAATTCAGAGGAGCAGCTCATAATAAATGTAACTTGCTTTTCCGAAAACCGAAACATGTTCCGGTGATTCTTCATAACCTTTCTGGTTATGACTCACATCTCTTCATCAAGAGTATCGGGAAAACACAAGGAAATATTGATTGCATTCCAAAAAATGAAGAAAAATATATCAGTTTCTCGAAAAGTGTTATGCACGATGGGAAACTAAAATACAAAATTCGCTTTATTGATTCTTTTAAATTTATGTCAGCCAGTCTTGACAAACTTGTAAACAATCTCAAACCTGATCAGTTTAGAAACTTGAANGAACAATTCAATGACATTGAATTGTTTGAATTCAATGACANTGAATTGTTGGTGCGAAAGGGAGTCTTTCCATATGATTGGTTTGACTCTCCGGAAAAATTGTCCGAAAGAAATCTTCCAACAAAAGAGGCATTTTATTCAAAGTTGAATGACTGTGATATCACAGACGAAGACTTTGAACATGCTCAAAAAGTGTGGAAACATTTCAAGATGACAACTTTCCGAGAATACCATGATCTGTATCTCAAGACAGATGTTCTTCTGCTCGTAGATGTTTTTGAAAATTTCAGAGATATTTGCATGAAGAATTTCGAACTTGACCCAGCATGGCATAACACAGCACCAGGATTTGCTTGGGATGCATGTCTGAAAAACACAGGAGTTTAAGTTGAACTTCTTTCAGATCCAGATATGCTTCTGATGTTCGGGCAAGGCATTCGTGCCGGGGTCTCAATGATTTCGAAACGATACGCCAAGGCGAACAATAAATACATGGGTGAGAAATTCGATCTGAATGAAAAATCAAAATTCATCCAGTATCTTGACGCCAACAAACTCTATGGTTGGGCAATGTCTCTTCCACTGCCTGTTGGCGGTTTCAAGTGGATGGATGAAAAAGATTTGGAAAATTGGAGAGAATTTTCAGATCAAGAAGGTAGGGGGTGTATTCTTGAAATTGACCTGGAATACCCAAGAAAACTTCATGATTTGCACAATGAACATCCCCTCGCTCCAGAGAGACTGATTGTCAACAAGGTCGAGAAACTAATTCCAAATTTGTGGGATAAGAAGAAATATGTTCTTCATTATAAAAATTTGAAACAATATTTGGATCTCGGTTTGAAACTAAAAAAGGTTCACCGTGGAATCTCCTTTGATGAAAAAGCATGGCTCAGACCATACATTGCGTTGAATACGAACCTTCGTTCCAGAGCGCAAAACGAGTTTGAGAAAGATTTTGCAAACTCATGAACATCAGCGTCTTTGGCAAGACGATGGAAAATATTCGAAACCGGGTGAATATTCGACTGGTCAACAACAAGAGATCATTGAAAAAATATGCGGCAAAACCAAATTTCAAACACTGCATAAAATTTGATGACAATCTTGTCGCCGTTCACATGAAAAAAAACGAATTAGTATTCGATAAGCCAGTTTATCTCGGAATGAGTATTCTGGATTTGTCAAAGACCTTGATGTATGATTTTTATTATAATTACATCAAGAAAAAATTCGGGTCGAAGGCAAATCTGTTGTTCACCGACACTGACAGTCGTTGCTATGAAATCGAAACAGAAGATTTCCACAAAGACATTTCGGATGACGTACGTTAGAAATTCGACACTTCAAATTTTCCGAAAGATCATCCTTCAGGAATTCCAACAGGAATCCACAAGAAAGTTCCAGGAATTTTCAAGGATGAGGCTGGTGGTGAAATTACTTAAGAGTTTGTCGGCTTGTGAGCGAAACTGTATGCTTTCAAGACGCTCAAAGGGGAGGAGGAAAAGCGATGCAAGGGCGTTAAGAGGAGCGTCGTCCAAAAAAGCATCAGTTTCGAAGATTACAAAGAAAGTTTATTCTCCGGAACACAACAGCTAAGAACAATGAATGTCATTCGGAGTCATAAGCATGAAATCTATACAGAGACAATCAACAAAATTGCCCTCTCCGCAAATGATGACAAACAAATCATCCTGCCCGACAAAATACAAACAAATGCTTACGGCTTTCGGGCAAAACCTGAGCTGCAAGCGTTGACACAGACAGAGGTGCCTCGTGCCTCTGCTGACAAGGGACAAGGGGAACATACTGAGGCACGGGGGAACAGGGACAGACTGGGGGAACAGAGGGGGACAAAGAGGGACATGAGGAGACAGCTGCTGCTGGCAAGGGACAAGGGGGGGCAGACTGAGGTAAAGGGAACTGGGGCACAGTGAACAAAAGCTAACTACTAAAGTTCGTGGAAACCCTAATTGCACTGAACTTTAACAAACCCAAGTGTAACGTAAGCTACACAAACAGCTACAAGGCTATATCGCGACTCTGCTGCCATGAGCATTAGAGCAGTAGGACGAAGAACGCTGATATTTTTAAAGTTGGTTATTGGCTGAAACCTCCATTGTTGCAGCTGGGTTCTTTCAAAACGGCGGCCACAGATGTTGAAGCAGCGCTGCAGTTCCAGACGTCCGGCAGTTTTCGCCTCATTTCCTGCTTTCATTTGTGGTGACTTCGTCACACTTCGGCTTCACAGCGTTGAAAGATCAATAAAAAGTTTACAAAAAAACAGAATTGATGCAACGGCTTTGCATTTTTTGTTGATGGAAACATTCCATATTGTTAAAGCACACGCATTTTTTAATGCCATTTTCATTTATCGTTCCCATGTCACCCAATATAGGCTTCTCGCGTGGATTGTGTCGTCACAATCCCATAAACACCGTCGACGGAGTATGCAGGAATTACGCAGTTATTTATCTTTCAACAAATAATGTTACGGGTGATTTTTGCCAAATGATGATTTTTAGAGTCACATCGAATTTTAAACAACGGACTTTCGTCTCATTACGCTTGTTTTCGCACAGACTTTACTGGCAACCCACTGCCCTTTTGTAACCTACTGCACGTTTTTAACCCATGCACTGAACCTTTAAAATCCTCTGCCCTTTTTTAACCCACTTCACGTTTTAAACTACTGCACCTTTCAACCCTCTGCACTTTTTCAAACCTACTGCACTTTTTTAACCCACCCCACATTTTTGAACCCTATAAAACATGGGTTTATGAAACGTGCAGTGTGTTAAACGAAACATCATGCTGTGTGCTAAACAACGTACAATTTGGTTTAAAACGTGCAGTTGTATAAAAACGTGCAGTGGTCGTGGATTAAATAATGTGTAGTGGGTTAGAAAGCATGCGATGGGTGACAAAGATGCAGTGGATTAAAACACGCGCAATGTGTTAAAAGCTATAACATGTCGCATTTGAATGCTCTTTATGGCTGCAGATTTCACTTCTTAAATCTTTCTTCAAGATCTCAAAAAGGAGAAAACTTTATTGTAAACTGAACCAAACGTACATCCGTTTTCGTGGCCTGTACAAGGGGTCATCCATAAATGACGTCACACCCTAACGGGGGGAGGGGGTCACCAGATTTGTGACAAATTGTGACAAGGGGGAGGGGGGAGTCAGTAGTTCTGTGATGTCACA
>JGI24159J19872_10006912_pt1 | contig 14829 bp, 9 predicted proteins | sample Ectturendosymbi4_FD_19872 | JGI IMG/M metagenome (IMG submission 19872) | reverse complement strand
AATTACTTATTCGAGGTCGAGCTTTCGCAACATTTTCTGCAATTGAGAAAGCTCTCGCGGGCCGCAAGAAAAGCTTTCGCGGGCCTCATGTGGCCCGCGGGTCGTATGTTGTGCAGGCCCGCACAAAACGTTGACTTAATGTCTTATGACTAGACATTTTACAGCTAAACGAAAATCTTGCCTTTTTTCAACCTGACTGAAACGTTCTGCGATATTTGACTAATATGAATGCGCCCAGCGCTACGTTGCATATTTGCAGAATTGTCTCAAAAAAGTTGTTCAAATGCCTGTAAACTGCGCTCACTATTCAATAGAATAAGCAGCGGACATACAGATCCGAGATATTCCCCTTTGGAACCGATGCCGCATTGGAAATGTGTTCCCTGGTATTTCCAGTGTGTTGCTCTGAATAACTTCAACATCGGTGGTTTTGTTACAGTTCCTGTTTGCCAACCTCCGGGAACGCCCACCGGTGGCTCTTTCACCACCAGCGATGACTCTTACCCAGTAGGCACAGTCGTCACGTTTGCGTGCTCAACTGGATACGTCTTGAGAGGCAACAGCCGGATTGAATGCACAAGTGGACCCGTTTGGTCTGGAAATCCTCCCTTGTGCAGTGGTAATTTATTTATGAATGCAATGCTGGAACTATAGCTAAGTAGACGAAGCAAAGGGGATCTACTTTATTCAAAATAATTTTGGTTTAGTCTTTACCTGACTGCCAAATGCTCTGAGCGATTTAAGGGTATGTTTGAATCATGAAGATCGAACCCGTGCTCAATCTATGCTCTCAGGCAAGATCACATTGTATTAGAAACAGACTAGCTTAATTGCAATACAAACGCACTATGTCCCAACTGCATGATTTGCACCATTTGCTTAATAATACGTTTTCTCTTCATTTAACTTAAACCCACGTTAAATTGTGCAGATATTGACGAGTGTGCAACCGGAACTATCACTTGTCAGGAGAATGCCGAGTGTGTGAACACCCAGGGAAGCTACAAGTGCGGCTGCTCGAGAGGCTACACCGCCGGAAATGACCAGCAGTGCGTCTGTAAGTTATCGCGGCGCTCTTCAACATATTTTCTGAAGGAAAAGCACTCCTGCAATGGATTGCGCAGATTCTTGGTGGTTGTTTTGAGTATAAACTCTAATCTTCGATGAACAGCACCACTGACGCGAGTGTGTTATTTATCACCACAAGGCTTTGCTGTTTTCAAGTTTCAGATTAGCTTTCAAGCAGCCTATTTTTGTTCTGAAAAGACACAGGCTCATATGTTCAAATCGTGGAAATTTCGTTGTAATTTTCAAATGAAATAAAAAGTTTTGTTTTCATAGGTTTTGAAAGAGTGAGTAGTTTCAGAAAACGTAAGTGCTCAGTGGAATACCTTTTTTCTTGCTGAATTATTCTGAGCTAGACACAGTTTCTCATAGTTCACATTAAAAATCGTTCTTCTCGAAAGCACTCGCACTTCATTTTACCAATTTATTTTCTTAACTTAATTGACTCCATTACCGCCTTGCAGTGGTAACTTGTGACAACCCACCATCCGTGGACAAAGGCTCTTTCACACCAGCAGTTCAGAATGTATGGAAATTCGGAGATACCGTCACGTACAACTGCCGAGACGGTTTCACCCTGGAAGGGTCCAGGACATCCACTTGTGGGCAAAACGGCCAGTGGTCCAGCCAAGCACCCTTGTGCAGGCGTAAGTTTCTAACATATAAGTGCCAATGCTGGGATTGCGTGGCTGTTTGAGTATCTGCATCGCAGCTGCAATTTTTCACTTGTGCGGAGGATTGCTTTTCAATTAAAAAAAAGCAAGACAAACATCAACTTTAACATAGGCAGCTTTTAGTTTTTTTTCATGCCTGCTGTTTGCGTAAAGCTTTGTGACTCAGAAAGTTACCGTACTTGATTGTGGTGTAGGTATCCATGCGTGCTGTCAATCTGGTGTATTGGGACCAGATTTGGATCAGTTACAATTTCTAATTGCGATGAATGTAATGGATGCGTTCACACCTTTTTCGTTAGCACTACATCCCTGATAATTACAATTAAGAGTTTTTGTACTAGTGCAATGATCTAACATTTTTAACCCAATTACAATTAAAATTTTCTTAACAACTTCACAGAAATCGAACCAAAGCACATTCAAAACCAATGAAACGCTTGCCATGTAACCTGCTGCGTTTTTTTTCGAGCTATCGGCGAACTGTCACAGATGCGATTTGCGTGTGATTGTGTGCTGTGGACGTATCTGCTGCGCTACTGTACACACGGCTAAGGCTATATAGACAACGACGTGCTCTACGCAAGGCAGAGGAAGTTTTTACTCTTGCATTCCTAGTTTTATAGCTTTGCAAGCGTTTTCAAGTGTTTCGCTATGAAGTTCTGTTTGTTTTGAGGGCGTTCAGTTAAGGTTTGAAAACTAGTTTTAGTACTATGAATTATTCACACAGAAAATGTCACCTTGATTTGCCACTTTTTTATAATTCGATGGTTAAAAATCTTGTAAAAGTGCCCAAGTCCATATTTTTAAACTCAAATCAAGATCGCAACTCGAACTAACAATGATTTTTGTGAAGAAAAAACGTTAAAAAACGCGTTCATCGCTTCACGGCTACGTTTCTTGTCCGAAGGTGTTCGAGGTGATGCCAAGTACTGCACTGTGAGCGGAGATCCGCACTACGATACTTTCGACGGGCATCACTACGATTACCAAGGCGCGTGTCTCTACGACTTAGTGTCCACCACTCCTTCAGCTGAAACCAACGGCCTCACTCAATTCTCTATCGAGGTTGGTGCTCACGAAGCTACTGTGAAGTGTAGCTTTCCCTAAACTGTTTGCAAAGCGCAACAACCTAATCAAAATCGTTTGACAAACGATTCCCCCAGAATTATTGATTCGCGAATAGATGACCTCCTGTGAACTCTCAAACTCGGTAAAATTAATTAGACCTTTACCATTTATTTGAGTAATGGTGTCAAAGTTTTTTAACCACTTTCATTGTAGAAACTGAATCATCGTGCTTATGTCAAAACACCTTATTCCCAGATGCGAGTCCAGGATACAGCTTTTCCAAATAACAATTAACTTTCTACTACCTTTGTAGACTCAAAACGAAAACCGCTTCGGTCTTACCCACGTCACGTGGTTACAAAGCGTCACCTTCAAAACTGGAGGAAAGACCATTCAACTTAGGAAGCAGCTGGTTGTTATGGTAAGCGCTTGCCAAGTCGTTTATTTTTCTGTTTAAGACCTAAGTTTTAATTTAGGTTGACAAACTCCACAGCATGTTGGTGAAAATGGGAATGCAATTTCCTTTACTTTGTTTGGTTGCAAATGTTGAAGAAGTATACGTATATAGAGCAACGGTCGAATCTTACCCATACTCCCAATGTTAATAGCGCAAGTAACTTTTTGGATCATTTTGCTCTAGCCACAAATCCCCCATTTTATGAAGAAAGGAAGTAAAGTTTTATTTTATCCTTCGTGGCACAGGAAAAGCCCGAGACATTGTAAAATTTGGCAGTTTAATGTTAATTCATTGAAAATGGTTTGAAACAAGTTGTGCGAAAGTCTACAACTTAAACCAATACCGTAGTTAAAAAATGTATGTTTAATTCCAAAACAGATTTCAAATGAACTTGTTTCAGTCAAGATTAAAAAGTTTGGAATTTTGCGCAAAACTTATAAAAATGGATTTTTTGTGTCTAGTATTATTTTGTGATTTTTCTGCACGGGTTACTCAGTTTGGCGTGCGGTAAATCTTGACGAGAATGCAGGTTATTTGAATTGTTTGTACCACACAGGTAGACGGCGTCGCCACCAACCTCCCCTACTCTGATACCAACACCGGCATCAGCGTGCGCAGAAGCGGACGTTACATAACAGTCGACACCGGATTCGGCTTGTACATGCGATACGATGGCGACCACTACTTCACCGTAGGCTTGCCGCCAAGTTATCAGAACTATGTACAAGGTATGTAAAATCTTTTCTGCGGCGAGGTTTGGTATTATCCTGAAAACAGTTAAACCCTGCCGAGCGTTTATTTACGTTGGATAACGTCATGATTGGCTGACGTCATGATTGTCTTCGCATTTTTGAGATACGCAAACATCTGGCGGTAGAAAAAACACTTTTTGTCTATCCATTCTTCGATAGGAAAAAGCACTAAAAAGAAGAAGTACCTTTGCATTTTCATGATATTCAGAAAAGAAAGACGTAAAATGTAGAGCTAGCATAAAAGCAAGCTTAAGTAATTTTCGTTAAGGCTTGCCACTAATGTTTTTCTTCTTCAACGAGGAAATATTTTTTCAGGTTTATGTGGAAACTATAACGGCATCGCGAGTGACGACATGCAACTGAAAGGAAGTGGAGAAAATGCGACGGACAACGTCGCTTTCGGAAACAGTTATCAGATCAACTCCCCGTCTGAGTGAGTCCCCTGCAAATTCTGTCTATTTTCAGATAAGTCAGGAAAATGACGATACTTTTTGAAGAATTTACTTCAACGACGGTTCAGCCAGTGTTGGCTGATTGTGCTTCGGGTGCTCCTTAACTTTTCTTTAATTTTGTTTTGTCTTTCGTTCGCGTCTGGTTGAAGCAGAGAAAACTGACCAAAAAGACAGCTTTTGTGAGCATATTTTCGTTGTGATGACATGTTTACGGCTGTCGGTACCTGACATGCTTTATATTTCTAACTTTTAATCCCTGGACGTTTAATTTTCATTTGCGTTTTTAATTAAATCTGCTGATGTTATGAAACACGATGTCCTGGGAATTTTTTACAATTATTTTGTATCAAACTTTTGTGTGAAAGAGAAAACATGGATATTTGTAGTCAGGCACTATGCTACTGTTGATCAAAATGACTGTATGTTCATCTTCCTGGAAAACTATCAGGGAATAATTGTTTTTGTATTTTCATTAGCACAAGCGAAGTGTAATCTGGGTCAAAATTCAGTTGTTAATTGTGATGTTGCTGGAAAGATCTTGTGGTAAAACAAAATTAAGACTTAAAGTTTAGCACAGATCGTACTATTACTGTCTTTGAATAGTTCAGGTTCAATTTAGAAACGCGATGCAAAATTCGCGTCATTTTAAATAAAAGTATTTTCCGCACGCATGGAATTCGACTGCTGCGCAAATACTCAAAACAAACGACAAGACTCACTAGTGTCGTGCGCCCCTCGCAGTTTTACAAGCTTTTTGCTACGTCACAAAATCTACGTGTATTCCACTTTTCTTACTTTATGCTTCAATTGATAGTTCAGTGAAATAAAGTATTTTTTGCAGCTGTGCTGTTGCCACTGCTTCCGGTGACGTGTGTACATCGCCGGCCAAGCGGGCCCAGTTCGCGGCTCGATGCGAAATGATTCGAGCAACCGGTGGATGCTTCAACGCCTGCCACGCATACGTTAACCCCAACAAATATTATCAGGTAATGCTGTTCTGTCAAGAAAATCAATCACGTTTTACAAACTTCTTCAAACTGCACTTTTTCAGCGTTGCGGGCATGAAGCACTGCTTATTTTTCAGGGGAACATTTCATCCTGCTTGTTGTTTTTCCAAACCTTTGCTTATTCTCAAATTTTTTATCGCTTATGCCAAATGTTTTGCTAAAAGTTTTGTTCAATTTTTGGGAAGAAAAAAAGAGCTTTTTCTTATGTCACTCAAATTTCGGTTATTAGTAATGCACAGTTGCTCACGTTTTTTTTCCTAAGACTAATGTTTCAAGAGCATGCATGGATGCAAAAGTATGCAATCCACTGTAAACATGACACAGAGGTAACGAGAAAACTTCAATCAAACTGACAGGTTTTGACCGTACACAACCGCTTTGATGATCACGTTTCGTTCTGGACCGTTTGTTTGGACCAGCTGTGGATCCCAATTTAATTTTTGCTGTGCGAATTTTTCTTTGGGAAAAGTTTACATTTGTGAAAAATTCTAAAGTCAAGCAAAGCAATGATCACGCTTGTCAAAGGGCATGGAGCTTTTGATTAAGAGCTGTAGCAAAGAAATCATTGAGCATTCTCACTTCTTAATCGTCCTTGTTTCAGGATTGCATCTTTGATCTCTGCGCATTCAACGGCGACCAACAAGCCGTAACACTTAACGTCGGGGCATACGCAGCCCAATGTCAAGGCCAAGGAGTGACGGTTTGCGCGTGGAGAACTCAAATTGGCGCTAGTAAGTTGACTAAAATTTGTCTCTCGCTTTGCAGAAAATTTAGTAGCTATTTTAAGATGCATTTAATTGATCTCTACTCCGATATTTTGTTTTTAGGCAACTTTTCTTTAGTCTCAATTAGCGTAAAAGCAAAAACACTGGTTTTCAGTTGTGGCGTTAAGATACCGCGTAATGGCGTTACTTCTAATGCAAATTTCAGCGCACAATTTAAGTTTATTCCCTACTTTGATCCAACACACGTTTGCATGAACGAATTTTTGAAAAAAGTGTTTGAACTTGCGCTATAATTCAAATCTGCGTCTCCGAGTCCCTGCATCGCTGTCACTTTTTCAGCCCTGCAATGTCCCGCTCATTCAACATACAAGCTTTGCACGAGCGCCTGCCCGAACACGTGTGTGGATAAGCAAGCGTCGCAGAGTTGCTCACAAACCTGCGTAGAAGGTAAGGGTTGCTTTTTCATTTACAAACGTTTTGGCTGTGTGGGCTTTTAGTGATAGCAGTACGCCAAAGTGCCGTCAACGAAAGAAAAGGTTATCGACATTCGAGGGCGGTTAGAACGCTTCCATCTTTGTACCACTTCCATCTTTGGCATACAACCACGCTTTCGGTGAAATGACTTAGATCAACTGCTGCCCACGCACTGTTGGCTGCTCGCTGCTAATTTTAACCTCTCGCTCTGTCAGGCTGTGAATGCAACGAAGGTTACCTCCTATCAGGCAACGAGTGCGTCCCGGCTGGCGAGTGCGGCTGTCAGAACGAAGGAAAGTACTACAAGGTGCGTTCGATTTTCTTAAATCAGTTTGCTGCATTTCTTTCGTTGTCGAACACATCTCTTAGTTGTCGTTTCCGCAAACGGGAAACCACTGGCTGATTTCAAAACTTCGTGCTTTCAGAACGGTCAGACTTTCTACACTTCGCGTTGTTTGAAACGCTGTACATGTGTGAATGGCGACACCCAGTGCTCGACTGCCGGGTGCCCATCCGGCCAAAGATGCGCCCCAGATGAAAATGGAAGTCTGGGTTGTCAGCTGCCAACAGGTACAGTCTAGCCCTGTTGCTTGTATTTTTTAGATCTTTTGCGCTTGTATGAATTGGAACTGTCATTCACTTTCTAAACTATAGAGCGTAGACAGAAACAAGCTAAAACGCGACGTCTCTTTGTGGAAGTGCGTAACACGCTGGTCTTTGCAAATGCAGAGTAATAACGGTGGAGAAAAAACAATGTACTATACATGCAAACTTTCACTGATTTTTGTCCTTACTGATTAGAGCAATGGCTCTAACTTTGTTGCAGAGGTACTTCAAGTTTTCTGTGCATTCACCGGAACTTTCGTAATTGGAAACATAAAATACATATACATTTTATTAACGCACAAAATGAACTTACATCAAATTTCTTCCAAACTCCTGAGACTCACTAACCGAACCTCTGGGTTCGATCGAACCTAGGCTGAGAACCACTGGATTAGAGAAACATTTTTACACCAAGCAACAATCTTGGAGAGCCCCAAGAAATACACTCTAGAATCATGAAAAATTCGACTTCAATTCCACTCCTTTTATGTGAATGCTCTCGAACTTTCGCCAAATGTGCTAAAAGCGGCGTCGCATCGGCCAACCATTTCCCTTGTGCAAAGGTGCAACAACAGTGCGTTTCTTTTCGTCAGCTTCCTGCGACGCGCAACCCATACCGAAGATGATTCGACTCCCGTCGTCGTGTTCGAATCCGGACAGCTCAGTGCGATTTGTGGACGTCGGCGCTTGTCCTTCTGTCAAATGTCCGAGGTCGAATTCGTTCGTGACGCCATGTTGCGGCGCAGTCGACAGACGCTTGGAAGAAGTGCAGTGTCATGGTGAGAGGTTATGTTTTGCAAAACCGGAGTTGTTTTTCATTTTTGTGCGTGCTACTTGCTCCAAATTATCAAATGTTTCTTCGCACATCTTGAACACTATTTTTGTGTGGATTTTTTCAAAGAAGGAAAACACAGGTTTATAGGTATACAACTAACCATACCTTGGTTTCTGCTGAACGAGCCCCTAAATACACACATTGTGTTAAAAACAAAACTGCTTCATATCAGAAGAGCACCATCTATTTCCAATCCGCAACGGAAAACAACTCTTCCATTAATTAAAAAGTAAAAAGACCAAAATAAAAACAACTTTACGTCTCTGATAACCCCTTCCCGGTACCTTCAGAGCTCCAAACAAAACCTATTCTGGAAGTTCTTTTTGAGCTACATATTCATTTAACGGAAATCCTGTTTAAAACATGAACTGATGTTTTCTTTCAGACGGCAGCACCATCCGTGTCAGCAAAGTCACCCGGTGCGGATGCAGCCAGTGCACTCATCAGACTATTACTGTGACTGGAAAGTAAGTTGAGCGCCTTCCTTTTTTGTACAAGCTTCCAAGTCAGTTGTTAAGCAAGAATGTCAGTTGTTCTATTGTTGTTTTATGGTTAGTAAGGTTGATTTCGTAAGGGCAATAGTTTTACCCCACTACTGAAGAAGTTGACAGTAAGTGCGAACTTTACTTGATAATGCGTCAAACAAGGATATTCTGCTACGAACTTCTAAGGGACGGTTTACATGCTTGTGCACAGCTCCCATAACTTTTTTGTCGTATGTAAATTAAATAACATTGGTGGTTCACATTCAGCACAATAGCGAATGGCAACGATGAACGGGAAAGCGCTTCATGGGCTCGATTTCACCACTTTACTTGTGAATGCATTTGAGTTGACGTACACAAAACCGTTCAAGCGTATCTGGGTATAAACTAGCAACAAAACGAATGACTTTTGACCCTCTTCGCGCAGAGTGTTTGGACTTGCAGACGATGGATCCCAAATTCCGCTTCGTTTCGGCTTCGTGGTGCGCAATAACCGCTCGGCCGCCACTACGGACAACGAAGGCCAGTTCTCCGTCAGTGTCGACCCTGACGTCGACCGCCTCGTGCTGACGTTCATCGACAACAACAATAAGCTCATGACAACAACCAAGGCAAGCGTGACGTGTGCTGATTGGGCAATTAACTTATCACTTCAGCGCACTCGCGCGTACCGGTTGGAAACTTGTCCTGTGCGGATGTTGCGACTTGATTAATGCTGAATGTGGTCACGTTTTTTGCACTATCACGTAACAGTTTTGTTTACCTTTGAGGATTGTGCTTGTCTCAGGTAATTCCTTTCAAAAAACTCGGCGGGGACATCTTCCACTTCATCCGCGTCCCACGGAAGGCGAACTCGACATCGTCCTCATCGCGAGATCGCGGCAACTTTTCGCCAACGTCATCATCTGGCCAGTCGAGTGTCATTACAATAGAAATCGAACCCAACTCTTACTTCTTAAAGAACGGAATTTCGTACCATGGCGACGTAAGTAACAAACGTTGGCTGGCGAGTATAAATATCTGTATTTCAGTATATAAATATCGGTATTTCAGTATACGATTGATTGAAAAAAGTAGCAAATGTAAAATGCAAGCAGTTTTTAAATCATAAATCTTTTCACGTCCGGTTTGTTCAACAACAGGTCACAAGAAGCATAACGTACATTGATCCACGTGACGTGTCATCGTACATGGACGCCCCAGGCGACCTTCTCACGCAAGACGGAAGAGCTATGAGAAGCTACGGGATGTTTGACATGGACTTTAGGAACAGCGCGAACAGAGAGCTTGACGTCCGAAATGTTAGTACTGTATTACTTCGCATGCAAAGAGTTCAAATATGGCGATGTTCCGGGGAAAAGCTTTTTTGCTGCTTTGGTAAAAAATGGCGAGCAAAGCACAAAATATTTGGAGCAGGAGCGCATTTATAGGGTGGAAAATATCCTAGCAAGACTTTGTTGCTGTTCTCTTCTCCTAATCAGGCCCAAAAATGTTAAAGTGCTTACTGCAGATTTCCCTCTCCTACTGTACCGTTGATCCCGTTTGCTCTAACATATCCATTTGTCTGGACAACCGCTGGGTCAAGCAGTCAAAATTGCGAGCGAGTGCTGTAAAAATTGGCTGTAAAAATCGTTCCTTGTTTAAAGGTTTTCTTTTTCGCGACGAAATTATTTCGCACGCTACCTTCTTGCTTGTACTGCTGAACCGCACTCAGGTGCTTGGCACTGCCGGGAGCATTCGAAATGGAAAACCCTTTCGAGCATTTGCACCGGAAATCGCGTTGATCAACGCTGTGACCTCAAACATTTTTCTTCCAGATACGAGTGTCCATGCTGGCGGACCAGATCGGCCTCAGCACCGACAGGCAGCAAGCCCGCTTGTGGTCGCTCGATCCGGTTACCGGCTTGTGGAAAGACGAAGGAGGAATGTCGGTGAGTGATCCCAAGAAACTTGGCGCGAATGCTTTCTCTAGATCGGTGTTTCTCAACCACTGTTTTGAGAGCCGCATAAGCATCCTTTGTGCGGCCCTCAGCAGTCTTTGTATAAAACCTCTGATGTTTTGCATAACAGACTTCGTTCTGCTAAAACAGCAACACTTGTGAATTGACTTGTGTTAAACTTTTTTTAGTGCGGCCTTTTCACAAAGTTTTAAGTCTTGGATTTGTCTCCGTTCAACGAAGAGGTTGACAACCTCTGCTCTAGATAGATAAGTACTGCATGATAAAAAGGCCCAAGCAGATTTAACACCTGTTCTGGTTTTTGTCAACAAACCGCTTTTGGGAGACCGTTTCTAGATTTTAAGGTGAAACATTTTCGCCGAAGAGACATCCATTCAGCTGTAGGAAACAGGACTACCCATCTGCTTGCGTAATAGACTAGGGTTGAGGTTTGTCACACGTCCGGAATTTCCCGGACATACCCGTAATTTCGGTGTTAAAACTTGTGTCCGGAAATAATTACAAAAATGCTCTAATGTCCGGAATTATTACAGTTAGTAAATTACGTTTAACTTGAAACAATGCGCATGTGCTGTGAAGATGAGAACTTAAACTTTTGCGGTGGATTGGAAGTTGCAAGGACATACTTAAAAATGCCGTACAGCGCCTGTTTGGCGTCACGAAAAGCAGCCAAAGAACAGGGCTGTGGAGGCGGAGCCTAAGCAATTTTGGACGGCTGGAGCCAGAGACAAATATTTTTAGATGGTGGAGCCAAGCCTGAAATACGGGTTCCGGTTCCACAGAAATAGTTTGTGGGGCAAGTGAGATATACAAACAATACAATGCTTTTTCTGATTTTTGGACCAAATTGTTCTGGAGCCGAAACCAAAAATTTCTAGATGTTGGAGCCGGAGCTCCATTTAGATGCCCGGCGCTGGAGCTGGAGCCTGAAATTTGAGTACAGGCTCCACAGCCCTGCTATTGAAACTGTCAGGAATTTTGCTTCTTCAGATATGGTAACCGTATAATACGTCGATTGAAACGCTAGGTCTTGCTTCTGTCGGATTTGTTCGTCGTCACTGTTGCAGATGAACGCGAATAAAGCGGTGCGAGTATGTTCTAGTTCAAAGCTGACTTGGGGATTTTTCTTCACAGGTCACTTCCTCGTCGCGAGGTCTGGTTGTCACTGGAAATATTCCATTGGTTCGTTCGCGACGGCTTCTCAACGTCGATGTCGCCTCTTCCGACACGTGCTTCGTCAAAGGTGCGATGCGATTATTGATAAAACTTCTCCCTAGCAAGATGAGTTAACACCTGACTAGACAACCTCTGTTTTTTCGGTGCCACGGTGTTTGCTGTTTCAGAGAGGGCATCTTACGCAATTAACTCAGTACCGCCAAATAAATCTTTCTATCTATCTTTAAATCAGTAGCTCCTTGAAAATTTAAATGTTTTTGTGGCTTTTCGCAGTGAGAGCGTTTGGCTCGGACGACTTTAACGTCTGGGATCAGGTGTCCTACGTCTTAGTAACAGCTGTCGTCAGCGAGTCGTCCGGCTCTCAGTGGAGAACGTATGGCTCCGCCCTGACTCGCCCGGAAACTGGAGCTTGCCTCCGCCTCTTCTGCGATGTTGCTCAGTCAGGCACTTACACTGCTACGTTTAGCGGTAAGTCGCAAGCTGCAGGTGAAACAAAACAAGCTCATGATTAATATATCCATCCTTTTCGATGTTATTGGCCAGGTTTAAAACCGGACCATCGTTCTTTCCCTCCTGCAGAAAAATAAATTTGGAAATGTGTGAAACCAATATCTTACTTGATTAAATCATTACTGGTGTATTCTGGCGCGGATAACTTTGTGAAACTCGTGTGAACATGGGTTTCATCTACTGTAAGGTAGCATTTGCGTTCAGTTTCCGTTTGATCGTGTGCTCAGTGGCGTACGCAGAAAATTTTCTTGGACGGGGGGTTCATTCAGTAGCATATGGTGGTCATTTGTATTTGGTGTGCGCTTTTTGTGACGTCACAATTTGACGTCATATTCATGGTTTCAAGCGAAGTTTGTTGACATTATGGGCATATTCTTCTACATGCTCTCCTTATTTTTGTAAAAATCAAGCCCTATAAACTCCCCTTGTAATAAAGCTTTTGTATAATATTAAGCTCAAGGGGGGGGGTTTAACCCCAAACCCCCCCTTGCGTACGCCCTTGCGTGTGCTAGTCAGTGTAGCATGAACGACCAAGCTTATGCACTCATCATCTATTTCAGCAACTCTCAACGCCAAGGAAAGCTTAGATGCTGCTGCATCCAATCCTCAGGATTCGGCCGTAATTGGCATTTCATCAGACGCTCTTCAGCTGCTCGACTACAGGTCAATAACTTGCTGTCGAAATACGTTTCGAAATGGCTTATGTGACTTACTTTTCAAAGTATTTTAATGCAACGAGTACTAAAACCGCCTAGATATTCACAGCTTTCAAATCATTTTTGCGAAACTTGTTTTGCGATCGAAGTGAAAAGTAAACAGTTCATTTCTTGGAGTCATGTCTATNCNAACCGGCCATTATAAATTCCGGTGTCAAGCGAAATTTCTGACGTTGTCAGNGACCTCGCTTAACATTTCAAGTGAAATTTCTGACCTATTCTTGTATGTCAGTTATTTCGCTTCTCAGAGTAAAGGAATGAAATTAGGCGATTAATTTATTGATGTCTGTTGCGAAAATAAAGACTTTTGTTTAGAAGTGAGATAGGCCGCAAGCTAACCACTGAAAAATATTTGACTTAGACTAACTCCAACCTTAACCCTCAACCCTAATCATCAGTTAACAAGCATATTTGATATCTCAGTGAACAGCCACCGCTTACGAAATGCATGACTTGGAATATCACTCTGCGCATGCGCAGATGGCGTGAATCAGCGATTTCGCAAGTCAGAAATTTCGCTCGACCCCGGTTTCGCAAAGTCTCGTTCACGCCTTGGCGTTAGTTCGATGTGACATTTACTGTAAACACCCTGTTTCAACAGTTGAGGAGTGATACTAACAGTGATCCTTCTGTGACAACAGGCGGGGCGACCATGCGAGCCGTCATGGGTCCAAAACTTCGTTTACGATAACACTACCTCCGAAGAACGATGCCACTCATCTTCGCGGACCGTTCTACAGCGACGAATTCGACTGCATCAAAGCCCCCAACAACGACAGTCATTTCAGATTCTCAAGGTACAGACGCTCGGCCGACGCTGTTTGATGCAAAAAATTTGTGCGCTTGGTAAGGTGCGTCTTCTGCGGTGGAAGCACAAGCTGGTCATGGTTGTGGGTAAGACGTGGCACGCAAACTGCAGATGTTAGCGTGAAGACTGCCAGGGGGTACGTTTTGAAGTTGCAAATTTTGAAACAACTTCATCTTCGTCGATTATAGTTGGAAACTCGGTAATGCCTCCTGAAAACTTCCAAGATGAACGGCAACTTGGAGTTTTTTTAATATCCTGTCTCTAGCAGTATGTAGTGACCAGTGATGGAGTCTCGAGACGCGTCTCGAGACCCGTTTTTTGAAGTCTCGGTCTCGAAGGTCTCAGGTCTCGTCTCGGTCTCGAAGCATTTCGGTCTCGGTATAGAGCTCTTCGTCTCGAGACTTTGCATAGGTTATTTTTTATGAAGTTTTGCAAGAAGGAGTTCCTTTAAAAAACGGTTTTAAAAAACAATTGTTCAAAATTTAGCCGTTCAAAGAGGTCAGTGGCTAAGCTGTCCTTGTTGTTATGTTGTTTGCGAGATGGATAAAACAAATTGCCCTCTACCCCGTTTAAAATTTATACTGAATTCAATAAAAAATGTGCACGAACCAGTGACACCACAGCGAATAATCTCTGCATCGAGAGGTTGGGAGTACTTTGCTAAGGACTATCTTTGAACTGTTATTCCAAGAGTTTTGTTATGAAACCCATAGGCTTATTCAAAAGAGGTGGGAGAGTGCCAAAAAGTTTCNTTTTTGAGAANCCTAATGAAATCATGTCTTTTTTTCGAAGTGCTTTTCAAAGCACTCTGTTGAAACACGATTGTGAAGTTTTTTTTGTTCTGGGTAATGCAGACTTTTTTAAGTTCAAAAATTTCTCGGAACTCTCTTGAGGAAAAGTTTTGCTCATAAGAGTTTTAAACAGAGAGCAAATAATGCCTCATGGCTGATCAGTTACTTTGACGTACTGCTATAGGCTTTACGGCCTTTCTGCGTTTTCTAACCGACATGCGGTGTTGCGAAAATTCTAAGTGTGTCAGCAAAAACGGAAATTTGGAACAG
>JGI24159J19872_10006911_pt1 | contig 14832 bp, 11 predicted proteins | sample Ectturendosymbi4_FD_19872 | JGI IMG/M metagenome (IMG submission 19872) | reverse complement strand
CGCACTTACGCACTAGGCTAAAGGAAGCTCCCAGTAGCTTTCGTGCTACTAGGGATGTTATGCTTAGCGCGTCGCATGTAGCAGCCACCGCGCTGCTACACTATTAAAAGTGCGAGATCAAGTCAAGCAAGAACGGCAGAGGAACTGTGCCTACACAAGTCAGCACTGCTGCTTTTAAAGGAAGCAAAGTTTAATTTTAGTGCATGAAATATGAAGGTATATCAAAGGAGTACATTCTACCTTCCAGTTTAAATCCCGTCAAAAATGCACAGATACAAACCGACATGAAATGATACGTTTTGCTTACAAGTGCACAAATTAGTTGCAAAGATCCCACATTTTAGCTTGTAAGTTTAAAACCACTCCGTTGGCAGTCACACGTAACAATTGGTACGATTCATTTAACGCAGGACGCAGCCAGCGTGCTTTGAGTATATCGACACAATAGTTGGCATGCGGCTTGACCAACCGTCATATTGAGATTCCTGGAAACTCGTTGGAAGACTCTGGCATTATCACCACGAAAGTTTAATAAAACTAAATTTTGTGAATAATAATTTGACGAAGTTTGATCTAAATGATCATTTACCGGCCAATGACTATACGCGTACCTCAGTTTGTTGGAGCCCCCCTTGGATCTTGAGGCCCTAGGCTTAAGGCTATAGGTAAATCCGGCCCTGAGTATCAGGAATTACGGCAGAAACATTCTGTAGTCAACCAAAATGTCAGCAGCATTGTTTTAACTTGCAGTGTAATATTACAAAGGAACGACCATGCTTACACAACAGACGTTTTTATATTTGTGTATGTATTCTCCTTCTATTATGTACACTTTCTGTTTCTAAGTCAGGGGTGTCAATCTGACGTCCCGCGGGCCAAATCCAGCCCGCCATTTCCCCCTTTGTGGCCTACGTCGTGATATGTGAATTATTATGTCATAGCAGAGTTACGTTTTTTGTTTGTAGTCATAACGCGAGGTTACCACTTAATAATTAAGGTAAACCAACGGTAACAACTTCTTCAATTCAAAAACATGAGTTTATGTAGATTCTGTTTGGATTTGAAGAATTTCCAACGCTTTCAAAGAAAGATTTTCTGATTTAAAATATCTGGAAACTGATTTTGCTATTTTCAGTAACCCTTTTTCTGTCTTTGCTGAAGAGGTGCCACCAAAGTATCGAATGGAACGAACTTAGTTACAGTGCAACTGTGGTCTTAAAGCTAAATTTGAAAATGTTGACATAAAAACGTTTTATCAATACGTTGCACCAACATCGAAGACCATGTCAATGTTCGCTAGTAATTATGTCTGCGAACAACTGTTCTCTTTGATGAACTTAAACATGTTCGATCTCGATTGATGGACGCGCATCTCAACTCAACGTTAAAAGTTGCAACTGCACAATCTTTGGCACCAGATACTGCCATGCTTGTAACTGCCAGTACCTAAAGATGTGAAGTTTCTTCGAGTCGCTGTCCTATAAATAAATAGCAATGAAAATATCGACTGTATCATTACGTGCAAAATTGTCTGGCCCGCGTAAAATCTAAGTGCGTAAATATGGCCCACAGCACCAAATGAGTTTGATATCCCTATTCTCAGTAGTCTAATCAGCGATATCTTTTAGTTGATGGAGTGTGTGCTGTTAATATGTCTCAACTACTTTAAAACTACATCATTTGCCATAAATAAGACAGACTTGGTCAAATGGCAAGAGCTAAATAACTTGATCCAGTTGTTATACAAGAAGGAACTACGCATTATTACTACTTGAATACGCAACTTACAATGCAGCATAGGGAATTAGCCAAAAGCAAGGATGCTGTAACAACAAAATTAAACTTACCTTCAACCGACGCCATCAGTTTCCTTTTTTTCATTGATCGTGCAAAAGCTGAAAGTACACAACTAATCAATCAGCAAAGCACTATTTGCTAAACGGTTCATGCAAAACATCAAACAAGTTGTATTTCTTTGATGTACTGATTCTTATACTTGATAATAAAACGTCCTTAACTAGCTGTAGTCAATTCTTTTTGTCACTACCCCTCTAAACGTTCATCAGAAGTTCTCTGGGACGATCAGCATGATTGTTTACAATCTTATATCTCGCAATGGCTAGGATGTTGTTGTTTTTAATTGCCGCTGAATCTAGACGCCCTCAGCAGCAGTGACTCACAACCGGAAGTTTCACCGACGTGACAGCATTTTTCTCACTGCACGTTACCATGCGAGGCTACCCCGACTTCCGTAACTAAGTGCTAACAAAGGAATGGAGGTTAATAGGCAAAGCCTTTAAATCGGTATGTAAACAACATCGAAGAAATCGATATGAACCAGTGGTTTCCACAGAATTTATAATCATAGACCAAACATATGTTCTATGATATTTTCTCCCTTGTCTGAATGCCCATTTGGCAAGAGTGTACCTGGGCGGGAAAGCGTGGGAACGGCGTTCCCACACCTTTATCATGTTTCGCTTTAATGAGTTTGAAGCTGTTTTAAAATGGCTAGGTTTTTGGGAGCGTTCCAACACCTTTTTTGTTAGCACTGCATCCCTGCCACCTGGTCATAAAATTGTGAGTCCATACCAGAACAAAAATCAAACAACTGCTACTTCAGTGCAATCTGTTGCACGAATTTACCTCTTTCCTCTCGTCCTTGGCTAGTCTTCATTTGCTTCGTTGTTTTCATCATCAGAGGTTTGGGAACGAGCACACAGCAGGAGATTTTAATCCCAAAGAAACTTTTTTACTTACAGGGAAAAGTCTTTCATCGGCAACGAAACACAAAAAGTAAGGAGAGATTCGAAGTCCATCATCTTGATTTTTATGCAATCTATACGTCTTAACTCAACGTAAACACGCCTTATACAAAAATGATAGAACTTGACGAATATCAAGGTTTTTTAAGGTTTTTTAGGGACACGATTCGGGTTCCTAGATTTGAAAATCCGGTCCCTAGAATCAGAGAAATCGGGTCCCTACAGGTCCATACCGAGTACCTAACATTTTCCTTAGAAAACCTGCAAATATCACAGGCAAGTATACACGTGTTTGAAATTTTGATAACAAATAAGTTTTTCTAGTAGGGAAAACCTCCATACTATGCTTTAACGGCAAGATTCACAGGCTTGGGGTCTTCAGGGGGGAAAACGGGCATTCCCCCCCTGAAAATTGGGACTAAGAACCAAAGATATCTAGTAAACCTTAAGTCAGCAGCTCAATTCCAATTAATTGATTTAATTCTTGCAATGACAGCTTATTTGCCGATATGACACTCACACTGCACAAAATTCAGATTCACTGTACTGGTATCATGCAGTGATGAACTTGTAGCTCACTCATGTCCGCTCCTTTGACTGCATAGGTAGGTTGCGAAACGTGCGAGCGGATTATTCTATTGGTCTTTATTGCGTAACAATGGCATGGCAACAAGTCAAGAAAGTTCACGCCAAGTTACGGCATGAGGCGTTTTGCCGCATGTGGCTGTTGAACTCAGACATCTTTGGCAGTTAAATAGGTAATGCAACGAGACAGTGACTGCTGATAGCGGTGAGCCACGTAATTTTATACCGTGTGAAAAGAAGCATGACTGAAACTGCAGCAATGCTTGCACATGTTTGAAAAATCCACTGCTAGTGTCAGACCGTATGACCAGAGCCGGAGGAAGGCCCCTCATACCCCTCCGCCTGGGGGTACCGGACAAAAAGGGGGCCCCCAAATCTGACTGCGCACCTTTGTTACGGCATATAGAGACACCAGAACTGAACTCCCCAAGAACTGATTTCACACATTTCCCCTTCCAATATTCATAGTTATCTAATACGTCAAAGAAGTTGATCTTCACACGACCCATATCTTCCTAAAGCCAACCACTGCGAAATGCATTGTGAATAGCTTCGTTGTCAGCATTTGCTTTGGTAAGCTGGCTGTTGTGCAGGTAACGTTTGCTGAATCCACGTTGATTGTAAGCATTTTTAGTATAGCCTAGCAAAAAATTGTTCAGGAAAATTAAGTTGTAGACCAGTTGTGTTGCTAGAGTAGTGGTTCCCAACCGGGGTGCTGCAGTGCCCTAGGGTGCCATTTACAGTGCTCAGGTGCATCGCGAGAAAAGACGTTTTTCAATATATCGTTAAAACTACGTTTTCAAAATGTCATTAAATCTTAAAGGGAATTGCTATGGGTTCGCCTTTGGGTGCCTCAAATTATTTTTTTCTGTACGGTGCCGCAAACCTAAAAAAAGTTGGGAAACACTGAGCTAGAGGTTTTAGCCAGGGTGGGAAACGTAGCTGAAAGAGGCCCACTTGCTACGGTAGGGGACCCCTCGCCAACATTAAAAAAAAAGTTTAGAAATGAAAATGTATCTGGATGTGGATTTCTGTAGGCTATACTAAAACCCGAAATCACTGGAAAACAAAAGTCCAAAAACTTCCGAAACACGCAAAAAACAACTTGTTGAAAACCAAAAGAGTACTGAATACCGAAATATAAGCAAAATGGGGACTCAGCTGCGGCATTTAGCCTATTAGTGGGTACACCAATGAGAAATCCAGTTATTTAACGAATAACACTGTGCCCAGTGGTGGGCCGCGGCCCAATTCGGGGCCGTTCAAAACTTTTTTACTGGACCGCGCAACACTTGCTGTGGGCCGTGTTTGCTGCGCCGGTTGCGTGGAATCAAACATAGGCTACTGTAACAACTATAGAGAACATTGATTGTTTGACATTAACACGGCATTGATGTTGTCATTGTCGGGTTTATTTCATTAACCCTAGGACTACCATACGGGTCAATTGACCCTTTTGCGATTTTCTTTTCAAATTTCAAGGAAAAGGTTTGCAGCTAGGAAACTCAAATGCATTGACTTTTATTATTTTTGTGTTCTGAGAAAACCACCAAGTCGACAACATATTTATTTTCAAAACCAGTGTTTCACGATGGAAAAACGTTTAATAACCACACGGGTTAATTGACCCCTAAGCTGAGAATGTTGAGCTATCCAATTATATTTCGAAACAACTTTTGCACACAGGGCCAGAACACGTTCCATACACACACTTTGAACAGTTGCAACATTTCATTCTTGTTTTGTTTGACTGGCTTATTCGGAATTTGGTTCTTTTATGGATTGACATGCCTCAGCATCTCCTTGAATGCGTTTCAGATGCAATACATGGGGTTTCTACATGCCTTACAGTTTCTCTCTGGTGAGCACAGCTTTTCTGCCAGTTTGATAATAAAATCTACTAGAGCAAACTAGAGCAGACCATTGACCAAACAATATCACAAAAACCGCAGACCTGCATTTGAGATAAACTGCTATAGGATGCCTGTGAAAAACAGCTACAAGGCCACTATCGAGCGTTCAACTGTGAGAGATTCCGGATACTTGCATACTACGTCTTGTGGAAACTTGCTGGATGTCTTCGAGAAGCCGCTTGAACAAGGTGACCCTCGAACCTGAATTCTTGCTTCATGTATTTTATGATAACCTCCTTCAAGTACTTTTTGGTGTTCACAAGCTTAATGACGGTAAGTACTCCGCAATGGGGGACCCGTCTCCTCTAACTTTTGGACATAGGGGGACACAAAATCTTTTGTCCCCCAGAATGTTTTGTGGTATCAATTTAGTTGCATAAATTTCACTGCCAAGGTTTTGCCAAGGAATTTTTTAAATCTATTGATGCAAGGTGCCGTGTGTTTGGCAAAATTTGAATACTACCCAATGTACATGAAAAAAACGGTATGATTTAGGCGTAGTTTTTGGGTCATTGTGCTAGTCAATGGAATCCCAGAGGCATGTTTATTAATTGGAATTGCATTGCATTGCTGCCAGTTATTTGAATCTCAGAGATACATGTTTACAAATTCCGCTTTTTAAGGTAATGTTTGTTTTTGAAGAATAATTGAGGTGTCTTCTTTTTTTATCTACTTTTTCAAGAACACTTCAAGCGCTAACACTAGAGTTTTGTGTAGCCTACTTGATAAAGACGCAAATCAAATGCCTAGTTATCATTGCTAGGTACTAGCACAGCACTCTCTGCAACTGACATAATACCATGGACGTGCCCAGTGGGGTCAAAATATATCATAACCATAATTTGCCAATTTTACAAAAACGTCGTACTACGGTTGAGTGATCATGGTGACGTCATCGAAGCGCAACCAAGAGTATTATACTTGTATGATACGCACACTTACATGCATACCACACAACGTTTGTTCCCCAAACGTTTCTAGCAATCTCGGCCCTTGCCGCAGCATAACGTTTGAGCAGTTTGCATCCACAATTTCACCAGGCGGTGAAATCAAAAAGAGCATTGCCACTGCGCATGCGCAAAACGAGCAGCGAACTCATTGTGACGTCACCACAGACAAAAGTCACACTTCAAACTTCATTTAGATGAAACAGATGTGATAACTAGTGCGCTGAGTGCGAAAAACCCATTCATATTCAACGCAGGGGCAATTGACCCCATTGGTAATTCTTGAAGAAAAAAATCTCGGTAGTCCTAGGGTTAACATAGCATTGTTATGTTGCAGATAACTGAATACAACATGAAATTGGGCCTTGAACAAAAGCACGGGCCTTTAGATACGACTGCAAGGGCATGGGCATCCGCAAGGGGGGAAAACGGTCATTCGCCCTCGCCCCCATTTTGGAAGTTGGGACTAAGAACCACAAATTTCTAGTAAACCTGAAGTCAGGAGCTTGGTTCCGATTAAATTGATTTAATTCTTGCATTGACAGCCTGTTCGCCGGTACGACACCCACCCACAGTGCACAAGAAACAGGTTCACTGTTCTGGTGTTTTGTAGTGATGGGTTTGCAGTTCACTCATGTCCGCTGCTTTGGCTATCTGCAGAGGCAGGTTGCGAAACTTGCGTGCAGGTTGTTCTACTATTGGACTTTATTGCGTAACAACAACATGGCAACAAATCTTCACGTGCTCACTTCAAGTAACGGTAGTTCTAGTAGGCGTTTTGTCGCATGCGAGTGTTGAACGCAGATAATGCAGGGAGACAGTGGGTTCTGATAGCGGATACCCACGTAGTTTTATAGCCTACTGTGTAAAAAGAAGCTTGATAATTTTGAAAATCCATTGTTAGTGTTAAACTGAACGCTTGTCCGGTTTATGTGGATGAGCTTTCACCGTGAAAAAGTCTGTAAAGACCAGCAAGGATTTATTGAAAAGGTATTTGATTCCTTTGGACGATGTCTTAGACCAGGGGTTCTCAACCTGGGGTTCGTGAACCTCCAGGGGTTCACGGGAAAGTTTCCAAGGGGTACTTGGATGGCAGTTGAGTTTTCATGTATTGCTATTTTTTAATATCCTATACTAGAGGAAAGTAAAGTGTGTGCCGATTGAAAACTCCGTGTAGATCAGTGTTTCTCAAAGTGGGCGAATTTTAATGAGGAAGGGGGCGAAAAAATAAAAAGGGACGATAGGAGGGCGACAAAACACCAAGGGGGCGAAAATGCTCAACCACTAATCGATCATTGAGCTAACTTCAGTATCCTACTATTATGACATGCTAGTTCCTTGTAAATGCGTGGACTATTTTGACAAAAATTCTGAAAGCAGGCCTACTAATATTAGCATCATGGTACAGTTGCTTAGTTCAGCTATTTAATTTAATGGCTTGGTTCAACTATTTAATACTTTCTTTAAATAAAGTTCTCACATTTACTATCTTGTGTTTGCTTTATTAGACCTGGCGTTGGCAGCGAGAACGACCTGTCGGGAGTGAAAAAAGGGGGGTTGGAATTAAAAGTGTGAGAAACACTGGTTTAGATCATAGACCCTTATTCGTAGCTGCAAAATGATTCCTTATGATTCACAGTTAAAACCTCAAAGTAATATTTCAGGCCTAGTTGAAAACCGAAAGCAAATTATTCTGGTTTCATCATTATTGACAGAATCATTAAATGTACACAAACCTAAGCACAACGAGACCTGAAACACAGTAACAGCTATGACAGCATCGAACAAGCTGCCCCTTATTTGGCTGTGGCGCGAAGGGTCCATTTCGCAATCTCATGGTAGTCTTGCACCTATAGGTAACGCGTGCTTGGAGTTTTGCTCTTGATATTATCTGATCAGCACTTTTCTTCGTGCAAGCTGGGTATCTTCCAGTTAAACTGATTTACATGCAAGTTTTTGAGTCATGTCATGATCTTGGTTGTCTTGCATGCAGCTTACATTTGTTCTGCAGTACGTGTGCATTCTGCATTTCATTACGTCATTTTTTTTCACAAGGTCCTTGCCTTGCCGTTCATCATACAGATTGTTTCATAAGTATCGCTCACTATGTTTTCCTTCATATCAATCGTCCCATATGTGCCATCTATTTCTTGTCCTACGTCCACTTTTATCAGATTTTTACTCAAATCGTGTTGTGTGCAGAACTTGTCCACAACACAGCATGTCAGTTTTAAAATAAATTCACAGTTATAATTGGTTGTTAATCAAATGAAACACTACAACAATTGCAGCAATTCCTCAAGCAGCAAATCATATTCAGACATATTATCTTAGCTGTAGTTTCTAAATTTTGGTATTAATTTGATAAATTTTGCTAATATTAATAGTCACAATTGGTATTTCAAAAATGGCAAATTTTTGGCATTAAAAATATTGCCAAAACAAATTGGCAAATTTTTTGGAAAACAGTGATTTTTGGAAATATTTGCCAGATTTGTCACCATCTGGCAACCCTGTGCGAAAGCCACACGGTGAGAGGAGGCACAAGCAGTCGCTGCCTCCCCACATGACTTTCTCCTGACTTGAAGTAGAAATACGCAAATTCAGGTTAATTGACTGTGAAAATGATTAGAATCATACAGTAATTGCACCTTTTCACGATGAAAGGAGAAATGTTTAGCAGGGCTCCCATTCTGTAATTTCTAAAAAAGCAGATTGTTCATGAAAAAAAAACATTTGTCTACCAAAAAAAAACAGAACTGTGAAAAACATATGAAAGCAAATACATGAGGTAAAACGGTGATTAAAATACAGATTTGCTTGTAGTTCCTCTTCTAAATTTTTGATTACAGCGTTAACATTAACATTCATTAAACACAGATCACTTTTCTCTGTTGCTGAAGACATTTTATTTAACTAATAATGCTCATGACATACTCCGTTGTTGAGATCTCTCATTTTTCAGGTTTAGATGTGCAGTAGCCGTTTTGCTGCAGGCTTCTTGAGAATGCTTGTTATGCTTTTCCCTTTGCCTTGATGTTAGTGAGTTTGTTTTTGTTTTAACATGGCTAACAAAAATGTTCGTTCTGGTGATGCAGTAAAATGCGGCAATCCACAGATCTGGTCATTAAATCATAAAGTATTCCAAGCTCCTATTTATCTAAGCCATCTTATGATCTTTGATGCATGTTATGCAGATAATACCAGAAATCATGGATATAGGCCTATAGATTTATGGACAAGGACACATGTTTAACCTATTGTCTATTGATATGGCCTCCAGCCTATTTTCTTTGCTGAGATATTTTGGTCATTTGTCTCCTATTAGCATTCAAATTTTCCGCAACAGCACTCACTAGTTTATATTTTCGGACATTATAACCGAATTAACTTAATTTTTGGTCATTTAAAAAAAATTATGTCTATGACAGAAAAATGACCGAAAATAACTTAGCCTCCAGCTCATCTTCAGGCACAAGATGGGGAAAATGTAGACCCACATTTGCTATTGAACTTGGATCTTGTGAGATCTTGAGCTGCACAGGAATCTAAACTTCTTAATCTCAAATCTGGCACCAAATCCTTACTCCAATGCAAATTGGTTTTTAATTTCAATGAATAGCATAGGGCAACCAAAGAATTCATCATGCTCTGATGAATTTTGTCGTAAACATTGTTTAACCAAATTCTTCAGCTGGTGTCTGGGACGACAACCATTCACCCAAATGCAAATCTTTCTTTTGTTTGTACAACCGTTTGTTATTCATTCGTGTTACTTCTGCTGTACGCGCAACTGCAGGGCTGACCGTACTGGATGGTGCGCAACCTACAGTATTGATAATGATATTGATACGGGTTTGAGGGTGTGAAACCGACTGAAGATGTATTGTTTCATCGATTTAAGCACTTTTTTCACCTGATGATCACATGCGAACTTTCACATTGCAAAAGCCGTAAGATATGTTTATTATGCTATTAAATTTACCAACTGCCAAAATTTTATCTTAAAAAAAACATATGTGACGGGATTTTTCATAATTAAATCTAGCCACCCAGATGGTCTCAAAAAAAACAGATCTGGGTGGAAAAAAACAGGAATGGGAACCCTGAAGTTTAGGCCTATTCAGTTTATTTTCTTGGATCCCTAAATCGTTTTGCACATTTCATGATAATGGTAGGGAGGCACTGACTCCCTTGCCTCCCCTGACGGCACGTCACTGCTTACAAGTAATGCACGGTATGTGATAGGCTACGTTTGTCCGTAATCTTGTTATCTGAGAAGCCACTGGCTCGGGCAGTAGCCGCTGTGCCTGGGCACAAGCATGTTCTTTTCCTTTAGTGTTTTGTGTATTTTTTATTGCAGATAATCTGCCGGAGAAAAACAAGGCAGTTCTACTGTTTGAGCTTTCGCCTAATTTCGCTCTACATGTGTTCACAACAAGCGTATTTGAAATCGTAATTGTGCTGGGTGATTGTTGGCTGCACAAAGACGAACTGTCTAAACTAAATCTCTGTAGCGTGGCCAGCCATTGATTAGCCGTCTAGTATTAGTTGCTGGCAAGTTATGGCCAAAAAATCAATAATTAATTAATTAATCCCACGGGATTACTCAAGTAATGAAATAGCATTGAATGACAAAGCAGCGTGTAAAACACTAGAGCAACATTGACTGAAGACCACATGGTTTTGCAATTGCAATTAGTTGCAAACGCATAGGCTGCTTACAGGGCCGGCCCTAGCAGGTGCGGGGCCCAACGCAAGACCTAGGCGCGGGACCCCTCTGAGCAGTGATTTTATGACGTCATCATGTTCAGTGAACGGTGTTACGATCGTGGTAGAGCGCAGATATACAGTAGGTTACAGCACTAACACGAGAATTGAGTAGTGCTCAATGAGCACGTTTGCTAACGTTCGAGAGGAAATTTGCTAGTTCTGACGAGAGCGTTCTTTGTTAACAATGAAATTTATACGGCGTTTCTACTGAATTCTCAAGCGGAAGGTGTATCTGGCAAAAATGAATAATCTGCCCAAACACCATGGCGCGGGGCCCAATGCAGCTGCATCGGTTGCATCGGCTTAAGGCCGGCCCTGACTGCTTACGCCTGCCAAAAAAACAAACTTTACATATTTCGCTCAATCTGCTACCTAAAAGAAATACGTAGCTTATTAATTTGTTCATTCCACTAAAACTCGAGTGAAATAGAACAGAAAAACAATATTCTAATGTAAATTTTAACTTTTTGACTGTAAATTTTTACCGTTTTGGTTTAAATTTTTACTTTTCAGCGTAAATACTCTATTGCAAAAACTGATGAGCTAGCTAATACCACGATTACTGAAAAGGGTTCGTTGCCGAAGGCGTCAAATTAAGAGGTTCTGGCACGCAGCAGTGAAACACAAGTGAAATGCATTTCCAGAAAGCTGTACTGACAAAAATACGATGTTTCAGATCTCACTTGGACAAGTGGGAAGAGATTCGCGGTTATCGTTTGGTTTTTGTTGCGTTCACAAAAATTGGTCGCATCAAACCAGTTTATGAAGTAGTGGGATGCCTTGGTCTGTAGATACAAAACAAGATAATTTCCGTTCCCATGCATGCATTGACAGGAAGTTCTTTTCCGCAAAGCATGATTGCGCGACTGGTTCTCAACCTGCTTAAACCTCGTGACACCATTGCAATGCTGCAGCGGTCTATAGGTTTTGACGCATTTCCTCTCTAGCAATCACGAATATTTTTGAATGTGTGAAAACAGTAAATGTTTAATTTGACAACTTTAAAACATTTTCTTCTGGTGGCTTGGCCTGGCCTGCAATGCATTTTACTTCAATAAACCGTATAACCGCTTTACACATACTACATTTTACACCCAGAGCAAAAGACTTTTACTAACTATTATGCAATGCTCCCTTTACACTATAAGCAGCTTCGTCCATGGGAGGTCTGCAGCCTAGATGACCCTTGGTTCTTCGCAGCCTCCCACTCCCTCATGTATTTTATAACTCGATGTACTTGGAAGTCATCGCAGTACTACATTATGATAATCATGATGGAGTCTTTCATGCGTGTATCTTAAAAGCTTGCGTTTCATCAAAGTAAATGTATTAGCGCCATCAAGCGTATACTGTCTACTACCGCCATGTATATATCCTCATCTTTTTTAATGTATTTGTGTATTCCTTGTTACTCCGATGCATGTTTAAAGGCTAGCGCCTTGCGTGTGGGAGTGAAGACGTTACACAATACAATACAATGGTTAAATTGGGATCTACATAGTGCTCATGTGGATAAAAAGGTTACATGTGGTAGCGCGGCACTGCGTAAGTGTGGATTTGCTTCGTATAGTCTATTTCTTTAATGTTTATTGTAACGTGCACTACGCAATACGTATTTGGGGCACTGCAAATGCAACCTTGTTGGATTGTCTAATAACCAAGCCACACCCAATGTTCATATCAACGAACAAATGGCAGGTGCCTTCACGTGGCCCACTGGCCGGATCCCGCCCGCTAAGCAAAATCATCCGGACCGCAGCCCGTTTACAATTTGTAGTACAGTAACTCTATGGCCCGCTAAGTAGTATTAGGCTATATTTTTTAATCTGCCCACCTTTCAGCTTCTTGTATTGAATACTAAGGGGGACTTCTTTTGAGAATCCGCTCTGTGCTAAAATTGTACTGTACTTCTTATTTTGGGTTTTCACTATGAACTGTGAAAATAAGGAGTTAAATATGATTAAAATTCCATAAACTCCCAAGTTTCAACAACATCACAACAGCAAAGAAACGGAAATGTTGGTAGAAAATTACTACGGCTCGCCATACCCTGCAGAGTTTCTTTATGCCCTGCGATGAGGGAAAGGTTGCCGACCCGTGACTTATACATTACAGTTAGTTACTTTGGGCCCCTTTGAAAGCAAGGTATTTACACATTACCAATGCTGTTGGGGGCCCCATTGAAAGCAAAGCAGCCTACTTGTACATTACAGTTGCTGTTGGGCCCCTTTGAAAGCAAGGTACTTTACACATTACAATTACTATTGGGGGCTCTTTGAAAGCGTGGTGAGTCTACTTACACATTACCTTTGCTATTGTGGTCCCTTTGAAAGCAGAGTACTTACACAACGCAGTTGTTGTTGGGGGCCCCTTGTAAAGTAGAGTACCTGGATATTACAATTGTTGCTAGGGGCGCCTTTGAGGGCAGAGTAGGCTACCGAATTTTGATGTGGTTAGGAAAATATTATATGAACGGATAACAAATTTTTCACCAAACATGAGGAATATTTAGGCGCGAAATACCTTTAGGGGGCTCCTACAAAGGGGGGACCTAGGTAAGTGCGTCGCTTGCCTTCCCTTAAACACACCACTGTATATAACCGTGACAATGATCTTATATAAGAAAATGAAACCGATTGAACACGTTCTGTTTCATTGGATATGCGTACTTTCTCACCTGATGTGCGCATGTAAATACTGTATTATAAAGTTATCTTTTTATTATTGAACACATTGAAGTTGCTGATGAATTTATCACTTCAAAAAATACAGATTTAACCCGATTTCACGATTTTTCAAAAACGCGATTTTTCAAAATAGACACATAGGTCGACTAAAAAAACAGATCAGGGTGGAAGAAACCCTCAGCGGGAGCTCTGGTCACATGCGGCAAAACGCCTACTACCAGTGTTGCCGCTCTGTTGTTACGGAAAAGTACTAAATTACATGATAAAAAAACACTAGATCCACAAAAAAACTCTAGATTGCAAAAGCAAACTTACACACAGTGAAATGCCCTGAAAATGTGTTGCAATGCCAACCATAGATGTTGTGCAACTCATTGTAAACCAGAGACAAAGAAAACAGGAGATAGCAGCAACGCTTGTGTTTGTTTGTACGAGTCACTGAAATTTAACATATGACCAAGTGACTTCGCAGCAGTTGAACTCAAAACATATTGTATCATTTAATACATCGTCTTGTGTAATTTAAGATTTAATTAGGTAGAATTTTTAGCAAATTACAATGGCACTAAATCATGGGTCTCCAAACTACGGCCCACGGGCCAAATCCGGCCCGCGAAGACGTTTTGTCAATAATGAAAAAATAGTGTATTTACGAAAGACTTCGCTGGTTTGGTAGAATGTAACATATGTCGAAACAAACACATTACTTAAGATGTCCGGCCCTCGGACTTTTGTGTGATAGCTTATGTGGCCCTCGGATGAAAAGGTTTGGCGACCCTGCATTAAATCAAAAGGTCTCAATTGCAGTTACATTTACACAAAAATGTGCAATTAATTACATTCAGCTCACTCATAAAAAAACACTAGATAGTCATAAAAAAACTAGAACACTAGATGAAATGAAAAAACACTAGATCTAGTGGAAAAACACTAGGAGTGGCACCACTGCCTACTACCGTAACTTCAAGTGAACATTTGAAGATTTATTGCCGTGTTACTGTTACGCAATAAAGACCAATCCGCTGGCAGGTTTCGCAACCTGCCTCTGCAGGTAAAGGATCGAACATGAGCGAACTGCGCAGCTGCGCTAAGCGTTTTGGTGCCTCGCGATCAGGTTCGTAGCCAGGGGGGAGCAATGGGGGCAATTGCCCCCCCCCCCAAT
>JGI24159J19872_10006910_pt1 | contig 14835 bp, 10 predicted proteins | sample Ectturendosymbi4_FD_19872 | JGI IMG/M metagenome (IMG submission 19872) | reverse complement strand
GTATTGTCTGTTTTTATCAACCTGCGTTCTGCAGAGTGTGTGTGTTCATACTATGGACTTCGTGTCTGCTAACAAACAAATAAATTAAATTAACCTAATGCTAACCTAACGCTAACCTAACCCTAATCCTAACCCTAACCTAACAACAGTCTGTAAAGGTAACAAACAGCCAAGTGGAGTCTGGAAAAAAGAGATGAAAAAAACAAAAGAAAGTCGGCACTTAAGGCAAGAGAGCGAACCACAAACCTTTTGCATAGCAGCTGTAACACCTTACCCCATTACACCACGAGTAGGACAGCGCTTTCCTGACAAAGTGACCCCTGCGTCATGCCACGAGACCGAATCATTGACTGCCGGCACAATAGCTCCAGCCGATCTGTTGCCGCCAGAATATCGCCAGTAAAATAAACGCTACCTTGTAAGTTACTTTTAGTGGATGTTGTTGAAAGCATCAATATGAAATTTCAAATGCACTTGCACTTGTGACATCAGAGGCAAGGCATGTTGTTTTTTCATGTTATAGTCGCACCCGTTTTATAGATTTTGATATGCACAGTGCTCTCACTTTTAGGGATTTTGCCCCTAGATTAGAACTTTTAACCCTTTTTAGGTATTTAGGGATTTTATAGCGATCTTTAGAAAAGCAGGAAAATGTGTAAAATGAAATAATTTAGTTTATTTGCAAATAATATTTGGTTCTATTTTTAACATTTTCACAGCACTCTGATTTTATGCTGCACCACCACAGATTTAGGGATTTTTTGGTACCATTCTACAGATTTTTGGAGTCGTATTTGTGAGAGCTCTGGATATACACTAACCTATATCACCATGTTGGAAGTGGTGACTTAAACAATATGATGAATGTTCTATTTTTTATAACTGTATAGGGAAGCATTATAATGATCTTGTCGAATAGATTTCTAGTTGGATTGCCCCGACTGTATAATAATCCTGTTTTTGTTTCATGTGTGCTGCTTCACAGTGAGCAATACAAGTCAATGCCAAATGTGAGTTTGCTGTTTTATTAGAATTTGTTTGCGGTGTAAACAAGCTGTCTTCTTAATATGTCATTTTTATTGGATCTGTGTAACCACAAAGTGATTACTATTAACCAGTTACCAAATGCACTTCAGGTTTTGCGCTCCATAACTTTTTTCCAGCAAACACAGAAGGGGCTTATGTTTCAGTTAAAAACCTTTCAGTGCAATGATCTGTGGTCAAGGACATTGCAGTTAACATGGTGCAACGTGTAGTGAAAAGAATTTTGTTTTGGTTGTTGTGTACTGGTCATAGCAGATTACAGTTACAAGTTTTTATAAGGATGCAACTCCGATGGTCTAACTTTTATAATACTGTATTAACCAGCTTGACAATCACAAGCATGTTGTAAAATATTTTTTTCAGGTGCCAATTCGCTTTGCTATATTGCACTGTTTGTTACTTGGTCACAATCAAGTGCATCAAAGTTAAACCTACAGTCAAGTTCGTGAGGTTTAATTTACTTAAAAAGATTCANTTAACTGTTCCATAAAGCCTGGATATGTTATTCAGCTGGCTAGACTCAATTTCAGACATTGAAATTGTGCTNTTGAATCAGCATGTTATAGATCATATTCTACACTTCTAAGGGTGCAGCAAAGTTTGGAACTTCCGAATCAGGAAGTGATGAAGAACTATGTGCTTTCGACGTTGGGAATAGGGATTCAACAAGTTTAAAAGATGTTACCAACAGAGGGATTGAAAGCATTATATGCCAGAGGTATTTCTAAGTCTAATTTCAAGTTATCTGTGCACATGGTAAATCTCATCACTTGTTATTCTGTGTATGGAACTGCAGAATATATTAAAAACTTCTTTCAGGTTGTATAGCCAAGGTGATAATTACATGCTCAATAAGTTTATTTGTGGTTTGCCTGCAGAAAAATGCTTGTTCTCTAGTTTTAGAGCCAAATGTATTGCAATGCAAACAAAAATGCAATAAATGCACAAGATTTTATTATTGCTTAGATTTAATGAGAACGCTTGTGACTGTTATTTAATGTATTTCAACTTATGATGTGAACATGTCGTGGTTTCCTCATAAATGAAAAAGGTTAAATTTTCTATCACCTTAAAACTAATGCGAAATGCTGGCTTGAATAAGCTATTTTTTATTCTCTCTAACTTTAACCATACTCCACGCAGTGTGCTTTTTCAACATGTTTAACCTGCTCAATAGGGAAGTATTGTCTTTACACATAGTGAGCTAGTTGAAATCAGATGGTATTAAAATTGAGTGTGACATGTCAGAAACTTATTTGTGCGATATATCCTGTGCAGTAGTTGGTGTGTTCAACAGAACAAAAGGAATGTGCACTTAGATATTCATATGCTATCAAGAAATTGCTTGAAATCCTGCCTGAGACAAGATCATCAGACAATATTTTGATGTCAATCTTTTTGAATGTTTTGTGAAATTTATATATGCATTATATACTATTGAGATGCAAAGCAAGAAAGGCAATCCAATCTGATTTTCATTGTGCAAAACTGCATCAGAACAATTTTCTCCATCGTACCTTGCAAAATCACACACCACACGTCAGGACAAGTCTATTAGTAACAAGCTGGCTTTTTTCGCTGAGACATTCCAGTCATTTTTTGCTGAGTCATTTTGGTCACTGAAATATTCCAGTCATTTGTGTCACACTTGTATTAAAACTCACCTTAAAAGTGTCTTTTAGCTTGTATTTTCAGACATTCTGACCAAAATGACTTACATTTTTTCAGTCTTTTCAAAGTCATTTCAGTCTATGATCGAAAAATAACTGAAATGAAAACAGGTCACAACCAACAGAGTCTAAAACAAGTCTCTAGATTGTCTAGAAAATCATGTCATTGGTCTTTTCCGTCACCTCATGTCAGCCATGTAATAAAACATGCTCTAGCCTCCTGCCAAATGCATTTTACCTATCTTGATCTTGCTAGCATGTCATGATGTCTGGAAAACTCTTGTCCTCTCACTGCAGTACATGCACCACTGTCTCCACATCAAATTAATGACACCAACGTTTTTGATGTGATTGGAAGGTTGTCAGTGTAATTGAAAAATAAAATTTATCAGGCGTTTGCTACAGTGAATTTTTCAAGTGAAAGATTTAGTTTAAAGCTGACTGTTTGTGTAGTTTTTACTGTTTAAGCATTGAATAGAATGCATTAAAAACGGATTTTTATAATCATCAGTGAACAGAAAATGTTAATTTTTCTTCTGGTTATGATAATATTGCCTGCTGTTTATGTATTACACAGGGTTAAAGTTTCGAATCCTGAAGACCATTGGAAATTATTATCTGATGTGTGCATGGCTTGCTACAGTAAGAATGCGCACTAATTGCGCAATGCATGCATTGATATGTTTTTTCAAGCATTACAACTTTTAATGCTAAAATTGAATTTGTTGCATATGTACAAAGATTGCAAAGAAATGAACATACTTCATCAAATTAGTTTCCAGTAGGACATTCATTGCAAACGAAAAATTATATGTAAAAGTTTCAGAAATATAATGCAGTATGCGAAGGACATTGTTTGCCGATCTAAGTGTTCTGGAGATCCGTACGAGCTCAAACGGGTTAGGCTGTGGATTAGTAACAAGTTTTCTAGTGCTCCAGTAAAAAGTGACTTAATTTTGTTTCGCACGACATATCGTGTGTTTTGAAAGAAACGCATATTTTTTACACGGCAATGTTTGTAATTCGTATTGCTTCAAATTCCAAAATTTTACCATTGGTTTGTGATTCAACTGGTTGGTTATGTTTTGATCCTCGCCAACATGGACGATAACAATTTCAGAAGTTCGAGTCGCGATGTCCATAGAATTGCTGCGCGCTTGTATGCACGTGTTGATTCTCATCAGATTTTTGTTTGCGTATCTGCCAACCCTGTTTTCCTCTTAACCAACGAAAAGATTTAATTAAACTCCGCTCTGTGACAATGTTAGACAGATAAATGAAAAGGATTTGATTGTCGTCACAAACTTCTCACGCAATTGGTTATAAGACGTAAATCGTTGATGTCGCCAACAACTCCAAGTTGAACTCGAACCGATTGCCACTGTACAATAATAACAATTTCTTCGCTTTGACGACGCAGACCTTTGGAATTTGCATAAACCTAACTCCAATTTTTGTTGTTAATATTTGTTTTATATGTATATCTCAGACAATAACAAACCAGACAGAAAAACCGAAACTCTTCGAAAGAAGGTCGCGTCTCACCTCGCATGGAGACTGCAAAGAGTGCTCGGCGACAACTTCATGCTCCATCTGTTTGGATCGGCCGCCAATGGTTTTGGATTTAAAAGAAGCGACCTAGATTTCTGCTTGGTGACCGCCCCAACGCTACGTGCTGTTCGTGGAAATTATTGTATTGGTGTGCCAACAGTGTGCTTTCAGTTGTGCTTTGATTTTCACTGAACAGCAAGTTACAGCCAGCGTTACTTAGTTTGTTTCTTTGATAATGTAGATGTTGTTGTAATGCTTCAGTGTTCTTTTAAGTGCCTGTGCCGTGCTTTAAACATAAATGGTCAGTGTCGGATTTGATCATCTAGGCCAGTGTTTTTCAACTCATTTCATGCAGCACCCATTTTGCAANCCAGTTTAGCCTAACGGCCCCTTCCGGAAATTTCCAGTCAGGCGTTTGAAATGCAGTTGTATTTGCACAATGCAAAATCACAATGACTAAAAATTAACGTACGATATCATTATGTTGAACAAATACTAATTTATTCAATTCATGCACGTGGCAGCATCAGGGAGAGTGACCCGTGCCATATACAAATCACTCCACAGCACAATTCATTGAAAACTAATTACTCCCAAGTTACCTACCGCATTCAGATATCTAATTTAGAAACCCAGCACATTCTTTTGTCACAAAGTTATTTGTGCGTTGCCAAACGAAACATCACTATAATGGTCATAATCACTCTCAAATCTTTAAAGGTCACAATCAAAGGTCAAACAATTTTGAATGAAAAAGTAGGCTCTCATTGGCTACGACCAAAAGTAGTTCCATATACGAAATGTAAAATCTGGAAGTAATTGTGAATATTTTATCAGAAGCTCTCGCGGCCCCTAGAAAAACAGCAAAAAACCCCCCAGGTTGAAAACCACTGATCTAGACTAGACCATCCAGTGGTTTTGATCCTATTTTGCCCCACGACCCATTATAGCAACGCACTATGAGCCAGCGACCTCAATCTCAAACTCGAATAAAGCAAATGTAATACAGCTGTGAACAAAAAATATCTACTCAAAACCCCTCCAAAAATGGTTCACTACCCCTCGGGGGTCACGACCCCCAGGTTGAAAACCACTGAACTAGACGTGCAGTATGTTTAATTGAGACGTTGTTTCATTTCTTGCTGCGTGACTCAGGACACACTACGGACAATTCGAACCGTTTCCCGTGCTTTGTATCGTGACCGCAGCTTCACTATCGTCGAACGTCTCTTCCACACGAGGATCCCGCTTATAAAGTTTCGTCACCTTCCAACTGGCTTCCAGGGGGATCTTACATTCAGCAATGAAATAGTATGTTACGAGTTTTGGACTTATGCGGAAATGCATCTAAAACTGTCGGTGTCGATGTTATAACTTTGGATTACGCTTGACAATGGTTGAAACTATCATTTTGTGTACGCACTGATGCCCTTTTACGTAGAGTACCTCAGCTTTGGCGTGCGTCAGTATAGTATTTTTAATTCCTTATATACATCTTTACTTAAACACTGGAATTTTGCAGTTTGCATTTTCTAGTGATAATGAAATTGATGGATGTTGTTTAGAGCCGTTTGTACTTATTCTTTTTCAGGCCGTTCAGAATACCAGATTGCTAGCCCGTTACGCAAGCATTGATATGCGGTGCAAAGTTTTGGGCTTTGCTTTGAAGCTACTCACCAAGCGTTGCGGCATTGCTGATTCCTACAATCACTATTTGTCGTCTTACACGTATACGCTTATGGTTGTGTATTATTTGCAACAGCTGCGCGTTCCCGTTTTACCCGCGTTACAACAGGTTAGTGTGTCTTTTATTGGTCACTTATAGCGTTGGGTTGGCCGCAAACAGCGTTGCTGCTTTCGTTGCGTTTTCCTTTTTCGTGCTAGATAACGGTGCATTTCACACTTAGTTTTTTGTGTGTACACCAGTGGCGTAACTGACGGGAGGGAGAGCTGACCCCCTGGCAAGGTAAATGTAAAAAAACAGACCCCCACTTAGTTTACATTTTGATATTTAGTATTCTTTTGATTTTTAATAGGTTACTGTTTTTTTTGCGTTTCACGGGGTGTTTTCGTTTTTTTTTTAGATAGTGTAGACATTCACATCCGGATTCGCTATCATTTATTATCTTCTTTCTGAGTGTTGGCAAGTGAGCCCCCTTCAGGTACATTCTCCCCACCGGCTCAAACCTCCAGTCACGCTGCTGGTGCGCACCCATGCGTGGCGAGATTTCACAATCGGACCCGCATGCCGCGTCAGTTTAGCATCCTGTGCTGTCGCAATAGTTCGAGTTCTGCTGTCATCAGAATCATGAGTTCCGCAATAACATGCAGCTACATCTTTTTCATTCATTCCACTTATCCCCTTGTTTTTTAGTTAGGCAGGCCGCCACGCTCAAGATCAAGAGGAGAGTACGACACTTGGTTCTACAAAAGAGACCTGGTTAGTGATTGGCGTGAATCGGTGATTGGCTACGGTTTTGTGCCGCTTCATCTATTTTTGTGACGGTACCGTTTGTACTCACCCAGTGTTTACGAGTTAAAGAGGGATCGCATCGTCGTCCAGTCGTATGTCGAACTTCAAGTTTTTTTCCCGCAGCGTGGAATCTGGCCTCACTTGAGGAGCAACACGCAGAGCATCGGTGAATTGTGGCTCGGGCTGCTGCGATTTTACGGCCTAGAACTCGACGGCGCCAACAGGGTCGTTGCCATTCGGCAAAGCAAACCCATGTCCCCTGCATCGAAGGTAAAAAGTTGTAAAGTTTGTCAAACGGTCAAACGCCAGTGCCTCAGAAACTGCAAGTTCATTAGCACTTCCGTTTTCCCAGCAGCCAGCGAACAAGCTGTCGAAAAAGGCAGCAGCTGAAAGTTCGCGTGCTTGCAATGAAGCTATAATTACCTCCTCCCGATGCGGTTCGCGAGCGCAGATGTGTCCTGTGTTGTTGTGCGTGTGTTATGTAAGTTGCGGTGTTAAAAACGCGCCGTGTTTGTCTACTTTTTGTTGAGCTGTCTGTTGCGTCACCGGATAGCGCTGTTGACTAAACACCTGTAATGGTTAAAAGTCTTCCAGCGCGTGGCGCCAAACTCAAGTACCACCATGCACGTTCATGCTACACAAGAAGCGTTTCGTTTAAGAAAGAAGAAATATACTGCTATTCAAAAGAGGCCTACTTGCGTTCTCATGATTTGCTTCGCGCGTTTTTATGCTCTTTGCTTGTATTTCCATCAGTTTATTTTATAAAATACGAGATATCCACACACGGAAAATATGCGCCGATTTTCAAGCAGGGGTGGCCAACCAGTCAGAGACCAAGGACCACATTTCTTGCTGTGTTACCGCAAAGAGCCACATAATAAAACATACAACTTGGAGCTTAAATGCAGGATCAAGGCGCTTTATATCTTGCACGACATTGCGCAAGGCTTTTACGCTGTAATTCCAGGCAAGTTACCCGCACGTACAGTACACAGTGCGAATGTCCACCCCATCACGTTTGTTTTACCTTTTGCGTTTTTGGGTTGCCTTTTCTGCGATCACGTCTACCCGCACATGCACATACACGCGAACATGCATCGCGTGAATGCGATCGCTTGTGTATGTTCTTGCGCCAACCACACATCACGCTTCCACGCAACACGGTAACTAACACGTGTGTCGCGTAAATGCGCTCGCGTGTTTATGTACTTGCACAAGCCACTTAGCACGCTTCCACACAGTGAGTGTGCAAGTCGGACCCCGACTTTCTTTCAAGGTGAGCAATTGATACCAAATTGTGTGACTTATACACGAATAAATACGGTATTTACGTAAAAGCCGCGTGAAACCGGGTAAAGAAGCGCATGCAGCTCGCGAGCCGCCGGTTAGCCAGGCCTGTTTTGAAGTTTGATTTTCCGAAACGAACAAGATTTCGGAAACCTTTGCACTAACCCAACCGTACGCTCAAGGCAACTTCACTGTTGCAGTCAGGGTTTTTTAAAGGTATAACCTTGGTGACCGTTGAGACAATTTAAGAGACCGCGACTATTTTATCTAAATACCAACGTGATCGTAGAGCAGGGTTTTAGTGTAATCTGTTGGCGGTCGTCACGAGAGGTTCTACTATATTTTGAAAGACCGAAACACCTTGACAAAACCACTTGTTGCAGTGAATGGATTACATAGCGAATTTGAGTTCATCTTCTTGATTTTTAGCGTTCTACCTTAGTAACCTGTAGAGTTAGCGGTTTAGAATGGTGTTGCGAAGCACAGTTGCCAGCGTAAAAATTTTCATCTCGCTACTTTTGTCGTAGCCTTGTGGCCTGTTGCCCATTTCAGAAATCTAGCGGAAGCTCATTCCGTCATTAACATCAGAAGTGACTAACAGGAAGAACCTTGACGTTCTTCCTGTTAAGGAAAGTCGCGGTGGCCTTTGCAGTTTTGCAGCAGAACTCAGGTCAAAGTCGTTTGAAATTAGATTTTGATTTTGCGTTATCAGCGTTGGAGAGGACGATCGCTTTACGTTGAGGACCCTTTCGAAACTCAGCGAAACCTGACAAGCGTCGCCAATGAGTCCAACCTGCGTATTATTCTTGCCACGCTCCGCAAAGCCCTCGATCATTTCAGCCGACCTCCTCCAGCAGAGAACATGACTCCGGAAGCCCTGGTCGTAAGTAAACCTGGAGCGATTGCACCGCATGCACAGAATCGTTGGCCAGTGTTCCCTCTGTTGCAACCTCTCAGTTGGCGTTGCGTTGAATGTGCGATTCACCACGAACGGGATGTGCGCGAAGCATAACACCCACATATATGTAGCGCGAGCAAGCAATAATAGATTGATCCCGATGGAGTGATCTTGGTGAGTGGCCTCTAATAACGCTTGTGAAACTAGTGAACAGTTGATAGCACTTACTAATGGTGACGACAAGAGTGATCTCGTCGGGTGATCCCTATTGTTGCTTGCTGCCACAGTGTGAAGCTTTGCCCGCTTTCCAATCGCAACACCTTCAAGGCGCGAAAACTGCGCAGTACCACCAGACCGTTTGCGCAGTGAAACCTCGTTCTCGCGCACGTGAAACCTTCCGAATTTAATATCGTCTATATATTTCACATACCTTTCAACGCTTGAAGAGTTTGACTGGTTGTTTGTCCACGTGATTGCACAATCGCATGCGCACTAAAACGAACATTTGCGCAATGCAAAATTTTCTTAGAGGGAACTCTGATCGTTGGTTATCCGGTACTCAGCCCGGGTGAAAAGAATCGTCAAAAAGATTTAGCGCACTGGGGAAGTTGTTCCTTTTATTAAGAACCTGTCCAAAATGTGTTCTTACCGGAGTTTTTTGTTTCTGACGGGTTCGAAGCATCGTCGTAAATACAACGTCTTTACCTACTCGTGCTACTGTATTGGGAAAGCTTTTGCTTTATCAAATTTAAGTAGACAGTCCGCCTAACTTGAAACAGGTACTTTCTGCGCATGATTGATCTGTACCCCGCAGATCATTTGCTAGTTGACTGTGTTGAAAAGTGCATATCCCTTNTTCTTTATAAAATGTTAGTTTCACTTTTACNTGCCCTCTCCTTTCTCTCCTAACCAATCATTTTTTCGACTCAGCGCTCGGATGTGAGACGCAGACAAAACNGAAAAATACGGTAATAGATATTATCGATCAATTTAAATAGTTGCGAGTGAANTTGCAAAGAAAAACATTCTCAAAATACNAACTGCGCACATGTGGAGGTCGTTCCAGGATTGGTGTTTTCTGTGCNTTGGTACGCCGCTGCTGTTCACNATCTACTCAATTAAGGCTTGACAGANTTGCCACAAGTTCTTGGAACAAGNTATTGTGCATCCATCANNGTCAAGTTGCCCGATTCCACNCAGNTGTGCAANGTGCATCTTTTAATTGTGGTGCGGGCAGTTTTCATCATTTTTTNTTTTNTGAAGGAGCATTTCTTTTCTCCGTCGCTGTTGACCACGCCGNATCTTGATGAAGACGAAACGCTTAGTTCGGTAATCCGAGAAGTCGCGAAAGCAACCGAACGGCGAAACCAGGCGAAACTTATGTTTGCGAAAAAAGAAGAATCGAACGGAGAGAGATAGCCAAAAATTTTTGTCGAATACAGAAATTGTACCGTTTCCCACTTCCGCGAACGTTCCACTGTAACAAGTCTCGGGTACATGCCGAACCGTACGTTGTTGCCACAAATCCAATAAAAGTTTCTGGAAGTTGTAGCAAAGTATTCTCTGAAACAGAGGTTCCGCCGGTCTTTTCGTGGCCAAAGCATGCAGCTCTCTTGGAAAGGGAAGTTACATCGTTGACGAAGCATTGTCGTTTCTAGTGCACCATCGCTACCGCTCAGTCAGCTGAACAGCAAAGCAGTCGCTTAACAAATTTTATTTGGCTGAATTATAAGCGCATGCTTCTGGCTTGTTTTCTTGACACATCACGCGACCGCCCTTTTCAAATGCACTACGTTCGTGGCACTTGCACCTGATGCTTTTTGCTTCAAACGTCAGGAACTTTTTTCTGAAGTGAAGCATCAGGGATGCAGTGGGGCGGGAACGCGTGGGAACGGCGTTCCCACACCTTTTTCACGTTTTGCTTTAAAATGAGTTCGAAGCTGTTTTAAAATGGCTATTTTTTGGACGCGTTCCCACACCTTTATTGTTAGCACTACATCCCTGGAAAGCATGAAAGCAAACCGTACGTAGCGACAGGTTCTACCCGTACTTAAGGTTTTATCGCTTTTTATGATCATTATTTATTTTTCTGCATCTTTTTACAGCAGGTGCTTGCGTGCTTCCTCCCCCGCCGCTTTTGTCCAGGTTCGACGGAAGGACAAGGGCGGGTTAGTTGCAGTAAGGGGGGAACGCAGCAAAGCGCATATTTGACACTAAGAACAAAACAACACATGCTTTGAATTTGTTCAGTGGTTTCTAGCTAGCTCGCAACTTCTTTGCATCAGCTACCACCTCCGTCTCTGTGAAAGTTTGGTTAAGCCCTGGCTCCATTTCCTGCGTATCGTTCTGTGTCCTCGAAAATGTCGCATAAAGTCTAGTGCCGTTGATACAGTGTTGGAGGTGTCGGGTGGGATTCACTCGTCGCATGTGTTTTTCTGCGTTAAAATGTTGATTTGTAAGATTCCGATCCGGTTGATTGCAACAGCAGAGGTGGTGAGCCGGAAGGTGATGTCCACAGTGACGCCCCTCAAACAGTCTCCCTGATTTGCTGTCGAAGTGACGATTAATTGTGCAGCGTAAACTTATCCAGGAAGCAAAGCTTTTGTCCCGCCAGATTTTAAATCACATATCAAAGCTGCTTCAGTTGATAAGAGCTTACGATCGTCGTTGAAATGCGCCATTGAACCAAACTATTTCACATAAGTTTCAATACATTGAACCAAACTGCAGTTGTTTTAGTTGGGAAAAGTTTTCGCACGTTGTGGTCCGACTTTGTTCCCGCCTAGTGAAAGTTTGTTATTTTTATGGTATTTTTGAGAATTCTTGCACATACGGTGTGTTTGGCCTAAAGTGGACAAATTCCTCAACGATAATATCTGCAATCTGTTGCACAGAATCGATCAAAAAAAGGAAAAAACAAATTGATTTCAAACATGTAGTAACGTACCTTTCACAAAGTACTGTAATAACAGGGTTTTTATTGACGGGCTAATGTGCTACTGACTTCTCTCACAAGCGTAACTGGTCTAAGTGCTTATGCACACAACCACAAACGCTTGCACATAAACTTCTTCCACACAGTAGCAACGTTGAAATTCGATATACAACAAAAACCGAACTGCATGCAACGCTTCCCTTTCAGCAGTGGGCAGCAGATTCGAAAGTGTTCCTTGTGGACAGGAGCTCCACACTTCCGGCACGCGAACCTCGTCCTGTTTGGATGCGATGGGCCGCTAATTTGACAGCGTTTTCTTGCCGACAGGGGTTCATAGGCTTGCGCCAGTTATTGCCGACGTCAAATCAGGAAATAAATGTACCGCAGGTGGCGGACCGCATGGCGGGAGGCAACGTCGTGATGCTTTGGTAGGCCATGCTGCTCTGGTCACAGCGAGACATTCCGCTTAGCTTTCAAGTTGAAAAGATTTGGAAAGGCAGCGAAGTGCAGGCTGCGTTTTTCAAAATTCTGCAGTGTTGAATGACAACAACCGGAACACATGTATAAGTGGAACACCACAAACTTTACAGTGAAAACTTTAGCTCGCCTTCCCAAGGAAAATTACTGAAGAGAAAGGTTTCTGGTGCTTGGCAAGCAATTACCGCACGTTGAAATGACTCGCGCGGGTCGACTCCGCTTCTCGTCAACTTTTGATTGGTCTGCCAAACTAACGCGCTTGTTGCCACGAGGCCCGTAAATAGGGGAGGCGAAACCCCCCTAGAAATATTTTCGACCCCTTGGAAAAATGTGTTGGACATGTTTTAAAAAATTTGGACTCCACTCAGAAAACTCTTCGCCCCCCTACTGGTGTTCCAAGCTGGTTACGGGCCTGGGTACCACGTGAACATGTCAAAAACGTTTTTGCCACTGACAGGCAAAGTTGGCTTTAGCTTCTTGTTGGAACACTTCAAGTGTAAGCCTACTTTGCCCGCTCCTGGCAACCCCAACTTGATATATACAAAGCTTACGCAGATTTTGAGAATGCTGCTCGAAAGACCACATAAAAAATTCACCTACCTGCAAGGATCAGCTTGAAGCGGTCATTTTTCGTATGCCTGCATCACGCCTCAAGTACATTTGCCTTGTACGGGCAAAATAGACCTGAGTTGGGTTAAGAGTTGGAAATTTTGGAAAGGTCGGACGTTTTACCTCTGACTCCGCAACCCTCTGGTTGTTAGGTGCAACACGTTGCAACCGGTTAGAATCATTTCCCTCCACGCGAAATAACCAGCTTATTGCGGCCCTGGTGGCCGAGGCAGCACCCCTAGGAGGACTTGCAACACATCACGTTTTCAGCAATCTCGTGCTGCTGGCTTCACTCCACAATGGGACCAGAACAGGTGGAGGTGTAATCACAACACCTGGTCCTTGGTCGACCTCTGGACCGCTTTCCCGTGGATATAGCAAGACTTGCCTAATCGGTCTTTCCTGGAGCGTCATGGTGACGTGTCCGAACCAACCAACGTAGCTAAGATTCCTCTATTCGGAGAAGTGGCTCGAAATTTCAGGGCTTTACCAATTTTACTTTGTCGCGAGGTGTCAAGCCGTGAGCTCTTCTGCCGCTTGTAATTGAGAGAACACTCTTTCAGTCATTACCCAGGCGAGGATCGGAGCAAAAACCATTTTAAAAAGTTAAAACGTTTTATTTTGGGAAAGCTCCCGTTTTGTCACAACAGATTGATAAAGCTCACACAAAACTGCGTTTGCTTTACTAATTCGTGTATCAATAGCCCTGTTCCGTGAATACCACCCTAAGGTAGGCCTACTTGAACTTCTCCACGTGCTGCAGTGTACTCTATTACCGCTTGTACTAGATTATTTTTCTGGAGAGACATGCAGTAACGCTCCTGGTGACAGTAGACACTCTTGGAGTCCAAAACCCACTGTGAAGGATTTGGATTTAATTCTGCCGACACATGGACATAAATTTCTCAGCTGGAATACGTTGACTTGACAACTAGTAGCAGGCTGACGTCGACACCGCATTCCAACATCACTCCCAAAATATTTTCACGAGGGACTCCTTGGTACGATTACTCGAAGTTGACAGAATGATAGAGAGGGTATATCTTTGGCATACTCCCAGTGACGTAACGAGGGGGAGCTGGGGACTGTCAGCTCCAGGCAGAACCTTTTGGCGGGCAACAAGTTGATGATTGAAAATTAATTTTTTTAAGTAGGGGTAGGTGGGGTACAGTCGACACTCTTATGCATTTTCAACCACTGCTACTTTATTTCAAATCCAAACAAGCTCAAAATTTGTCACACAATAAAGCAACTATACGTACACAATATCATGCCGAAACATGAAAACAACGCCCTTCAGAAAATTTTTTGCAATCAATTGAAAAAGGGTACTTGTTCTGTCGATTGTGCCCCATGCCTGGGGCACACTCGACATGAGCATGGGGTACCCCTGACCGGTCAATAAAAAGTTGGGTGACATGCATTGCATCATGTTCACGTGATATCCCATGTGAAATAGGCACTTGCTGACCGCCTCTCCACTTTTTTCACATTCGAATTACCCACTATCACTGCATGGCAAAACAAATTTGTACGATTATCAAATATTAAATGAAACCAATGCAGTATGCTGAAATTCATGCTTTACCATACAAATATAATGTGTCTCTGAGCACATTGTAAACCTATAAGTGCTCATAGATCAGAATTATTCTCTGCTGCATTCCAAAAGTACCCCTAAAGCTTTACCTTGTTTAGACTGACCTAGTGGCAATGTGTTGTGTGCAAGGGCGTACGCAAGGGGGGGTTGGGGTTAAACCCCCCACTTGAGCTTGATATTTTACAAAAATTTTATTACCTTCGCAAGGAGATTAATTGTTTGCGCATACTTTTTGCTTGTTAATTTGTCGACTTAATGCAAATACCACGGAATAAATTTGCATGCAAATTT
>JGI24159J19872_10006909_pt1 | contig 14835 bp, 9 predicted proteins | sample Ectturendosymbi4_FD_19872 | JGI IMG/M metagenome (IMG submission 19872) | reverse complement strand
CGGACTGTTTTCGTGATTTCTACGCTTTTTTCAAAACGAGGGGCGCGAACGTCACTTTAGTTTCATGAAAGGGGTGCCAGCTTCGAAAGCGGTTGGGAACCAATGTTCTAAAGGCAAGAAAAGCCATACTTTGTGTAGTCTTCCTTGTATTTTCCCGTATTAGCCTTCGCAATCGACATTTTTGCACTGGACTAGATGTCTTCGAAAAATAATTATTCGTTAATAGGTTGGCATGTGTCACCGCAAAAAAATTAACCTATCTAACTTGTTACAATACACATCACCTTATCTTCACAAAAATAACTTCAATTTAACCTTAATCAACTGAAGTCAGCTAAGTTACATATCATTAGTACTTGCACACGTAACTACCTACCAGTAGGGACCGTGGCTGCCTTTAACAACAGCCGTTATTCGATTGTGACTTTTGAATATTGTTGATCCCTAAAAATGCAATAATTGCAAAACAGTGCACTACGTGACAAGTAGATGTTTCTTTAAAAAATAATTTTGTGATAAATATTCAGATTTACTATCTTAGATACTTAAGGTACATTGAAAATAATTTTCCACTGCACCAAAACAAAAAAAAAATTCCCACTGCATGGATGAAATTTCCCCACCGGTTAAGAACCCCTGGTTTAGGTGATTTCCATTTGCGACTCGACAACGTACTTGTTTGCGAACAGTCTCACAGTTGACATGACAGCCTGTAAACAATGCATCACCGCAATTGGTCGCTGTTTCCTGTGGCTCCGCTGAACGCTTTGCGCTGTTGTTCAGCATTACTCTACACCAGGGGTCGCCAACGTGCTCCCCTCGGGCACCAGGTCGCCAGCGGGCCTGTTCTGAAAATAACATCAGCATGATCAATGTCTTCACATTAACAAATATCAAACTAAAATAATTGAAGGTAAACTGAGCAAAATTTTTATTTCAGACGTGTGTATCAAACTAGTTGCCCTTCGCATTAATCGGTACACAAGAAGTAGCTCGCACTTTCAAAAACGTTGGTGACCCCTGATCTACACCGAACCGTTTTACGTTACGTTGTTCCGACTTCACATTCAAGCGTATTGAACAGTTTGTTGTATACCTGAATATAATTAAGGGAAGGGATAAAACTGTGAGTGCCACTGGAGAGTTATTAACGGACAAAGTGGTGAGAGCCTTCATTTCACCTTGGCAATCTCAAGATGTCATGTCGCGTAACTGGGAATCTGACGTGCGCTCCTGCAGCAACCAAGTTGACCCCTCAACTAGTAGGAATTTTCGTCGAACCGTAAGTTACAGCGCGTTCCTCGCAACCTTCAAGTCCCTACAACCGTGTCAGCATTGGCAGAACGTTTTGTTTTTTCACGAAACAGGTTGTCATACGCAATTTGTCGTTTCTCGTTGCCACTAAAGCTTTCCCGCAACCGGAACTGGGCAATTTTTTGACCTGTTTGCAAAAAGGTTACAAACGGTTTCATTTCTTTCGACACAACGTTCGTAACGTTGCACACCAGGGTACCAGCCCTATTTCGGTTGTGACAAGCTGTTCATCAAAACGTATTGGCTCTTGTCCAGGAATCCTTAATTGTCTCCGTCCGGGAACCACATACTCGCAGAGTCATTAGATCGCGACCCACTTTTATAGTATACAAACAAAATAAATTTATTTCTGGCATAACAAATGGCGGTTACCGTGGCGACGTGAATGCTGCGAGCGTGCGTTTTCATCCGCCTCTTTTTTTTAAGACAACACGAAAACAAAACCAGATGAGCAGTAATAGAACAATTTTCTTAGTTTTTTTACAAGCTGTCCGCGACACGGCCACAACGCATCAACGACCCACCAGTTCAGAATCGCTGCTCTTGTCCAACGTATTTACGCGAAACGGCGCGGCGCCGCCATAACGACTAACGAGCTGCACCTGACTGAGGTGATCGCAAACAAGAGGTTTGATAAACATTCCTTTCTAACTCATCCTCCTCTCAAACAGCCCTGTTCACTCGTGACGGAATGCTGACCGCTTTCGTGGTATCAGCGTTCATTTGTATCGTGTCAACCATTAACAACCACCAAGCAGCTGAGAATGAAAACCTCTAGGTTCGTTTGGCTGCCTGCGAGGAATCAATCTGCCACGCATTGCTTTCATAACTTTGCGATGATTCTGACTGCACATATCCACATTTCAGCATCAAAGCCTTTTTCATCATTTCACATGTAAGCTTTTGCTTACAAATTTGCTGGACTGAAGATGCGTCGCTGACACGAAACCGATTTCCCAGCAAAACACTTTGCGATCAGATTCGACTGTGTCACCCTTGTGGTGTCTTGATGCACCCGCCATGTATTAGCATTCACTTGCACGAATCTTAGTCAAGATTCTCCAAAAACCTCCGTTTTAGAAAAAGTTATTAATGACTATGCAGGCCACAAAAACACGCTTGTCCATTATTACCTGCGGTATCACGTGATTTAAAAGTGTTTGGGACGGGGTGCTAACCATTCAGTTCGGTGCACTAACTATATTGTTTTTTGTGTCAGCTTTCAAATTTACTTTTAAATAATTCTGTAGTTTCCCATCTGGTAGTTTAGAACAGGAATATCTACGCTTCCTCCTGATTTGCAAAACGCTGTTGCCGTAAGTGTTCCCAGCCGCAATCGCGAAACCATCCAATCGCAATTGTGCCGTCATCAACCGAGCGCCTGCTCGCAAAATCACTGGCACACGCTCTTCGACCATGTCGACCTTCGGTAAACTCAGCTAATTATACGATGAATACACGCATCAGGAGAACAAGCACGAGAGCCACCTGACTGCCATAATGAAGATGTTCGACAACTTCGTTACAGACATGATACTATATAATGCAAGGTGTCGAAGCTCAGTTATGTCAACGAACTGAACCGTTCGCCAAAATCATCATTATGACAAGGCGCACGAGACCAGCAACCACAACCAAGCTTGTTAGTTAGCACGATATTACTTAATGCGCTGGAGCGCGTTGGCATAACACAAGATGGTGCCGATTTTAAGTGGATGTATGAGTAACTGACACAAAGGTTCGCGTTGTAATTTTACGCTGTTGATTTTTCACGTTATACATCGGAAATGTTATATATATTTTTGCACTGCCCTTTAAAAAAATTACCATAGTGGAACTGCAACCCTTGGGATATGTTCCATTTTTCGCCAAATCCAAAGTCTTGAAATGTTTATTGTCTTGGTCAAGTGTCCCTACGGTTAACGTGTACAACAATTTCAAAAATGTTTTCTCAACGCACGAAAGGACCTTGGCTTGTTTTTTTCGTTGCATTCCAGGGACAGTATGTAAACCAAAAATTGCGTCATCGTGGAATGTAGGTGGTTTCAACTGATCGTTATGTCGGAACTTACAGCAGAACGACTATAAAAATGAAAAAAAATTATTACATATCCTTAGTATCATGTTTGGGACAAATTAAATAATGAGATTAAAAATTTTAAGACGTACTAACTTGAAGTGGAAAGAATGATGGAATATGCAAGTTCCCAGCACGTGACGAAACCGAAATAAAATGCACGAATTCTGCCGCTAACTCAATTCTTTGTTGAGGAAATTAAAGTGGAACTTGCGTAGAGTAGCTTTGCTGACATGCCGAGACATTTCATAAATTACTACAGAAATAGATTGTGTCTTTGAAAATTATAAAATTGCACCAGCCCAAAATAACAGCCACAGCAACAACTTGTCTATATCGCAACCATCAACTACGCATTCAGTCAGCTCGTAAACCGCCACGAACCTCTGGCAATTTTGAACTTGCGTTTGTGGCTGAGTCATTTGACCCGTGACCTGCGACCATCTAGCGGCACCGGCACGACACACAATCGGCAAAACATGCCGTGCCAAGAGTTTAAAACCGTCACACCTTAATCCCAACAGGTCAGGTTCAGTAAACACCATCACAAGCAGCAGCTGACATACGGCACGGTGCGGGAAACAGCTTTTTCTAGTGGATCACGTTGTAGTTATGTCGCGAGGAGACTTTTGCGAGTGTCCAGGAAACGGAAAAGTGCTCAGGACAACTTGAAAATGGTCCATCTTCAGCTTTACTTGCTTATATAAGACTGCAACTCTTGGAATAAACACTACTGACAAAGACTCGAGTGACGACAGTTTGAAATGTTCCTGCACGTCACCTTGAAAAAAATAATAAAATACCGTGCTATCTTTCACAGACGAGCAACGTTCCGAGAAACGAGTGCTGGAAAAGCGCAGTTTCTTTCAGAACAAGTTACCAACATCTGTGATGTTTTCAACCACGCGCAGCACACAGGAACTGCACAAGTAGTGTGGCTGTACGAGGTTGAGGATGCAGTGACAGACAGTCTAGGGCAAATGTTGTGATAACCTTCGTTCAAGATCAAATCGGTAACAAGCCACATCCAACCAGTTGTGATAAACCACTGAATCGCCGATTTTGATTGGTCGTTCCGCCGAAACAACTCCTGCGAGACATTTTTAGGTCAACGTCAACCAAGTTGTTGGTAATTTGTCTATTTCCTTTCACGTGTTGGGGGTTCCCACCGATATATGATACGACGGTCGCTAAAATAGCATTGCTCCTCTGCGCGATATTGCTAAACCTATAACAGTTCGGCAAGCATTATTTTATACCAAGTTCGCTGACATGGTCTTGTTTTGACGGAAAAAGTTTAGAATTGAGCGCATGGGCAAACGGATCTAGTTGAGTGTAGGACTACTGATGAATCACATTTGACATGCGAGCTTGCAATACAATTTTTCAGGCGACGAATGGCTGCAAGCACATGACCGAAAATGAGATGACCAGTGGCCACCGCAAATTTCAATGCGTGCACATGTCCACTTTGAGATGTTAGGAAATTGTAAAACACAGGAAAAGAACTTGACGTATCCAACATAATGTAAGAGCATTTTGTTGAGAGTGACTGAAATTTAGGCTTGTTTCGATAGGTTCTACATTTTAAAACGAGCTCTGACCAATGCCTAGCCCAGGGTTGGGCAATTAATTTGACCCGGAGGCCATTTTCAGAAGGTCATGATTGGGGGAGGGCCATACCTCCTTACTGAAATAGAAGCAAGTCTCAGTTAAGCGAGCATAAGCAGTCAGCACTAACATTTGTTGTGACCAGTTGGATGAAATTTCAGATTTGAAGATATTTTCTGAATGCTTCCGTGGGCCACTTAAAACGCTGTGGCGGGCCACATTTGGCCCACGGGCCGGTATTTGCCCACCCTGGCCTAGCCTACCGGGACGTGGAGTGTGATCATAGTATGGCAAAAATGTCCATTGAGGAATACGTCATTGATAGAAAAGTACCTTCATTTCTGGTCACCAATCACCTCAAGGAACTCATTGACATATCTGATTTAAATGGCAAAAACTTTTAAAGATATATGATACACAGCACAAAATTCGGAACCAAAGGGATTGAATAAAAACTGCAGAAACAACAGCCACCTTTCGGCAATGGGAAAAGTCTGGCCGACGACAACAAGCCTACCGCGATGCGTTTACGCACTAAATTTTCTTGTATTACTTTTCAAATGCTGTTCTCCGTACGTCGGTTTCTACTGGTTAAAAATGTACCGGTAGTGAGAATAGCAGCACAGACTGACGAGTTGGCATTCGTGCGATGTAAGGAATAACACAAGGAACGTGTCAGATTAAAGGTTGGTGTCCATACTCCAGGAGATGCCGCGATGGCAAGGCAGAATGAATTACGACGCTCAACAAATAGTTGGTGATAAGGCGCTTTAAATGTCCCTTTCAGCATCTGAAGTTTTAGAACTTAGCGCTGCATGCGCGGAAGTCACGTACCACGGGATGCAGCTGAAATAGCCAAGAAAGTGTTACACGCAGTGAACGACGTGCTGAGTGACTTACAAAGACGAAGAATTGATTCCACGCCTGTTCTCTAGAGCCGGACTCTTCACCATGAATCATATCAGCGCACAACACAAACCCCACCAGGCACTGCTCACAAGGTGGTTCATAATACTGCAGTACATGCCCAAAGCATTATGCACCAAAATTTTGAAAGGCAGTTTGGACTAAGAGCTGATAAAAAAATGAAAGAACAATGGTGCAATCCTGTCAAAAATCACAATTGGGCATGCTTGGTACAGCAGTTTCTGAAAACCTGTTTCATTAAAAAAGAGCTGCAGACAAATAGACTTTGGTATAGGTTTTCAGAAATACAAGCATCAGCAAAGGAGTGATTCAGTGGGACACAACAAAATTTTTTCACGTTTGTAAGCCAGCTGATGTTTGTAGATGTGTTTGCAAGTCATAAAAAATGCATATAACTATACAAACAAAAATACAACTTGTGTCAAAAAAGTTCATTTGAAATTCGGATCACAGAAATCTTATTTGTCATGCTTGAAGAAACATTTCACACAAATTTAAAACTGTCTGTATCTTACTGTATATGCACATTAGTTTATTTCTTTATTAATGCTACCCATGTTTTCTGCTTTGCTTTAAATCAGGTGTCTCAAATAACGGCTTGCAGGCCAAATCCAGCCCATGAAACCTTTACCTGGCTCCGGCTACATTTGTCAATAATAAAAACAACTTATGAAAAATTCGTTGATTTGGTAGGATGTAACATATCCTGAAACAATCACATTATGCAAGATGTCTGGCCTTGAACTATTGCTTATGTGGCCATCTTAAAATCAAGTTGGGAGATTCCTGCTGTAAACAGTGAGGTCATGTCCTGCAACAAGATGAGCTTCACTTTATTGTTTCTACAGCAAACGTTTCACATTGAACTTCATTCAACCACAAAAAATAGTTCCATGATATTTGTTCAAACATTTTACCAGAACATGCAACATAATGTATGTGCAAAGCATGCAAGAGCATAGAAGTGGAATGTTTAGAAATCAATATCAAGCACATAATCGTAGTTCCTTGGGCAACAAACGCCACTGCAGAACAAATCTTGTAACAACAACACAATGAGCCACACAAGTTGAACCATGGGCAAGAATAAGGACACAGAAAAAAATGCATCCACAGCAGATATGTCACCGTCTAGTGCAAAGAACTTCATTGTTATTAGCCATGATAATTCAGTAGCTGTAGAACATATTGCTATTTGTTAATGTAAATACATACAGTGCATTTTCATACACATTCAAATGTATTTACATACATTCCCACACCAACAAAACTACTAAGCAATACTAAAACAACTGATCTAGTTTTGCACAAGCCTGAAGAAGTAAACCTACCTTAACTTTTTCTTATTAGGACAAATTGAACCACCAGAGCAGGCATGTCCAAAGTGCACCTCACATGTTAATTAATGGAGGTTGAATTTTATACAGACTGCATCTTTTGTTTCAATTATGCAATTTCAGACCCATAGGCAATAACAAATTAATGAAGTATATGTCAATTTCATGCATAGCATCTCTATTAAGCTCATGATAACAGCATTATGTAACAGAGCAATGTGCCAGGTTAAATAGTTTGCTCAATGCAAGCTGAAAAAACACCTGACACAAAGCTTAACACTTTCAATACTGGTGGACATAATTATATGTCCAAGGTTACGTCCTAGGTATGCTGTGCACTGTTCTTGGTGGATGTAAATTAACATTTTTGCAAAGTTCTCAGAAATGTAAATTTATGTTTTTTTTTATTTCGATTCTGGAAACAGTCTAAAAATATGGTCCTAGACTGGGTTAATTAACATTTGGCCTTGAAACAAGAATCCAAACTCTGTATGGTTCAGAGGCTGTTAAAAAGCATGGTCCTTTTGACACCTAGGTGGGACCAGGGTCTTGCAGCAGTAACTGTGATTTTGTGCAGTGTAAGTGCTTTGATATGCTGCCAAATGAAAAAAATGCATTAGAAACGTTTCTGTAAGTATATTCAGGCATGTTGGTAAAGTTTAATCGCTTTTAAACAATGACATTAAAATGCCAGTGTTAGCTGCTTTTATTGTCTCAAAATAAGTGGCTCTGGTAGGCCGAGGCTTGTTTCAGTGGTATGTAGCCTAAAATTTTTTGGGAATGATTTGATATGTTGGCAGTTGAGCAGTGTAAAGGCAACAAAATGTTTGCCAGGTCTACACTTTTAGCCTAAAGCTGGAAAACGCTTAGCAGTATCTACTTTCTCGGTTTTGAATCTCCCACCAAAAGGTAACAGTGGATATCGCTGCAGGGAAATGACCCATTATTGAAAGTGTTAATGGCTGTGCTGAATAAGTTCTCACATTTCTATTAGTACTATTTCACAAAACCAGTGGAGCCATTTCTGCCGACAAGAAATACTCTGAACTAGCAATGTTTAACCCATGGCTTATTGAGCCAAAAAGTATGTCACTATCTTAACCAGGGCCGCACATTGAATGACATATTAATGAGAGGTGCACATTGAATGGCTTACTCTGATATTAGCAAACTAAATTTAGCTTAACCTAATCCATTGAAAGCGTTCAAATCCTAGCTGTAATGGTAACAGACGTGACAATGTGGCACTGAAGACCACCTGCATCAAAACTGTCACATTCAAGATTATCAAAATAAGGCGACTTGTCAGAATATAGGATACTTTTACTATAGTGAAAACCAAAACTGGGCCACACAAAACCTTCAACTGGGCTGCACCCAGCCCTCAGGTTGGACATAACTGTTCTAAAACAATAATTGTGCGTTTGTTTCATTAAAACCATAAGCAACCTCTACTCTTTGCCAGACCAGCATAGGTTCACAGAATGTCTCAGGTTGGCAATACATGGGTGACTGAAAGAACGTGTTATGATACCATAACTGCCATGGCATCCAAATCTGATCTTTGCTCTTCCCATCTGTGGAAATAGCTTAGGCTCACCTGTGTCTGTACTGTATTGCTGCTGGACAGGTCAGTGTACCTGTGTACCACATGCAAGATCTGAATGTGTACAATTTCTGCAAGAATTTGAGGTATGAATTAATTTGCATTCTTAATGGTTTACCACTGAATATTTCATTTGTTTTTCAACATGAACATGACACTTTCATATGAAACAATAATTGGTTATATACATCTTTTCAACCAGCCTGTTCCTCCTAGAAAAATGTTCAAACACCACAGCAAGAAAGCATCAGTCCGTGGTCAAATTGAACTCAACATGTATAGGAATTGTAGGGGTTTGTCCAGTTTTTCAGTGCTGTCTTAATTAAAGCATACTGCACCTTTGCAGCAAGTTTTAAGCATCCCAAACCTTGAACCATCCTTCTAGATGGAAATCAAATTTCTTTTGCATGGTTAGGCACACTAAAACTTTTGCTGTGGGTTGACTTTTTTGCCAAGAATATAACTTGTTCCAAGCAGTTTTGAGCAAAATCAGCATTTTTTCTTTGTAAATAAAAAACTCAAGATTAATTTCAAACAAGCAAACTGAAGGATGTAATTGTTTTAATTATCATGTGAACTGCTGGCAAATTTGGTGCTTTGGGCGATTTTTGATGCACCAATTGGTTGTTTTCTGCCACCTAAAAGAATTATATATATATATTGTAAACAGGGTTGATAAAAATCATGCTTTTTTGAAAAAATAAAATAAATCGGATTTTTTTTATTTAAATCGGATTTTTTTTATTTAAATCAGATTTTTATGAGTTTTTTATTTACTGTGTAGAGTGTGGCCACTGGCCACCAAACAAGTAGTAATTTTTTATTTTAATTTAAGAGTTTGTTTTGATATAAGTTTTTTATGCTGTGTTTCTTCTAGTACAGCAACAGTTGCTATGATTGATAAACTTGCTTTTATACCTTGTGTTGTCATAAGAAGTCTATGCCTTCTTTAATAATATGTGAAACCGTTTAAAATACTAATTAAATGTGTCATAAAACTCACACTAAGCTTACGTATGATTTTTTGCTTGTTTTTCTTGATTTTATCACTGATTTAACAATCAACCCTGACCAGAAATAGCTGAACTTTCATTCAAACCTTTTAGCGCTTGTCCAAAATCCCCATGCAAATAAGTTCATAATACCAGTACCAGTGAACGAAATGAAATATTTATTGAAATGCCAATACGGAAACTGTCAGTTTAGTAATTTCATTGACACTCGTGCATAAAATGTTAGACCTATAATAATAATATATCTGTTTCATGAATCAAAAATATGTTCTGTAACTATGTTTACAGTCAACAGCCTTCGTATTTGATGGAATTTAAACGCAATTTTCACTTTATGCTAATCTACACACTCAAACTCAAGGAATTCTAGCAGTTATGACTTTTGAATCTGCAAGGGTTAGTGATTTCAGCCCACATGTCATTTTTGCAGTTGAATGACGTAGAATCTGTGACCTCGGGTATGCGACTTTTCCGTCTGGCCGATTCGGTCTCAGCCGTTTCAGTCTGGGCACATTTCAGTCTGGGCTGGTTCGGTCAGACTATGAAATTTTGCAGAAATCTCACATGTCCTCATTTTAATGCGAACATACTTAAATCAACGAGTTTTATTTAAAAAACTACAATGATCCAAGATCCAACAGCTAATCAACATCAACATATGATTTACATTATCATCAGCAAGCAAATTAAATCATTATTGACATTTTGCAATTAAATACAAGTTCTTCAAAGTCACAATTAACAATTCAGATTTAATCGCAATCATGACTCCTCAAAGGGAGTTGGTATGACACCAGCTAGAGTAACATTTTGCCTACCTATAATCATTTAATTAAACGTATGTAAAGTTGTTTATGTACAGAAATGTCGTGACCGAAATGTCCCATGACCAAAACAACCCAGACCGAAATGGCTCAGACTGAAACAGCCAGACCGAACAGTCCTGTTCCGTGTGACCTCGCAGTTGCTATGATTGATAAAACTTATGTCGTTATAAGAACTTTTGGCGTTCTACACTAATACTGTATAGCAGAGGTTCCCAACCTGGGGTGCATGTATCCCTAGGGGTACATTTGCCTAACTGCAGGGTACATTTATTGTCCATTTGCAACAAATTAAATTTGGGACATGAAAATGGAGTATACCTTTATAGTTTCAAGATTCTAAAAGTTCTATTAAAAGTTCAGTAGAATTTTAGTATTTTACTCAGGCTTTTTGTCATAGGAAATTTTAGAGGTAGATGCTCATCTAATGCTTAAGGGGTACATGTTCAGAGAAAGGTTGGGAACTCCTGCTGTATAGGCTATGTGAAAACTTATTGGAATGCTAATTAAATGTGTCATAGACATCACACAAAGCTCCAAAATGACATGATTTTTAATGTTTCATTTAAATCATGATTTTTGTTGCTTGATTTAAATCATGATTTTTATTGCTTGATTTAAATCACTGATTTAAATCAATCAACCCCAATTGCAAATGGTTTGAAACATACAGAATGAAGATCAAAAATCTTCCCTAAAAAGCCACAGACAAACAACCAGAAACTGATGCAGCAAGCAACTGTTTTTGCAAGCCAGTCACTATGATATAATAGGTGCTACAAAAAGCATGAAAACGTTAGGCAAGTGTGTGTTGTGAAGTAAAATCATTAAGTTAAAATCAAACCTTACCAACATTACATGAAACTTATACATCCTTGAATTTTACAACACCAAATAACTTTATTGAAATAAACTGCGTAAGTGAAAGTTGCTCCTAGCCTACCACCTTCTTGATGTATATGTCAGCCCAAAAAGATGAAAAATATAATGAAATACATCGATTTCACAATCTAGCACTGTCTGTATTTCAAAATACATATCTATGCTTGCTGATTTCATGTCTACACTACTGCATAACTTCTTGCAACAAAAAAACTGGTCACAATAAGAAAAATCCTTCACAGCAAACTGACTTGCCCATTACCTTACAGCAAAAGAAGCACTCCATAGAAATGTAACCTAAAGTTGAGATAAAAGAGGAAAATACTCTTGGTCACACACCACTTTAGTTTGTGCAACAACAGCACTTGCGTGTTCTAAAACTTACTTACAAGAGGAAAAGGTCTACCAAGGCATTTGGCAAGAAAAAAAGTGCATTTTAAAATGTACTTACGTGTTCTGTGCAAAAAACACTAAGTATATTTCAAAACATACATTGGTGGTGAAATTAAACAGAGCTTTTAGTTAAGGTCATGGTTTTCAACATTTTTCACATAGCTTGAGAAAAACAGTCTTTATCAAATGTACTTTTTTAAACAAAAAGAGTCTACCTTTTATTTAACCAGTAGTCATTATCACAGATCCAATGATAGTACAACATACTCAATTGATGAATTAATGTAACAGAACATTCCACATTGTTTTATAGTTTTTTCTACTAGGTCAAGTTATGCACACCACTGTTGTAAGGTTTTGTGGCTAAGCATACTTCTACTAGTGCCAGCTTCAGGGAGGGTACAGAACATACAACAAGTTAAGAACTTTCATTGTAAGACATAATTATGCTGAACTAAAAACTACAACAGCATTGCAGAAATAAATTTTAACTGTTGTGCAACAGGGATGTTGCCAGGGTTTTGAATGTTTACTGCATTATGAAGTTGAGAAAAGCAATTCTATTTTGAGCTAACTGTTATGAGCTGATCCGATTTGGATTTCCCTCAAGGAAAGTTAAATTATTGGCCATATTGGTGAAATTCTAGTTGAACACCAAATCAGAAAATAACGTCAACAAACATGTTGTTGGACTCATCACGATGCACTGACAACGCGTGTATGCACAAAAGTCAGAGGTGAGTATTTACAAAATTAAGCACAATCAAAATTTCACCTTGCATAAGGTAGCTTACCTTCAACACTTGAGCTACCGTCCATGGCAGCAGCAACACTGCATGAGAACTGCTGAGTTATTGCATTTACAGACGCAAGGTTTTTAGAGTAAGGCTTTATGGTTAGGGTTTTAGGTTTAGAGTTTTGGATTAGGTTAGGGTTAGCACGTATAGCATTTCCACCAGCCAGTGGCAATTGAATTTCTTGAGGCGGGTCTGTCAAAGTGTCTGTTGCGTATGGACAGACCACTGTTGTAGACAACAACTGTATTATGGAGGAAAACGCCGACGGCTGTTAAATTTAGCAATTACAAGTGAAACCCACCGAAACACTTTCCTATTCGTTTACTTTTTAAATGCGGTGCTGCGATCTCAGCACATCCTACAGCTACAGTACCCTGTCATATGTCACACCAATCGCCTTCTGTCCCCGTTGAAACAACTCGCTTTGTGACGTCATGATGGAAGACAAGTACAGAAGAAGTGCTAAATAATAATAATAATAATATTGGTTTATTTCAGACTCGTGGTCCATACAGACGCGATCGTAGACACAAAATCACAAAAAATGGTTAGCCACGCAGTAGCGCAATTTGCACATGAGCATGGAGAGGAGCAAAACACTTTATCATCACCACAACTGTATTGTCATTCCCAAGAGCACAAAAATGGTTAGTTATGCAGTAATGCATTACAGAATCGGTGTTTGCACATGACCAACCAACACTGAGAGGAGCAAAGCATTTTAACAGCACTTCTTACTTTTTGTGTGCTTGGTTTGTATACATTGCACACACATTTTTGTTTTTACTACACAAAAGCAACAGTGATGAGACGCGAACACCGAAACAATGCACCAACAACTACTGCAGTTGGTCTCCATCATACAGGAGCTCTGAATAATTGAGGAAAAATGAAGATTTGCAGAAAGCATCAGACATTTGAAGCGACCGAATAAAGAAATTGGATGAAGATGCGCATCGTATAAAAAATCGATACAAACTGTTTCTCAGCAGGGCATCAAATGTCTTGACACAATGGTTGACCTGATGTGGGCGAACACTTATATTTCTGGGTGTGTGATGCATAATTTGGTAGGCATTGTTATACGCAGCACGTAAAGTCGTAAGCGCTTTATTGGTCTGTGTGTATTTCCTCCACAGTTGGCAAGCATACACTGGCATACAATAGGCACGAAATAGAGTGTTTTCACGGCAGGAGAGCACTGATCAAAAGTGCCTCTGAGTTTGTTTGCTGCACAGTACAGTGATTTCACTTGTCTCTGAATATCATCATCATCCTTCAGTGATGCATTTATCCACACCCCGTCGTCCAAGGTAATTCACTTGGTCAAAAAATTGCACACGTACACCATTAGAAAAGGATGTAAAGCAATGTTCATGTTGATCATCTAACAGCTCTTTCCCACATATAGCCTGTGCAACACCACGTGTTGAAACAGTAACAAAGTTGATTTAACTATTGAGGGGCATCGACTCGATAGCCTTCCGGTTCCTTCAATGCCCTGGCGTCCTTGCACTAATTTGTGTTTTTCTTGCTGAATATTAATTATATTCATAGCGACCTCCACAGTTGACACTACCAGGACCGTAACTAAGGTGGGCGCAGGGGGATTCTCCCCCATGGAAAATGTATTGGACATAGTTTAAAATTTGGGCCCATCTCAGAAAACTCTTCGCCCCCCTGGTGTCCCAAGCTGGTTACGGGCCTGGACACTACCCAAGAGTCTCCAGAAATGTGATGATATGAGTCTACAACTCAAATTAGTTAGCGTTTGTAAATGTTAACAAACGTTGACCCAATGACGTATAACCAGGGATGTAGTGCTAAAAAAAAGGTGTGGGAACGCATCTAAAAAAATAGCCATTTCAAAACAGCTTCCAACTCATTTTAAAGCAAAACATGAAAAAGGTGTGGGAATGCCGTTCCCACGCGTTCCCACCCCACTACACCCCTACATATTTAATTTAATTTATTTGTTTGTGAGCAGACACGAAGTCCATAGTATGAACACACACACTCTGCAGAACGCAGGTTGATGAAAACAGACAATACAG
>JGI24159J19872_10006908_pt1 | contig 14836 bp, 3 predicted proteins | sample Ectturendosymbi4_FD_19872 | JGI IMG/M metagenome (IMG submission 19872) | reverse complement strand
TAGGAATTAATTAAAAATAGTCAGTTCATTTGCTGGAAAATATGACTTTTCGTAACAGAACCTGCTAGAAAATATGACTTTTGTAATAGAACCGGCCGACATAAAATTTGAATCCCACCACTGCTTGGAATCCAAGTATATCTTAAATGCCATTGCATATCTAGGCAAGGCGAGTCACGTCCATCCACCCAAAGGCTTAGTGACAACGTTGTCATGACTCTAATGGAACCATTCATGGGTAAAGGCAGAAACGTTACAACCAATAATTTTTCATGTTGTTTTTACTAGCCAAAGAGCTTTAACACTATGGTGTCCGACTGCTTTTATGGATTTTCGAAAAAAAGCACTGAAACACACGTGGCTTTGCACAGGAATTTCTCCCGTTCGGTAAGTGGTACGAACCTGGTCGAAGCGTCAAAAACTGCGGCAAGTCTTCCCGACTGCACTCGAAAAAATTGTTTTGGTTGGGGGATGCGGATTTTTTGTGAGTGACGTCATAAGTGGAAGACTTTTAAGCCACCTTGGCCCACTTTACCTGGCCCTGGGCCCAAACTGTTAGAGGGTAGTATNCGCTGAAGTTTTTATTGGAAACTAGGCTACAATCCGAGTCTTTTGATACTTTGGATNACTTGCTGGGGTTTCAGGTTCAAAAGTTATGATCTAAAATAAACATATTAATNAATTATCTAATNAGCTAAAAGATGAAAACAGTTGAATATGATGAAAAACAGTTGGATAGCTANAAGATGAAAACAGTTGAATATTGTTGTCNCATGCGACANTGCAAATATGAAACGTTTTGCGTCGAGTTTTTTGCCCTTCCCTTCAAACAAAACTGTTTTTTGTGGATAGATTGACTGAGTTACGTGACCTGAGTATTTGTTAAACACTTAAGTTGCAACCACACCACGCATATACTAGCAAAAACGCGTTTTCGGAGAAACGGTCAAAATGAACACTGTTGGCCATTGAGGGCTTATTGCAACTCCGGCCGTTCTAGTGTTAAATCAAATACATTCCTCAAAAAAACAGGAAACAGCATCAAAAAGAAAAGCTACAACATATGCAAATATTCCTGCTAAAACAACCTAAAACAAGTAGAAAACTTGCAAAAAAATATGAACTCTGTAAATAAAACTACCGCTGACATACATTGTGTAGTCCAAAATATCTTTCATTTGGAGGAAGCTGATCAGGCCCGATTTCTTTCATCAGTGCTGCTGAAGCATTTGCTCCCTTCAAACAAACAATCAAAACTAATAAATACCAGTCAAGCTTCAGCATAACAAAAAAAGCAAAGCGTTTTTCAAAAAACTGTTAAGCTAGTACAACTGTCTGAACAGCTAGCTTGTGCTAGGTCGCTAGCCAAGTTTGAGTCTTAGAACATCCAAATTTTTAGAAAGCTGGGTTTTATTGCTTCGAATCTGAAAAGTAATATGAAAACCTGGTCCTCCATTACAGACCTTCTGCCAAACTAGACGCACCCATGCTAGAGACAAATGAGCCACATGATTATTTGATCAATTAAAAAACAAACCTAACTCATCAACATATCATTATANAATGGCAATTAAGTCTTCATCATTATTATTTAGAGCAGGGGTTCCCAACCTTTTCTGACCATGTACCCCTTCAGCATTTGGACGGATCATCATGCACTACCAAAATTCCTTAGGACAAAAAGGCTGAGTAAAATAATAAAAATCAACTGAAATTTTAATTGAACTTTTATCTTTTAGAATATTTATAAATAAAGAATATACATCTTTCTTTCTGTTGCTAAGTTCCCTAAATGTACCTCTTCAGATAAGCAAATGTATCCCTAGGGGTACATGTACTGCAGTTTGGGAACCCCCTATTTATACCATACAAAATGTAATTTCTTTCAATTGAGCCTACAAAAAGGAAATATTGAAGATATAAACATTTCTTTATTACCTTGCAGATTACCAAGTCTACCACATTTTACAAACAGTAAACACCCATTGAGTAAAATAAGCTATGATTCTCAACAAAGACTGTCAAATATCCATTATAGTGAAACAGAGTTTCATGATGCATATAACACTTTGAGAGCCGGTATACAACATATTCGTACTTAGATTTCAGCTTAAAAACAGCAGTTTTTCGGTTCCCTTAACAACACCATAGCTCCTCCGCCGATTGCGCTAGAGAGTTATTCAAGGGTTAAAACAGATCGGTCAGTCTTCTAACCTACACTCGAAAAAAATTTTTTGGTTGGGGGTTGCGGATTTTTTGTGAGTGATGTCATAAGTGAAGTAGTTTTGGGCCCATTTTGGCTCATGTTACCTGGCCTAGGGCCCAACCGCTAGGCCAAAGTGTTTCGCTGAAGTTTTTATTGGAAACTAGGCTCGAGTCCAAGTCTTTTGAGCCTTTGATCGACTTTTTAGCGTTTCTGGTTCAAAAGTTATGATCTAAAATAAACAAACTAATTAATCATCTAATTAGTCAAGTATTTTTATTACTTTAGATCAGGGGTGGGCAAACATTTTCTACGGAGGGCCACATTGAAGATTTTATTGCTACCGAGGACCGCATGCTTATATTACATATATAAACGCTTTGAAACCTCAAGAAAAGTTATACATGAGCTACCACAAAATGCTGTTTCAAATGAAACGTGTGGATAAAAAACTTGACAATTCTAATCTAATTGATAAAATTACTTTAACATAGATTCCAATTATGTACTATCTATGTACGTGTGACTGCCCTGCGGGCTACACAAGGCCATGGTTTGCCCACCTCTGCTTTAGATCATAACTTTTGAACCTGAAACCCCAGCAAGTCTTCCAATGTATCAGAAGACTCGGATTGTAGCCTAGTTTACAATAAAAACTTCAGCAAAAGACTATCATCTAACGGTTGGCGGCCAGGTAAAGTGGGCCAAGGTGGCCTAAACGTCCTCCACTTATGACATCACATACAGAGGATCTGCACATCCCAAGCAAAAAATTTTTTTCGAGTGCAGACTAGAAGACTTGCCATGTCTTTTGAGCCTTTTACAGGGTCTGTAGCTCTGACCAGGCCAGAGAAATTCCCACGCAAAGCCACGTGCATTTTAGTTTTTTTTCGAAAATCCCCAATTTTGGCCGGACGTCTAAAGTGTTAATAAACTGTATGTAATTGGCTTGGTCAAAAATTTTGTAAAAAAAACACTTAACACTTTCAATCCCAGGTGGTTTCCTTATGGTGATATCCACAGGTCCCAAGCAGTTTTGGCAGTAAATTCAAATGGTATCTCCTGCTAGGCCGTTTTCAGATTTAGGCTGAAATGGTAAACTTAGCAAACATTTTGTTGCCTTTACACTAATCAATTAACAACATATCAAATCAAGATCAAAATACATTAGGCGAAATACCACAGCAACAAGCCTGGGCCTGTCGGAAACATATTTTTTCTAAAAATTTCACTTTTTGAGACAAAAAAAGCAGCTATACACTGGCATGAAACAATAAAATTTTTTCAACATTCTTACAGAAACATTGAGACATTCTTACATGCTTTCCTAGCATTTGGCAGGATATCAAAGCACCTGCATTGCACAAAATCACATTAATTGCTGCCAGACCCTGGTCCCGCCTAGGTGGACCAACTCATAAGGGTCATGCATTTACACAGCCTCTGAGCCACAAAGAGTTTGGATTCTAATTTCAAAACCTAAGGTTACATAAACTCAGCCTAGGACCACATTTTTAAACTACATACCACTGTGAAATTTGGATAAAAACGTATATGTACAGTCAGTAGCGTATCTATGCAAAGTGGCGCCCATGGCAAAGTTTAAATGCACGCCCTTTCTAATAATTTCAACATTAGATATAGGTACAATTTTTACAAAAGATGAACCATGTATAAAATAAATGTTTTGAAACGGAAATATTTTGTGTTTATTTTTGTTTTAAACTTTTCAGCAAGTAAAATATAAATTATCCATAAGTAAGGACTACAGCATTCTTCTATACCAGTGTTTTTCAACCGGGATTCCGCAGAACCTCAGGGTTCTGCGAGTGGCTGCCAGGGGTTCCGCCGAAACAGACTGAAATTGCCTGGGACGAAATTTGCAATCACAGTTCTATGCGGTTGTAGCAATACCACTGTTTCACAAGTTTATTATAGAAGTATGATAGCCATTTGGATCATTGCATAGGGTCCCATGAGCAATGCAAACATTTGCGGAAGGTTCTGCTGCAGCATAAAGGTTGAAAAAACTGTTCTATACTCGTTTGTTTTTATTATGAAGAATATCAAAATATCCAAATAATAACGTTGTGATAGTTTATGGGTCTACATAGCATTGTCTGACAAACCGGTATATCTTACAAAAAAATCAAACAACATATTGCAAGTTCTGTAAAGGACAATTTCTTTTAAACTGGAACACATTACAATTGAATTGAACATTCAATGATATGAAAGGACCAGTTTCAGTTTACTGAAAGATCATTCGCAGCTTGTAATACATACTGCTATCATCAGCATTATTTGCAAAGCAATTCGAAGAATGTCACGACTTTAGGACGCGATAATTTTAAGTTGCACGACTTGAAACTAGCATTTTGCAATCTAGAATCTTCTTGTAAAATTGCTTGCCATCTGCATGTCAACTGTACACAGCTTCTAAATTGTCACAGGTATTTTAGTTTTTCACAGCCAGGACATTTTCGCAAGGCCTTGGACACAAAACAGAAAGCTAAATTTGGGCAGGAAATGCTAGCTTGAAACAATACTAACAAATCTCTTTCGTGAGTTAAGATTTTTGCTCAGCTGGGGCGGTAACGATACTAACTGTTAATTTTTCGTGGACTAACTAATGTTCTCTACCTTAGTCTCTGGACTAGGGCATTGTATTCAGCCTAGTTATCAGACAGTAGTCGTTATATCAAAGAAGTTTTGTCAAGTCGGAGAGGGCTGCTGTAGGACCTCGAAAACAGTTATTTGCATTTATAACAGTGATATTCTTACAGCCATGGACTTAAACTCGTCTCAGCCAGATTCTGACTAATATCTTCTTGCTCGAAAGGCAGCATCACGGACTGACTTATCCTTTCTTATAGTGTGAGAAGGACAAGGTATCGTAGATATGGCATGCGAATGTTCTTGTTCTGTTACAATGTCTAACCCTCATGTTATGCCACAATACCACAGTTTTGTCATACTGCTTGGTGGTGCTGGCACAAAACGCTCAACTTAATGCATTAGGTGAGGGTGCTGTGCAGGCTCGTAACCAGGGAGGACCCCGGGGATGAAGCCCCCCTAAAATTATTTTTGCCCCTCTTAGAAAAATGTGTTGGACATAGTTTAAAACTATTGGACATAGTTTGAAAAATTTGAGCCCCTCTCAGAAAACTCTTCACCCCACCTGGTGTCCCAAGCTGGTTACGGGCCTGGCACTGTGTCAATGCAGCTTTGCAGTTTATGAATGTGTGCGGTACAAAATAGAGCTTCAAGGAATTGTAAATGAAGATTTTAATTTTTGCCCAGCAATTTTTGCACCCCCGTCAGAGTGGCGCCTATGACACGTGCCATGCCTACCATACCTTAGATGTGCCACTGTGTACAGTTCCAAGAACTCTCAATTAGCAGAAATGTATATTTACGTCGGTTGGGAACACGTTAACAAATTTGAATAAAGTATATATCAGTCAGCTAGTAGCGAACGTGTTAACAAACCATAATGTAAACAGAAGGTTAAAGCTGTCAAAGACATCAAAGTAAAAGCACAAACAATTATATTAAGTCACATGATATACTGTAAAACCTCTATTTGAGCACCACCTCTATTTCAACACCACTATAAAGAAAGGGTTAAAAAATAGAGCGCCACCCTCTAATTGAAAGCCACTTTGATGAATTCTTCAATTTTGGAAATAGTTGCATCTGAAATCTCTTTTCTACCGTGTTTCTCCAAAAATACGACCTACCCTAAAACTAAGACCTAGCCTGAATTTCCAGAATGATTTTAATATAAGCCCTTCCTTCAAAATAAGACCTAGTCGAGTGAATCTGTGATTACTTACCAGTAATCACCCTGTATACGCATCTTTTGCAAATTTTGTAAATGTGTTAGATGTTTTTTCTTTTCATTAATAAATTCTCAAAATTCTGACCAGCTAGTCGAAAAATAGAGCGCCACCTTCTAATTGAACGTCACCTCTAATAGAACATCACTATGGCGGAAGGGTTGAAAAAAAGAGCGCCATGGCGGTGAAATAGAGGTTTTACGGTATCTTACATAAAACTTCTGCTCTCTCTACAAAAACAATGATTTAAATGCGTGTTTTTTTACCATAATATTAGAGAAGCACCCCGTCATGAAATATCCACCTTCAGCCGAACTGTGGAAAATTCCACAGAGTGCTATAACAAACACTATGATCAGTAATCTTATTTTTCTCTGGAGAAAAAAAAAATAAATTTCAAAAATTGATAATAGGTTGTATTAGAAAAAGCAATGCGCAACTAAAACAAAACATGTTTTCCATATATAGTACAATTTGTCTAAAGTCATCATTTAATTTGTCAATTCACTTAATTCATTACTTTTTCGTCAGTCCCGGCAGAATGCCTATCTTTTGTATACATTTTTGTTCGTCTAATTTGTTAATTTGCTCAATTCATCACCTTTTTCTATCCCTTAGAAGCATTTTGTTCAGCTAATACATCATTTGCAGTTTCGCTTTTGATGTCTGAGTAGCTAGTATGTGTGGGAATTCAAACAAATTAGGTAGTGTCTATTTTACCGGCGATATTCTGGTGGCAACAGATCGGCTCGAGCTATTGTGCCAGCAGTCGAAGATTCGATCTCATGGCATGACGCAATACTAAGAAAAAGGTCACTTTGTTAAGAAAACTTCATCCTGCTTATGGTGCAAAGGTTGTGTTACGGCTGCTGTGCCAATGGTTTTTGGTTTGACTCCCACCTTGCCGACTTTTGTTATGTTTTTTTTTTCTTTGCCTTTTTTCAGGCTTTGCTTAGGTGTTACGTTTAGGGGTTAGTGTTGTTAGGTTAGGGTTAGAATTATGGTAGGGTTAGCATTAGTTTAGTGTTAGGTTAGCTCAGCGTTTGGTTAGCTCAGCGTTAGGTTAGCTTAGCATTATGTTACTTTAGCGTTAGGTTAAGGTTAGGTTGTAGGTTATCTTTTACTTACATTTACTTCGTTTCTACTAAGCCTTTTGCTGCTGCCGTCTTGGTGGCAAAATAGGCACTCTCAATAAATTAAGGATCTTTATCTGTGAATTGTTGCACCTTGCAATTTGTTTATTGAATTTATACATGAGGTACGAAGCACCACCCGACTCCCCATTGAAAAAACGCAAGAAGTCTTAAAAGTTTGTTAAAGATTTAACAGGTGTTAGTTTAAATGAAGGAGTCTAGATAGAGTTTAGGAATTAATTGTATCCAACCATAACATCATAAAGTTGTATTTTACTGTAAATAAGAGCATTATATGAGCTTCTATGATAGAGTTTTCACCTGTTTGCAGAATTCGTCACTTTTTTCAAATCCCTTTGAGGTGACGAATTAGGCAAATTCTATTGTATTTCTTTTTTGCATTTAATGTAGATTTCAAACCAGCCTAATGAAATTCACCAATTCCTACAGTATCATTACACCTATTAGTGCTATGTGAAATCCTATAATAATTCTTTGATTTCATACCTTAGCTGAGGCCTGTACAACACACAGCCTGGAAGAACCTTAGTGTGACCTGCCAGAACATTTCATGACATTTTATTGTTCAAGCAAAATAATGTGTACAGTAAACCTATTGCTGACAATACAGTAATTGCAATAATATTTGTTTGCATGTCTAAGTTACTGTATTTTTCAAACCACTCACTAGGCGCACTTGAAATCCTTTAATTTTCTCAAAACTCGAAAGCGCCCCTTATTTTGCAGTGTGCTTAATTAATGTATGAACTTGGTCATGCTTTCTTATCTAGAACCAACTGTACATGGCAAAAGGTGCTACTTATTTAATTGCTAGTTACGTTTTTTTGTAAACAAAACAGACCATTATGTTAAGTATAAACTTTACAACAATTGCAATGAGCAGCATCCTGGAGAAGCTAGCACATAATACCACAGACTGTATTATTCCACGGGGCTCCTGACTATATTGGTGCAGACCGAATCAAACATGTGCAAAACTTTCATTTTGTTATATTCGTGTCTTGCAGATTAGGCATATGTGATAGATTAAACTCCGTTGTATGTAATGACAGATGAAACTCCCAGTGGCAACTCCAGCACTCTGGGAATGAGGACTGGTTGGCGGCCTTGGTACCACCAGCGTAGGGTGATTTGGAAAACAACTGTTTGTAGGGAGTTGACATAGAAAGCAACTGATTGTACCACCAGCATAGAGGATTGGCTTTAGAAAGCAGTTGTTTGTACTTCCAGTGTAGGAGTGGCTTTATAAAGCAACTGTTTGTACCTCTAGTGTAGGGGTTAATTTAGAAAGCAGCAGTTGTTCCTCAAGCATAGGGAGTTTATTTAGAAAGCAACAGTTGTACCTCGCTCAAGCGTAGGGTTGATTCATAAAGCGACTGTTTGCATCTCCAGCATAGGAAATGGGATGCCTTTAAAAAGCAACTATTTGTACCACCAGCGTAACGGTTGATTTATAAAGCAACTGTTTGTACCACCAGCGTCTAGCTTTCAAGTACTATTAATCAAAGAACATTATACAGCCTTAATTATTCCAGATACGGTAACATCACTAATNTAACNATATAATTTGGTGAATACATGCATTGCTATTTCTGCTTCATGCTGCAGTTACCATGCTCAAAACTGCTGGTGATGCGTTTGGAAGCGCATTGCGACACCTGAGCGCTAAGGTTCAAACACTTAAACAGTTGCTTTCTAAATCCGTCCGTTACGATGGCGGTACAAACTAGTGGTGTACGGATATGGAAATTTTGCAATCGGATTGGATCCGAAACTTTTTCATAAACTCCATATCTAATCCATATCTGAAAATTTAAAATTATGTACTCCGATATCCAATCCAAATCTGAAGCCGCCCACTCAGTTGCACATTAGACAAAGCATTTGGTAGTGTCTATTTTGCCTCATGAGGCAAAAGTTGTAGCTATAATTTTGCCTTTAGTCAGACATGATGAAGTGGTCACGTGACAAGTATGCTAAGAACAAGAAGACAAAGGTTAGGGTTTAGGATCAGAGTTAGGATTTAGAATCAGGTTATTCTTCAGATCACGCAAAAAAAACAATAAGCTACTAACGCAGCTTGCCAGCATTGAAACCATGACAACACTTGTCCATTGGACTAAGTCGTTACAGATGTCGTTTTCAAGTGAAAAGGTCATGCGTTTTGAACTTGTCACATGACCATATCAAAAAATTGTCTTTGTCTAAACTAAAGGTAAAAGAGCTCCAGCAGTGCATGAGTGCTGTAGCGTCATGAGGTAAAATAGACACTGCCAACATAACTTTGTCTTGAATGCCATGGCTACAGCTACCTACCACAATCAGTTTATGGCAAGACGTGCACAATTCTTTTTCTTTATATGGTAGGCCTAGCGCAAGTTATAGTTGTGCACAATTCTCATATGCTCTCTAATGGAGATGTTTAAATCAAATGATAGCCTACAACTAGCCTATATTTATTTGTGCACCTGCTGGACTCCAATGCAATGCCAACAGCTATTGCACGTAAATTAACCATGACAGAACCATCGCGACATTATGCCCAATGAAACCATTTCTTAAAGCAATGCAAATGCAATGAATGTTCACCTCAATGCCTTTTTCATTTGAAACTCTTACTCTTTGCAAAAACTGAACTTCCAACACTGCTGGAGTAAGAGAATAAACAACTTTGCCACTTTTTGTTAAGGCAGTGGCTATAGAACCACCTGCGGATCTTTAAATTTGAAGCCTTATTTGACTGCCTTCTGTAACATGACAATAATGTATGACGAGAAACAGAAAGTGCAGTAGGCTTGGTAGAAACGAAGTAAATGTAAAAGATAAACCCTAAACCTAACACTAGCCTTAACCTTAAACGTATCCCTAACCTCACCCTAATCCAAACCAAATGCTAACCTAACACCAACTAACCTAAACCTAAGCTAAGGTAACCTTAAGCTAACCTAACCCCAACCTAATGCTAACCTAACACTAACCCTAAACTAACCCCAAGCTAAGCTATCATAACCCTGAGCTAAGCTAACCTAACCCTAACCTAACGCTAACCTAAAACTAACCCTAACGTAACCCAAAGCTAATCTAACCCTAAACTAACGCCATCGCAAAGCTAACACTAACTCGTAAACACTAAATATAAACCTGAAAAAAAGTAAACAAAAAAAAACAAAAGGAAAGTCGAAAGAAAAAAAAAAAAAAACAAAGTCGGCAAGTTGAGATTCGAAACCAAAACCTAAAGCATAGAAGGCATAGCGCATAACCATTACACAATACGATCCACACGATTGGAATCACAAAGTGACCCTAAAGTTTTATTTGATATACTAACTATAGAATTGCGTCAGGACAGGCGGATGAACAGTCACTTCTTTTTGTTAAATCCAACACTTGACAAGTTTTCATTCTCAGTTCAGGTGATTTCAACCTACAACAACATGGTCAAAATATCAATGCGTTTCCACCATATTTATTACTCTTACTTAGTTGTGAGGTAAGGCCACTTTGTTGAGTTAGGCTAGTGAGCTACACCCTGGTTCGGTTGAGACATCAGACAGAAACTGGTGTACTTCGTTCAATGCAGAAAAAAAATTTTTTTCAATGCTTCAATAAACACCAACATTTTACTATGATCTACTAACAAATATATTTCAAAAATGAAACATATCTCATCTGATTAACGACGGGCTGCGTCATAATAAAACTGTAGAATCAATCATGCTCATCTTATCATAGTTCCAAACTACATGTTGCTTGAGATGTCCTCAGTCTGAAAGTTAGTATCCTGAGCGGCAGGGAACATTGCAGTTTCTATCGTGAGAAATTAGATAAGTACATTTTTAGTAATATGATTTTGAAATATCGTAATTTTTACTCATACAACTATTATTACATATCAAGATTTTTTGCATAGCCACAATTTATTTCACTTGGATAATCCGGATCCGGTTGAAAGGGAAACGATATCCAATCCAAATAAATCCATATATCCGGCTGGATTGGGCTCCAAAATCCGGATCCTGTACACCACTGGTATAAACACAAATAGTTGCTTTATAAATCAACTCCCTACGCCTGAGGTACAAATAGTTGCTTTCTAAAGTCATCCCCTGCTCTGGCGATACAAACATTTGCTTTTTCTAATTTAATTCCCTGCCAGAGATGATCACGGAGCCGGATTGCCGGATGGACTCCGGCCGGAGATTGCATTTTAGGCTGGGGCAGGGGCTGGAGCCGGAGTCAATATTTTAGGTTCGAGCCGGACAGGAGTCAACATTAAGGTCTGTGCAGGAGCAAATCAACATTTTAAGGTACCTAATTTCTGTAATGACGCTTGTTGTTGTCAAACAGGATGGAATTAATTGACACGTGTTTTCTGACCAGTGTCGTCAAATATCACAAAAGTGTGACACTGGGTGGGAGTACCAAGCATTTCACCATTAATGATGGTTTCAAAGTTATCACTTATGCAAAATACAATGTGTAAGTGACAATGCAGTTCGGGAATTTCGGAATCCATTCTGTAACTGTGAGAATGTTGAGCTAATGATGTGGACAATAACACAAGACACATGACAAAAACAATGGTTAACAAAACCGATTATAGAGAAGTAGCAGTGTGCCGAAATGACCTACAAACTTTAGGCATAGTGACAGGATTTGATGATGAGGTAAGAAGTAATGTGCGGCAGTACAATACAATTTATAAATCGATGTACTTGGAAGTCATCGCAGTACTACATTATAATAAGCATGATGACGTCGTTCATGCGTATGTCTCAAAAACATGTGTTTCATCAAAGTAAATGTATTTGCGCCATCATGAATATACTCTCTACTATCGCCATGAATGTATCCTCGTCTTCCTTCATGTTTTTGCGTTTTCCATGTTACTGCGATGCATGCTTAAATTCAAGCGACTTGCGTGTGGGAGTGAAGACGTTACTCAATACTCAATACAATGTTTATTCGCATTGTGCAGATTTCTATAGTTTAGCCAGCGCTTGCATACAGTAGACCAACCTCTGCTCACATTTTGGAGCCATGCTGAACAAAGTTGGATGTTTGCCCTGATAGTTTCAGCTTTAAACTAAGATAACCTGTGTTGTTTTGCATCTCTAGTGCCTACTGTATGATGAATTTGAAAGGGATTGTAGCCTAAGTTGTAAATGTTGTAAATGTTCATCTCGTTAATTTTTTGTTCGATTTGCTTGCTCATTCATGTTAATGGCTCGGTTTGGCACAGTCATAGTTCAGAGTTTCATCTGATCACAAGGTTGAAGTACGATTCAATATTTGTGAACAGGTGATCACTGATCAGCTCATGACCTCGGAGACTTAAAATGAGTGTTTTGTAAAAATTGAAAATTAACTCTCACTTCAAATAGGCTACTTATCATCTACTTGGTTAATTATTATTGAAGCTTGAACTACTTAGCTAGTGTTTCAATGGTTTCCACTTCATAATTTAATTACAGTAGAACATATACTTCTAAGGTGTATATTTGATAAGCAGCGTCTATTTTCCCTCATGAGACAAAAGCAGTTCTGAATTTATTTTGTCAGTAGCTGCACACATTGTTTAAAGTGATCACATGACAAGTTTGGAATGCATGACCTAAATCAGTGTTTCTCGAAGTGGGCGGTATCGCCCCTTTGGGTGCGATTTTGATGGGCAAGGGGGCGAAAAAAGCAAAGAGGACGATACAGGGGCGAAAAAACACAAAGGGGGAGAAAGTGCTCAACGACTAATCGATCATTGAGTTAGCTTCAGTAGCCTACTATTATGACTTGTTAATTTCTTGCAAATTTTAATTTACTATGATAATTGTTGGAGGTTGTTGCTAAAGCAATTTATCTGTTGAATTTTAGTCTGGATTGTATGTGTGCCTGGGTACAGGGTGGATTATTTCAAGGCTGCAGAGCCGTCGTAAAAATGACACAGCTCCGGTTATGGAGCTCTTCTTTCCATGAACATGTCTCCAGATCCCAAGCTCTTGGTTTTGGTCAGTGTGGCTCCGGTGCTCTTTTTTGCATGGGTCGGAGTCCAGCTCCGGCTTCTGTTTGTTTTCACACATTAATATTGAAATTGTTATGGTATGCCTCAAGTTGAATGCAAAGTGAATTAAATCAAGTGCACAAAACTAAGAGAATAAACAGAAGCTTTTTGAGTAATTTAATCTGGTACTTTTTTACAAACAGCGCTCTTACCATACGAAAATCAACGATAAAACAACAATCACAGGTTCAGACGATTCAGGTAACAGTTATTACCAGAAACGTAACTCAAGATAATGGTAATATAAACAATTTCTGGAAAGACAGCCGCTTGTTTTTCCATCAATTCCTGATAACCTTTTGTTATTTCTTACGACCAAATCAATAAAATGGCTATTTGGAAAAATACATTTGTGACCGAGCATTTAAACACAGACCTGGACCATTTGACCAAGTGTTTTGCACTCGTTGCATGCTTTGCCTGTTGCAGTCTTGAGGATTCCAACTAAAAGCACTAGCCTACCCGGGAAAACCATGCAAAGAGCGCAAAACACATAGTCGACTCTCATGTACTTGGAAGTCATCGCAGTACTACATTATAATAAGCATGATGACGTCGTTCATGTATATGTCTCAAAAGCTTGTGTTTCATCAAAGTAAATGCATTTGCGCCATCAAGCATATACTCTCTACTACCGCCATGTATGTATCCTCGTCGTCCTTCATGTATTTGCGTTTTCCATGTTACTGCGATGCATGCTATTCAAGCGACTTGCGTGTGGGATTGAAGACGTTACTCAATACGATACAATTATTTAATGCAATTTTTTTTAATACATGTGTTCTTTCACACACGCACACATTTGCATTAACATAAATGCTAAGATGTTTAAAAGACCTTTATTAAAAGAAAGAGTAGTTTTGTTGAAAATAGGCTTCTTTGTTCTTGTTCAAAATAGACTTCTAGCGAGATATTCACATTCAACTTTTTTAAAATAGCTGAAAACTTCTGGTTTCTTCTCTTTTGCACTCAAAATAAGCAATGATGAATCGCAAATAAGACGGTTACCGTGCTGAAAACATAGATGGTTTCATATCTTTGTCATACTCCCTGCTAACAGGATGATGACACAGCTACAAAACCTATGCATATTTTAGTACATACCTACTCATTATTGCTCAGTTCTCTTTAGATCGCTGCACTACTACAGATCCGGTTTGATCATTCTAAGCAGAAAGTAAGATGTTGTGGTAGCTAACGTTTTTCTTACTTCTACAACTATGGTTCCCAATCACTTCGCTGAAGGGGGTCAAATACAGACTACAATTTTGTTAGAGAGCCGCACAAAACACTTTACCATAAGTCAATTGACACGTTTTGTTTTATTGCAGTAACGAAGTCTGTTGCGCAAATTATTAGAGGTGTTACTGAAAGACACTACCTATCGAAAGGAATCTGTTACGAACTTGCGCGCGGCTTTAGCTCGCTTACCGCATAGTCCCTCTTGTGGCGGTTTTTTGTACTTGCTGGTTGGGAGCACTGGGTGTGGCGGAAACGCACGAGGTTTCGAGGAGGGAATTTAAAAAGTTAATGTATAGGGCTGGAGAAGGCATATTTTTTGGTAACGGTTTCCACCGTGTTT
>JGI24159J19872_10006905_pt1 | contig 14839 bp, 7 predicted proteins | sample Ectturendosymbi4_FD_19872 | JGI IMG/M metagenome (IMG submission 19872) | reverse complement strand
CATTTTTGCAAACGATGCATTACGTTTGCACCTGATTTTGTCGATCGTAGCGCTGCTATGCCCTCGGTCGTGTGGAGAAAGCAGCAACAAAACGTGAAAAAAACGAAAGAATATTCTAATGCGCATCAAACCAGTTTTAACCAGTTTTACGAAGAGACGTTTGATTCGTTTCTTAGACCTTGCAAAAATGAAGCAAACGTGAGAAATGTGCTTTCCGAAAGCAGTACAAAAATGATAGATGAAAGCAAATTTGTACTGAGACACGTAATTAATGTTGTCGCGATTTGCGGTCGTCAAGCGCTTCCTCTATTATGCCGTCACAGACCCGCTTTATGACTGATGAACCCGACCCCCATGACCGGGTTCATTAGCATTGAGACTGCTCTTAGATGCTGCTGGTGACGCTACGATTTACTCACGTAACAATACTTCACGCAATACTTCGTACATCAGCTGGCATACTCAAAACAAGATAATTTTCTTGTTTGCCAAGCAGATTTAAAATCATTTTGTTACGTGTAGGAAAGATCTAGTATTTCTCTATATTAACACACGTGACATCTAATTATGATCTTGGTTGCAAGTACAGTTTGTCTCTCCGATTTGTCAAAAACAAAATGATCCATGAAGAATGTCTTGGCTTCGCGCCACTTACTTTTACCACTGAAGAAACAGCAGCAGATTGCATATTGACAGTTTTTTCGCAATTCGGAAATGAACTAAACTTTCTACGGATGCAAGGATAGGATGGGGCAAGCCACACGAGCGGTGTCTGCAGAGGTGGGCAGGCAAAAGTGTGTATGCTATATCCGGTGTCCGGACAACAACCACCTGGATCACTGCCACATGAACAACTACCCTCCTGACACCTGTCACCTGGGACAACTGCCACCTAGGTGAATAGTCACCCAATACAAGTTCAACTCTGAAAAGTGCCACGTCCTAGGACAACTGTCACCCAGGACAACTACCACCTGGACAACTGTCACCTAGGAAAAGTACCACCTAGGATAACTCTGTGATAGCGTGACTCGAGTCAGTGATTCGAATCGAGCCACGATTTTGGTGACTGGANTCGACTTGGGTCACGTTGAGAAACGATAAAGTGTGAAGACTCGAGTCGAGTGAATTTTTTTCCCGAATGACTCCACTCGAGTCACAATGGATGAGTCGAGACTCGATTCAGAGTCATTTTGCAAAATCTCCAAACATCTGATTGACAAACATAGTTTGTTTGCACACAAAGAAATGAGCTTTTTTCCTTCAGTGATGATCAATATTGGGGCGATTTTTCTGTTTTGACTGTGTCTCCTAGCGCTGTTATGCTTTTATGGATGAAGTGTCCCACCTAACACGGAGTTAGAGCTGAGACTTTGCTTTTCACTGAGGGACCAGGAAGGCACAATACATTAAACACATTATCGTGGTTTGATGTAGTATTTGCATATCGTGGTCATGGCAGTCGGCCTCATATTTTTACATTGGGTCTTTTCCTGAGATTAATGGATTTATGTTTTTCAAATCCAATCCAAAAATTATATATCAAAATTCAGTCCAAATAGGAAAACCAAATTTGTTTAAATAAAAATTTCTATCATTGTTATTACGCAAGACCTGTATGTAATCCAACTCAAAGAATCAAAGATAAATGAATAGTTCGGAAACTAATTCGAAGTTAACTTATGCTTTAACAATTGACACTTCAACGACTTCAAAGTAGTCACTGTTAGCAGCAGTGCAATGAGAAGCTCTGTTAAACTCAGGATGTCTTCATTGAGTTCAGTGCAATCCGTTCGCGAGTTATGGCCGATAATAACTTCAATAGCCAATAAAGTAGCTCCTGCGGGTCTTGAAGGGAGGGCACTAAAATCTGCGCAGTTTTCTTTAATTTACGTTGGGAACGGCTCCACGCCGGCACTACACAAGCAGCTTCGATAGAAAGCGTCAGTTTGCGTAAGTTAGTAGACGTAGAGCGGGGACCCCTTTGGCACGGGGCCGATTGGAAGTAATCGATCCAATCCGCTAAAGGTCGGCCCTGGCTCCGCTCCGTCTTTAGCAAAATCCTGGTTGCGCCACTGCCTGCACGTAGGCATGTTTTTCACCATGTGTCTTTTTGTTTTGCATGATGTTGTACCATTTCACAAACGTCTATTTAATGTTCGAATTATTTATTATAATTTGTCACTTCAGTTTTTCGAACGACCTGGAACGCCTTCATTTTAGTTTTGATATGTGCCAACAATAACCATGAGGTCTTCAGCCAACCGTCTATGCAGGGGAACTTTGTGTTCTTATACTAAGCCTAGGGACATGGACCATGGGTCTGATCCAAACACGTACGTGGAGTGAATAAATCAAATTTGTAATGATTAGGCTAGTGAATGAATATAAGAGGTCATAATGAACGTTGCCTATGTTGCCATCATAGCGAGATTCTGGTTAATTTTCTTCTCACAGCACATGCTGGCCAACCAGCAACCATTAATGAATTTTCTCACCCGCTTCTTCTCTCGGGAAGGTAGCGGTATCAACCAGCATTGCAAGAAAAGTACGCACATGTTTTACGATTGCCTGAAAATCTCCACAAGCGCATTTTAATGCACAGAGTAATGATCTAAATATAAAGGGAATAGTGTGCGAGCACCATGAAAGTAAAGGAACACAACTAACAAGAATATCAACTACAAAGAAATCAACTAACAACTTTTGCCCCTAACTTGTGATATGAAACTGGAATAGTATAAGCCTAGGAAGGTTGTCATTTTTGAAAGCAAAGAAACACGTTTACAAGAAATAATTTCAGGACATTTTGTGTTTGATGCCAAAGCACTTTCGGCAAAGCCTTGCGCGTGTTTACAATGTTGATACAACTTTATCTGATTACCAGCTTTTCAATCTTTTAATTACTGTACGTTTAAATTGTACTGTTCATGTAACGTGATAATGTGCGTTTATTTTATAACCACTTCGCACCAACATAGGGCGAAGTAGAAGTTCACGCATACACGCCGCTAGCAACAACTGTACAGATTGATGAAAGAAGACAGGCATAGACATATGACGCTAGCACAAATCACACATATAAATGACGCCAACGCGGTTACTGTGATATAAAGTACCACTTCACAGTGCTGTGACAAGTCATCTACAAATCTAAACTTTAGATGTCTGAAATGTTTGTAACTTTCGCGTATGTTGTGAATTTTGGTAAGCTGGAGATAGAAATGCGCCACAGCAGTTGTGGATTACTCAGCGCTGCAATGTGTTTCACAAACTTTAAAACAGGCTGAGAACGTGACGTACAATCGTTAGTTCAGGAAATGGATTTCCAGTTGATGTTGTGGTGGCTGGCATATGGGGAACGGAAACTCGTATACTGATCATGATATATCCGATTTACAATGTTCGCAAGGAGATTGAAGACCAAAAGCTTTCATTTGCATTGCTAGAGAGTTTAATGCAGAAAACACGATCGATTTGTAGTGAACGCAACAAAAGCAAATTAAATAAAAGATGATAACAATACCTCATGGAAAGTAACAAGAGAAGTATAGAATCAATGCACTTGGTTAATGTACACACACAAGACCATCGAAGAATACTAACAATATCTCCGGTACCGAAATAACCCACCGGTTTTTGTTGGGGTGTAAAAAGTTCCAAATGCGGTTTATTTTCTGAAGAATCATTCACTAAAGGTTTTTGTGACCAGATTTCTATTACGCTATACTTCAACACTTTCCGATGTGAGTCAGAATGTACTTTCGGTCATGAAAATTATAGAGTTTCTTTGCTTCACGCTATGGGGATGAACATCTGTGATGAGTTTGAAACAATCGTTAAATGGAGCCCTTGGCTGTGATTTATCATATTTATACAATAACTTTTACACAAATGTTTCAGAGTTTCTGTTTCCGACACAATGTTTCAGAGTTCTGTTTCCATGTCAATTTCTAGTCTAAATTGCATCAAGATAATTGTAACTCAAAAACTTTTTCAATACAATTGCCGTCTACATCCTTTCGAAAGGAATCTGTGGCAATATGTTTATTTGGGATTGATAATTACAGCATTTTGTTTTAGAATTAGCGAGTGCTTGTTTGTAGTTATCTGATCAATTGCTTTAGCAATTTGACGAGTAACCGATTTTGCAGTTTGCAAATTGTTTGCATTCTCCACTAACATTGTTCCACTAGAACTAGAACAAAGCATGTTTTTCTTAAAGTTCGATTCGGTTAAGTCATTTGAAAGCAGCAAAACAGCAATATGCCTTTGGTGGATTCTGGAAACAATTATTTTTATAGCTGACTCGACAGTGCTTTTAGCCTGAATGTTCTGTTTTCTATTGGCAAGATACGACTGAGTTATTTTATAATGATTGGCTATACACTAAGACTAAATGAACGTTTCTTCTCACTCCGTGGTGCTCAAGGTGTATCAGNAGTATGGGCGGATTCACGAAGTCTGAGGCTTTACTTAGACAAGCCGCACAAGATGTAAGTTTNCTATCAAGGTTTCGGANATGGTTTTCATACAAGTCNATCGTGGCCAACGAAGATNAATTGTTATTGCGAAACTCGTACTGTTACTGATTCAACAAACTGTTTTTAGTAAAATAATTTTTCAGTCTTATGTATAACACTTTGGCAAATTTTTTGGCAGATGCCTTAACACTAGTGCCGGTATGTATTTAGTCAGTGGGAATTTCGCTATTTCCTCAATTAAAATTGGCACTTTTAGCAAATTTATGCGTGTTTGAAAAGACACCAACACAATAATTCATTTACAACATCTGAGAGAAGAGGTGCTAGTAAGTACTTTGACAATTTCAAAGCGTACACCAGAATGTGATTATTTCAACATGACTTTATTGAATCTAATGCAGACTTGGACAACTAGATAATTCTAGTGTTCTAATTCGATGAATTAGAGCGAAATGACGGTGATTCTAATTCTAATTTGCTGAAAGCTTCAATGCTCTAATTTTAGTTCTAATTTCCGGTATGACCAAAAATACTAGTTTGTCCAACGGCATTTTTGGAAGATCAAACGAGAATGAGCCCTCGTGAAAGGACGCACAACAAAATGGTCACAAGTGCCATGCCGCTATCCCATCATTTGAGCAGTGAAGACAGTATAAACCCGATCAATTTCTCTTCAAATTTGCTGCTGCACCACAAAATAAGAGGACCATTAGTGATTGTTATTATTACGTCACATTGCCTATCAATTCACACGCAAAAGTCACTGTAGTCATCGCCAATATTGGTGTACGAATCTTTGCCATTCTCCTGGTTATCAGAATGAATTCGGATTTCGGCATGGATTGAACTTGGGTTGACTGCTTCATGATTTGAGTAAATGCAGTTCCAATTTTCGTTCAATTTCTGGTTTTCGCAAATCCGCTAATTTTAATTCTAATTTGTGACAGCTGAGTTAGCTCTAATTTTAATTCTGATCTAATTTGGAAAAGCTAAACAAATTCTAGTTGTCCAGGTCTGGTCTAATGCATTTAGAAGCAAGAGTATTTTCTCGTCAGGGATATTTGACGAGAAAACTGTCCAAGTCACATGGTGTGGTAGAAGATATTTTTCATGCTTGCATTAGTGTCTTTAGATGAGGCTACAGACATGAGCCAAAGTGACAAAACTACGATTTACGCATCTGCAAACAATTTTGCAGATGAGCAAACACGTCCATCAACAACGGAGATCTGGAAGGTATGGTTTTGCTTAAAAGGTCAAGAATTATTGTCCAATATTTTGAGTTTTTGCTGCTTTTGTTAAACAGGTTCATGTAGTAAAGCAATCGTTGTAAGTTTTTTAAAATCACAAGACACTGGCCAGAACATAAAGCAACACCGGCGCAAGAAAAATACGAAATCCAAGAAGCACAGCTGTGGAGCCTAAGCCCAAAAAATTTTTGGATTACTGGAGCCTAAGTCAAAAACTTTTAGATAGTGGAGCAGGAGCCCAAAATTTGGTTTCCGGCTCCACAGNCNTAGTTTTCAATCGAGTTGTACAAACAATAGAATGGACTAAACCATTCTGGAGCCGAAGCCAAAAACGTCTAGATGTTGGAGNCGGAGCTGGAGCTAAAAATTTAGGTGCCTGAAGCATGAGCCTGAAATTTTAATTCTGGCTCCACAGCCCTGCCTACAAGCAAGGAGGGNGCAAGCCGTTCGCCTTTCCATTAAACTTATNAAAATAGAAACAAATNATGNTTTTAAAATTTGTGGGCGAAAGGCTAACGCTTATGTTCTTCGCGCAACAAAGAAACGTATTCTTCGCAAGAGGTCCAACTACTTGTCATTTCTTCACGTTTCACGATCAAACGAGAACTTTCAGTCGACAGAAACGCCATAATCACCAAGCAAAGTAGCAAACAGACAATTTGAAAAATGAGAACAGACAAGCTGCCGAGTGAACTGAACAGGAACCTTCCGATTTCGCCAATGATGATTCCACCAGGACTCACCCAAAGCAAGAGCCACGTGCTTACGATAGTTTCGTCTAGGGGAAATGTGTGTTGTGTTGCAAGTTCATACAAAAGAACCATCGCTGACTTACTGCCAACACCAAAGAAGAAGTTGGCGACAAACATCGTTGGTAGGTTTTCAAATTTGAAGCCCACGGCAAAGGCAGCGGTTGAAACCACAGTAAGTATATTTAAACTTATGCCTATGGCTTTGTACTGTTTGTAGGTGTCCATCAGTTTGCCTGTTGCNACAGACCCGAATACTNCCCCCATAGACCAAACAACAAGCAAGTAACCGCCAAGTCGATCCGCATTTATCGAGATTCCGTCGTGCTGAGTAACGCCTCTCAGCATTTCTGACATCATTATCAACTCCAAGGTAATCATTTGGACCATCACCATGAAGACGAAACAGAGCAACCAAAGGTTTTTGTCAGAGGCTAAACGTTTCAGCGCTGCAGAAAAAAACAGCGGTTCCTTTATTTCCGATGTCAGTTTGAAAGCTTGAGCGATGGTTGGTGGTGTNGGGGGNCGGTCCGTCACCACACATGTCAGGAACGNGGTGACTACCATTGAGATCGCAAGAAATCCTCCGAATAGCCGTAAGAGAAACAAACGGACGTGTTCGGTTTCGTTTGAATCCATTGCTGATGAAGAAGAAGCGGTGTTGTTCGTCACGGCCAGGGTAGGCATAACTGTTCCAAGCGTTGTTCCAATGTACATCCCCGCACTGCTGACGGCAATAGCTGTACCAACCTCTTCTTCAGGGAACCAAAGTACAGCGAATATCGACGATGTCGACATAATAATGCTTGTGGAAATTCCGCCGAGCAATTGACCAACGATTACCACCACAAACAACTTACTGTTTAACAGAGAAGCAGTTAAGCAAACGTATTCAATCGAAAACCCGACAACAGCTATGACGGTGAGCTTGCGAAAGCCGATTATGCGCTTGTTAATGGCCCAGAGCAAAGGAAGAAGAAAAAATGTGGGGGCGACGTTGTGGGACAGGGTGATCCAGTCAACATCGGCGTAAGTGACTTGGAAAAAGTTGGCGAAGAAGTTGTTCATTTGTCCGAAACATGTAAAAGAAAATCCTGCCAAGCATTCTGCTAACATTAGCCCTGCAAGTATGACCCAGCGGCGTTTGTAAAGGATCACAACAAAATTTGAGTTTACATCAGATAGTGACATTTCATAAATGAATAATCGGCTCTGCAAAAAATGCGNCAAAATGATAAATTCACTTGCTATGAACTAGTTCCTTTNTAAGGGATTACTGCCTATTTTACGTTTAGGGAATTAAAATATTCTGCATAATAAGCGCACGNTAATAGAAAAACATGAAATGCGAAACACGTGTGTATTCACATGTTTTTTATGCATTCACTGGTTTGAACTAGCTCCGCATGTGTCTTAAAGTGGTTAATTACATTTTTCAGAGAAGCGATATAAATCAACAAATCTTCTGATTTATAGCTATCCATTAAATCTTTGCTTTCAACTGCAAAATAATTCTTTGCGAGTTTCCAACGTTTGACGTTTGAATTTGTAACAACGCGCTGGGCAAGGTCGTGCTGCAAGGTGCTCGTAGAGGGAGGGCGTTTGTTTTGGAAAATGTCACTGTCCGAATTCTGACGCTGACTTCTCACTTCAAAGTGCGCATTCATTTGTTTTCGTTTGCCGCACATTCTGTAATTTTTTTCAAAGTGAAGTGAACTGAAGAAAATCGAGGTTTTCACCAACTGCTTGTTCAACGTAGAGCAGATAAACATTTGGGCAAAGCAAGCTGAAGAATTCGAATAACATTGAAGATAAATTTCCAGATTTCACAATGATTTCATGGCAAAAAGACAATGCTTCGCTCAATTTCAGCACAACTCTAGCAATGCACTTAGTAATTGCATATGCAAAATTTGCCTTTACTATGCCAGAATACGGAATTGCAAAAAAATGGAGCAATTGAAAACGACCCTTCAGATTTATCTTTTCGTCTGCATCGCAGTACTTTTTTCTATTTACCATTAAGAAACAAAAGCCCAGGAATTGTCAACGTGAGTGAGGTTTATTCAATCTCTGCAAATTTCTCTAAAAAAACTGCTTTATAAGAAAATAATTAGCCGAAAAATGAAGTACTGAAAAGTCAAATTTATGAATTAGTGAAGGAGGTACTCAGTGTGTCAAACGGAAGAACAAACACTGCGCACATCAATCAACGCAGCCTGTCTGCATCAGGATGGACCATTTTATCATTAGCTGGTGCAGGAGATTTACGTCGAAAAAGTCGTGATAAGGTTTCACGTGACCTTTTTGGATGCAAATACAGAGCTTGTGATTTACCAAAACTACTAGTATTTGTTGCCTTTGCTAATTAATATAGTTCGTCAGCGGATTACTATAATTCGTTAAAAAATTTCCCGATGCAGCAACGTCCTATTGAAGATGAGCCAAATTAAGATGTAATATTTTTCAGGAGCTGCATGACTCTCCGCCTATCCTGCAAAAAGCATGAAGGCGCTGCCGAAGTTGATGGAAACTACGACCAAAGCAAACAAACTAAATGACTTATTGTAGATGTTTTGATTATCACTGCTGCCNTCTCNAACACAAGATATCTTGTGATTATTTTGATAAACATCATTGAATTAGTAGCACTGAAACATTTTCATAATTGGCAAGGTNCATCCACNTCTTTCCAATTTCATCAATGCTATGCACGTCTGTCACGGCGTTGTGCCNCTATCAGCTGTTCTTACCAAGAACAAATCAGAATGTGCGGAAAAGGACAAAAAACATGTCATCNCCATAAATAGACAGGCAGCGCTTTGCCACTACCCTCGGGATCGCCTCTCTTACCTCCTAGAACGTATTNAAAGTATAACAAAATTATAAACCGCTTTTATCTGACGAACGACTAAANGCTGGGTGTCGTACAATATCTTATTTAATTAAAAAACAAGAGAANGATTCGACTAAAACCACGTTGAACATATTGAAAATAACTGTTTTCATTGCCAGAAAGGCTCAGCGAATGAATTAGAGATGCTAAGCCACAAAACACCGGGTGGGAGAATAAATGAAAAGGGAAACAACACTTACATGCTAAAATTACAATTGCGGTGTGCTACACTGGCAAGCACATAATCTGCGAAAAACCAATATGACTCAAGCACAAATATAAAAATTCAAGCTCCAAATTTATGGCGCTCCCAGCTTCTTTTTTGAATTTTACTGCTGCTGAAAACAGCTGAAAAATATGCAACGTGTTTTTGTTCAAATGAATGGTTTTTCGGTGTTTTGTCTAACAGTTGTTTTTGTGTTTATGTGAAGTTCTCAAACTGATCATACTGTTTTTTTGCTTTGGTTCCAGCTCATATTTTCTTTACCTTCCGACGTTTGTCTGTTGCTCCCTTCACTACTAAAGTGCTTTGCGCAACATATATACGTTTGCGAACAAGCAATGGATCAAATACAACCTACACTGTCTCCATACAAAACAAAAAGTAAATAAAATACAACATCGATGTGCATGACAATTCTATGCCTTTGCAATTACTCCCTTCGAAAAACAGAAACCCAGCTGAGCAGTGAACGTAGCGCTCAAACCGCGTCTTCCGGTTGCGAATGGCATCTGTCAAAACACTTGTGATAAATAGCGTCTTGAAACTTGCGCTGACCAGCTTTTCCCGGTTGATGCTGCTTCTGATTTCAACAAGGCAGTGAGTGCATTACACTGCTCGTTTCTTGCTTTCTAAAGCGTCGATTCAGCTTTTACTTTGAAGTAATAACCAGAAATAAGACGAGTATAGCAGATATGCACATGTGAAATGTTCACTCCAGGGGTATGAATTGTGCAATATAGAGGATCGGAACTATTTTAACTAGGGGTTCTGTTTCTGTATTGACTGTGGTTAAGTAGAATTTGGTTAAAATTGCAAAAGCATTTCGACTATAAAATTTGTCAGACTTGACATCATCGCAAGAATAACCTGATGAACAAGCGTTTGTAGTCCTCAGCTTTGAGGTCCATATCCCGTACCACTAATGTGGCATTGTTGCATCGCACTGTTTGCCACAAAGCTTCAGTCTATTTAAAATATAAACAGCAAGCAACTGCTTTTCATTAAAATGTCAACAACAAAGCCTTCCGAAAACGTTTCTTAAAAAAAAGCTGATGGCGGTTAAGATTCTGACATGTCATGAAGGTGCTGTAAGCAATGGCAGTAAGCAATGGTGCTGTAAGCAAATGGCATTAATGCCATAAGGTTGTGTTGACTTTTGTTTCAGTGTTGTGGCATAGAGTATGTTTGTTTCAATGCCGCTTTGCTTCTTTTACAATAATTAATGAATCATTTCCGTACCAGCTTACCTTCTGGAAATGCAGATCTCGAGCGACGCATCATAGATCAGCATCTGGATGATGTAACAATAATGCTGATGATGATGTAACAATAATGCTGATCTATCACATCGACCGATTTTCACCGATGCATATCAAATATGTGCTCATGGAAAACACTGTGCTATTACTTTGCACAGTGTTCAGATGCCCAAGTTGTTTCTCAATCTCTAGTTTATTAACTCTAGTTTTTCCTGTTGTTCTTCACGGCGCAGGCATCTTCATGTTAGGTTATTTAACATGCATCGTAACGTCTTTCAACTGTGATTTAGGTAAAGCAAAACCATCGGCATAGGTTATCGGCAATGAGCAACAAAAGTATCGATATAGGACAGAAAATTTCTTGTCTGCTGAGCTCTTGTTGCGGGTACAGCGGTCACAGGGGGCGTCGAAACACACCCACGTTTCTCGACAACTTCTAATAGTCCTTCAAACTCCACATGAAATTTCGGCCCAGCCACGCAAGACATGTTGCCATGTCGTTTAAACCTTGGCAAGCCGATGGGTCGCTTTCACCTTGGTGGATCCAGGGGGAACGGGATAAATGACCCCGATTCCAAAAAGTTGCATCTAAATTTTTTAGGGTAATCGAGTCTTTGATTTTAAGCCAAAAAATAATTTGGTGCAAATCAATGTAACCACCTAAAGGAACCTGTCTTACTTCAGCTTTTAGTCGAATACAAACTTGTATCTAACCGTTTGTAATCACTGTCTGCAAGTGAAAACAATTGCAGTAAAGCGTTTCGCAGCTGTTTTTAACGCACCAGTTTGCTGCATCCAACCTGATGGTGAAGCAAGCTCCATTTCAAGACAATCATAATTCCTCTCTAACAACCCTGGCGTGCATGGGCGTCAGCAAGTGGGAGCATATCGGGCATTTGCCCCTCATTGGAAATTGGAACTAATAACCAACAATTTCTAGAAAACCTGAAGTCAGCAGTTTATTTCCTATTAATCGATTTAATGCTTGCAATGGAAGTTTCAACCGAAAACTGTAACTCTTGTTCCAGCATTTCAAGTCTGCACTTCACACCCTGCATTTGTTGGCAATGGCAGTTTTGATTTATATTAAAATGTAACAGAAGTGATTCGATTCAAGTTAACATGAATTGAGTGGCTTTTTTAGCAATTGTACCCTTTCAACGACCACAGAAGCCACTATCATGCCAGACACAGATTTGACCATGACTCGCTAGCCGCTAGAGCTCGAGAGTTGTTGAAACCCTGTGATGCAGAAAGTCTGGTAGTTTTGATTTTGAAAAATTGTATAGTTTTGGATTTTAGTTTTTTGTGGGTGACGTCATAATATGGGTAGGTTTAGGAGCTTTTGCCCCAGGTCACCAGGATTTTGGGCCTAAACCCAAGAGGCAATTTTTGTTTCTTTGTTTGAAACAAAAATAGCAGAAAATCCGCATCTTTAGAGCGTTTCATTAGCCATCTAGCGTTTGTGATCAAAAAGATATGGCCAAAAAAGCATGAATTAAAAAAAATCAGGTTGATGATTTTGCTTATCAAATTTGATTTTTTGTTAAATTTCCTGAAAACAAAAATCTGTTAAATTTGATATTTTCAGCAGTTTTGAATCCAGCTGTGAGAAGGTGATATGTTTTAATTCTTTCAACATAGCTTTTTCCTCATACTACAACAGAACATAGGTTATGAGGAAAAACACAAGGCTTTTTCCGTGCGCATGTAACGTGACTGACGTGTCTAGCAATCCAATCTGCGGGCCAGTGATGACATATTCAATGCACTCAGAATGACATTGCAATTAGAGCCTCCAACAGTGAAAACAACACGGAATATTTAAACAAGTTACTGCTCCATTAAAGCCACATTTCCAGACCATGATGAAGATCAAGGATAGTTATAGAGAGTTGTTTCAAATTTACAGTCAAAGTAAGCTCAAGTGTATAGCATATGGAGTGGTTGCTGTTTTGGCCTTAGTTTAATCAAATTATTTCTCAGAATTTCGATCAATTTATGTACAATTGGCACTGCTGAAAATGTCTTGAAGAAAATCATTTTATGCCAAACGTTCTTGCATTTGCATCAGGAAATGCTTCATGCATTTCCTCCCAAAAGTAAAATGCTGGAGTGTCAACAACCACATCAACGTTAGAGTACATCTTCTTGAAAGTATGTCAGAGCTTTCATGAATGCATATTTCCTTCCACTGCTTCTCGTGATACCAGAAATGCCCAGGTGTTTCAGTGTCTCTGTAATGGATTTTGTGCCTGTTTTTGGATAATTGGCTACTATTATTTTCATTACAAAACAGATTCTGCAGCACTTTGGTGTTTGAGCTACGCCTTTTACTTGCAGCACTGGTGTAAGTGATGATTTTTCAGAAATTTATTATTAACCTTGGCCACTTGTGCGACAAGCCGCACACAAATTAAACACATTTGTATACTTTGAACAAGGTTCCAACGGCACGTTTGTTATGCAATAACCTCAAATCCAACCTTCGTAAAAGCGACGTAGGACGTTCAGGGAAGGCCAAGCCCCTGACCGTGATTGTAAACAGAGGAGCACTTTTCATCAACTGCTCTTCAGCCTGCACAGTTTTTACAGCTTTTGCACTTTTTGTGCTTGTCATTAACATCGAAATTTTTTATCAACACGTCAAGGAAGGTATGATCTATGGTTTTGACAAGTTTCATTTGCTTGGCATGCACCTTACAGTTTGCTTTTAACTTCAAACTTTCTCTCATCCTCTTGCTATGAAAATAGCAAGATTGGACACAACATTTCCAAGTGTGGCCATCCAGACATTCTTGCTTTCCGTCATATTGAGGATCAACCAATCATCAGCCAGGGCCATTGCAAAGCCAAGTAGGTACTTCGTTTCTAGCATCGTTTTTCTCAAAACGCATGGCAAACTTGTGTAGCTAATGGCAACATCTTTTCAGTCAGCTGAAATTTCAGCCAATTACCAACCGTAATATTTGGAGTTGCTAGCAAACAATGAAGTATATCAAATTTGGAAATTCCGTTGTTTGTGAATTCCTAACGATTGACTTTGTCAGTTTTTGATTCAATAAAATATACTTGTTTGCAAACAGCTGTAAGAGTTGTCAAGATACCTTGCTAACTCGCAGAACGACAATTGATGGCTGTTTCCGGTTGTTACTGTNGGTTCAAGGCGTTTGTNTCTCTTTTCGACCATAAANCCTTTCAGACTTGACATCATCGCAAGAATAACCTGATGAACATGCGTTTGCAGTCCTCAACTTTAAGACCCACGTCCCGTGTACCATATGTGGTTTTGCTTCATCGCGTTGTTCATTATTATAGTTCAATGTCTTTAGAATCTGCACATGTGCAAAGTTCTATTTGAGTGAGAGTTTAGGACTGAAAATGCGTAGTGTTACGTTAAATCGATTACAACTTGCTCAAATTGGCAAATGTGGTGCCTGAAAAGATTAAAAATCTTCACCTGTGTCGTGACAGTTACTTGATTACAAATATGCGCAAATTTGAATTCTTACAGAAAAAGAAAACAGAGCACTATTGGCAAAATCCACGAAAGGTTACAGCAGACCAAGAGTTTTTAATTCTAGAACGTAAACAGCAATGCAACTGCCAACCATAAATGTCAATAACAAAAACCTAGGCCTTCCGAAAACGTTTCTTGATATAAAGGTGATCGTTATCTCAATTGCGAAAGGCCATGAAGGTAAGTACCGGCATTGGTAAGTACCGGCATATATCAGTGGTTCTTAACCGGGGGTACACGTACCCCTTGGGGGTACGAAGCACTAAAACAAGGGGTACGAAGCACCAAATTTTTTCTGGGTACACGCCCCGAAAATATAAAAAAATGTGTTTTCGTTTGTTGTGAGTGCAGTAAACTTTAACAGAGGCCAAGCCTTGAATCACCGTCTGTTCGAAGTTTTTTTGTAACGAAGTTGGGGATCAACACAATGTTCTTTTCCACACAGAAATGAGGTGGCT
>JGI24159J19872_10006904_pt1 | contig 14840 bp, 6 predicted proteins | sample Ectturendosymbi4_FD_19872 | JGI IMG/M metagenome (IMG submission 19872) | reverse complement strand
GACTACTTTGTAAGAATATATTTTTATCCCATGACACTATGACATTTCTAAGTATAGTTCAGTTATGCCATTAAGTAGTAATGTCTAAAAATATAAAAAAATTAAAGTCCCTGGCAAACCAAAGAACATTGTCAAAAGTTTCGACATGTATGGTTGCAAGATTCGGAACTTAAAAGTGAGCCTGGTGCTGATCCTGCTGATTTAAGAAAAGTGTATTGCAGATTTTTGATTTGGACTATTGGAATAGTCCAAATTTGATTTGGAAATTTGATTTGGACTATTGGAATGTACCGAAATGTTCATAATGCATGCAAATCTGAATGAACATTTTTAAATTTACCCAGATCGTTCCAATTGTACCCAAGTTTAAATGAAGCTGTCTCAATTACCCAAACTTGATTGAGGCTGTTGGAATTTACCCAAATGTATATCATTGATCTTAAATTACAATCAAGCACATGTATATTACCTAGACTTGAATGAAGCTATTTCAAGTTGCCCAAAATTGAATAAAGTTGTTTGAAGTTACCCAAACTTGAATGAAGCTGTTCCACTTGCCCCAAATTTGAATGGAGCTAATTGCCATTTGTTCAAACATGATTTAGTGTGTTGAAATTTACCCCAAATTTTCCAGTTTGTGGAATATTTATAATTTCACCCAAATATGATTGAAGTTGTTCTAATTTCTCAAATTTGATGAGGTTGTTAAAATTTACGCAAATGATTCTGATTTCATCCAAATTTGAATAAAGCCCTTGTAGTTCACCCAGTCATTTCTGAATGTACTAAAATTTCAGTGGAGCTATTCTATACAGCCCAACTTTGAATAAGACTATTTGAAGTTGCCAACAATTGAACGAAGCTGCTGTAAATTGATGGGCTTCATCCAAATGTTTCCAATTTATGTAAATGTTTTTAACTGCACCCAAATTTGAATAAAGCTTTTTTCATTTGCCCTGATTTACTTGAAGCTGTTATGCTCCTAATTTACCCAAATGTTTCTACTTTTACCCAAATCTTGAATGAAGTTTTTTAATCAGCCCAAATTTGATTAAAGCTGTCGGAATTACCAAATGATTCCAGTTCACTTAAAGGCAGTGTGTATTTTTCCACAAAAGGCAAAAAAGAATGCCAAAATAGTCTCAGCAGAGATTTTGCCATTGATGGCAAAATAGACACTATGTAACTTAACACTTTTGAAGCTGGTCTAAATCAAGCGGTTCGCGCTAAAACCACTGTATCACATGTGGCTTTGTGTGTGCATAACTCGGGTGCTGAAAGTGGTAGAGAACTGCTCAAAGGCTCAAAAGATGCAGCAAGTCTTCTAGTCTGCACTTGAAAAAAATTTTTTGGTTTGGGGGTGCGGATTTTTTGTGAGTGACGTCATAAGTGGAGGACTTTTAGGCCGCCTTGGCCCACTTTGCCTGACCCTGGGCTCAAACTGCTAGATGGTAGTATTTCGCTGAAGTTTTTATTGGAAACTAGGCTACAATCCGAATCTTTTGATACTTTGGATGACCTGCCGGGGTTTCGGGTTCAAAAGTTACGATCTAAAGTAATAAAAATATTTGACTAAATAGATAATTAATTAATTTGTTTCAGAGTCCAACACCAATGGAGAAAGTCGTGGTTTAACTCTGCTGACACAGACACAAACGTCTGAGCAGGAATAAAGTTACTTGACAGCCAGTAACAGCTGGCCGTCATCACTCCCAATACCTTTTCCCAAGAGACTTCAAAGATTTCTCGAAATTTTGTTAGAGTGAAAATTTGGTCTGTGGTGCTACAGCCATGATGAAAACCACACTGGGTTAGTTATTTCCAGATTTTGTTCCAATCAATTCATGGCATCTTTTTTCAAGCATGTGACATACATTTTTCCATTTAGGCTAAGGAGAGAGATAAGCTGATAGTTATTACATTCTCTCCAGTTTCCATTTCTTGTTTATGGGGATGTCACCATAATTTGCCAATCAGTTGTTAATAACACACATGAGTCAGCCAAAGAACTTTAAGCATTTCAGGTTTGATTGCATCGCAGCATGCAGTCTTCAGAATTTTGACAGGTGGGAGGACTTTGACTACAGTGATGGTACTTTCATCACCCAAATGTACGTCCTTGTGTCTGATGGTATTATAGTGACTTGTTTTAAGAGATCTTACAAATACTCTCTCCATCCGCAAAGAATGACCTTCTGATTGCTGAGCAAGACAACATATTGGTCTTGGATTGATCTAGCAGTATAAGATATTTTGCCATGGTGATTCTAGATGGCTTGCCAGAATACTTCATTGGCTTGCCAATAAAATCAGTTTATACAGTACCTGAAATTCTCTCAAGTTTGCAGATTGGACTTTTTTTGCCTAAGTCTTGAAACTTAGTAAAATAGAATCTACTGAGGATGCATAGTCATGTGAAATCAATGTCATATTAAAAGAATTAGCTCCTTGATTTGACTGCGTCACCTTAGTGGAGACTAATTCCTGAAATCTGGATGTGTGCAACTCCAAATCGTTGCATAGTTATGCAATTGGAGCCCAGTCGACTGATTTCTCAAAAACTTGCAGCTAAACTTGAACTTTTGATTGTCACTGTAAATAATAGCTTTTTTTCAGTTGTTGCTTACAACATATTTTCCAGGGTCATCTTCTTCGGAAGGCAAAACTGCGACTCGTTCAAAGTCTTCTGGTATAGCTAAGAAACAAGATGGTAAGTGCATTAAGCAGCAAGTATTTTATGAAAGCTGTTTGTTTTTTCTTGTTGCTAGTTTTTTTCTTGATGTCTTTTTCTGACAACTCTGAACTGAATTTAAGATGTGTCGTAATTTGGCAAACTAGTTGCTTTTGAATTGGTGTTGATAGATTATTGCATAAAATGGTTGGTTATTTTGGGTTTGATTAATTTTTGAGCAAATATTTTAACGTTTTTTATCTTTAGAATTTTTGGAACAAAGTTTTCTTTGAGTGATTCACATTATTTTTTCAAAGATATCGCCTGTGGAATATTTTAGGGATTGAAGCCTCAATTTGCTACTTGTGTGTGTTTATCAAAACAAAAAAAACTTATTGTACTTTTAGCTACGTGTTGAAGTTCCATGGCCTTGGTTTCTTTGTATCTGAAAATAGGTATCCCTGGTAACAATATATTCACACGTTTCCAGCCCAGCCTTTGTTAACTGTTGCAGCGTGTGTTCAAATACATGATGAGCAGCTTAGACAACATTGCATTGCGTTGGTAATTGTGTTTGCTACAGTTTTAAGATAGGTTGAAACAGTGACAATAATGATGAATCCGGTGCAGATTGGGAATCTTGGCTGAATTGCAGTAAGCTGGTATGGTAGAGTGCTCAACGCGATAAGAACTTTGCGAAAGCACAGTGAAAGACGTTTGTGACGATCTCGTAAGCCGTGCAGTTCAAAGTCAAGTCCATGTCCAATTAAAGCACAGCTACGACTTCTGTAGGTTAACATATAAGTCATGAAGTTTCATTTTTTATTCTGTCGTCATTAANATTTAGTACAAAAACATAAACCCAATTCAGTTCACTTAAACTCCATTGAATACCGTATGTATTCGATTNTAAGCCGCGGGTTATGAAGTTTTTTTCGTCATTTCGTACGGCTTGTACTCAGGGCGGCTTACATTTTTTATTTCTTAACCTTATCGCAAGGTATAAATAGATGACGCTCAGTCTTTCCTTGGCTACTTTTTGTCGACCAAACTCTCTTAGCATTCTATTCTCTTCAGCATCATGTGCACATCTTTCACAGGAGGGATTATGATTAACATAAGGCAGACCAGGGTTGCCAATTAAACGTGATACAGGTTAGTACGTGAAAGTATCTCAGAGATACAGGTGACCTACGTTTAAGTGCGGCTTACGTTAATTTTTTAACACCATTTCGTGCGGCTTACAATCAAGGACGGCTAACATTCAAGTAAATACGGCATGCAGCGTTACATAGATCCAAATTATATTGCAGTTTTGACCGGTCTTAGAATTTAAAATAAAACCTTTCCTATCGGGATGTTCGTGATTTTGTGCAATGCTTTGCAGACCCAATCGCTAATTCCAATTCAACATCAACTACTACAACACCATCGTTCACTGCAACACCAACGTTTGCTGCAGCATCACCATCCCATGAAACAACTTACTCCACATTGAAACAAAGTATTGCGTGATAGATCACATCCCACGTTTGTTTTGTTTACTTTTTGTAAGTGAATGAAATAAAAATTTTGATACAGGGATGTTTTTGATGTTGCGCAATGCTTTGCAGACACGACCACTAGTTCCCTTTCAACATCACCATCATTTACTACAGCACCACCGTTCACTGCAGCATCATCGTCCGTTACAGCATCACCATCCCCTGACTCCTCCGCATTGAAACAAAGTACTGCGTGATAGATCACATCCCTCGTTTGTTTGCATGGGCGTCGGAAGGGGGGCTTGGCCCCCCTGGAATATGAAAATTGTAGCAAAAAAAGGTTGTTTTCTTAGTTTTGAGTGATAAAAAACAAATTTTACCATTTCCCCCCCCCCTACAAAAATTTTGGAAAAATTCCCTAGGGGCCCCTACCCTGGAAAATATCCTTCCGATGTCCATGTTTGTTTACTTTTTGTAAGTGAATATACATAATATTTCGTCAATTGCAGACAAAACCAAGTCAGTAATCCCTGCGACTACTTCGACGACAAAACCAGGTGTGTTGACATTATTTTTTTCTGGCCTACTGTGTTACTTTTTGTCACAGCGACAACTACCTCAGACACAGCTTCGACGACAAAACCAGATCTGCTGGGCACCATTATAACTGTTACCAAGAAATTCTGCTGCTGTTGGAGTGTCGACGTAAAGTATTTCAAAGCTCCGGGGGTTTTCCCGATTCTAGGCAGAGCTAACTGAGTAAAAGAAGTGCAAGTTCACCTTCGTTTAACTTCAACCAACGTTTAGATCTTCCGCAATTATTTCTCATCAAGTGGTAGTACCCATTCTAACCAACTATAACATCAGTCATGATAACCCTGACAGGTAACAATTCTTCTTTCGTATAATGCAGATTTTGCAATCATAATTTAACTACACCACGAAATGGTGGTTCAGCTACAAGAGCGGAATTTGGATAACGTAGCCGTTAACTGGCTGATGCATTTGACACCTCTTTTACCAATAAATGGCGCGAGCTTATTCAACTTCCATTTCCTCTGTTTTACCAGTTTTGATGCAGGCTACGCACCAAATTTGGACAACTAAATAATTCTGTTTTCTAATTCGATGAATGAGAGCGAAATGCCGGTAGTTCTAATTCTATTCTAATTTGCTAAAAGCTTCAGTGCTCTATTTTTAGTTCTAATTTCCGGTTTTGCCCAAAATTCTAATTTGTCCAACGGCATTTTTAAAGATAAAACGAGAATGCATCTCGTGCAAAGAAAGCGCAGCAAAATGGTCACAAGTGCCATGCCGTCATATTGAATGCGGCGATTGAAGAATTGGCGAAGTTGGAGAATGAAAATAGCGCCTTAAATTTAAGCACTGCAGAGCTTGTCGTTATCACAATTGGTCGATGTGCTGAGTCCGTTTGAAGCTGCAGTGTATCAAGTTGAAGGAGAGAGCAGTGTAACAATCAGTAATGTGTGTGCTATTGTCATCAGTCTTAAGAAGTCTTTGAAGGTGATGGTATTGCAAATATCAAGTCTTGTCCCGTATCCCGTTTGATCAAGTCAACATGAGGCTGAATCCCTATCTTGAACAAGAAGATTTTCGACTGGCAACGTTTTGAGATCCACGGTTTAAAGGCCGACTGGTTAGAAACCGACGAACAGATAGATTTTTTCAAAACAAGCTTCCATACAGTCGATGAAGGAAATATTAAAAGAAAGCCGCTCTAGAACACAGGAGCTGCTTGGGAAGTTTTATATACATTAGTTCCGAACACGACCAGCACAGCAGCTCCTCCGAAGACAAAGAGGCGGCCAACAAATGACTGTTCTCCATGCCTACAAAGGCACCAAGAAAGAAAAGAAAAGATTGATTCGGGCCTAATCCAAGAAAAGCTTCTGGAGGTTAAAGTTTAAAGCAACTTTGCAAAGAGCGCGAGAGCATGGACTGTGATGTTTTAGGGTGTTGGAAAAACGAACATCGTCTTCCTCATAAGGCTGCAGCTCGAACTCCTGGGTAGGACCAGGGGCGTAACGAGTAGGGCAAGGGGGGCGCGATTCCCCGGGCGCCGAAAAGCTCCAACAACGTCGCAACTACACGAGTCATAGCCATGCTGACGAAGTGTACAGGGCGAAATGCGCCAATCTTGGCGTACGAATCTTTGCTATTCTCATGCTTATGGAAATGAATCTAGATTTGCGCAAGAATTGAAGTTGGATGAAACTTGCGTTGATTTGAGTAAATGTAATTCGAATTGGAAATTTAGTTCAATTTCTGTTTTTCGCAAATCTCCTAATTTTAATTCTAGTATAATTCGTGACAGCTGAGTTGGCTTTAATGTTTAATTTTACTCTAATTTAGAAAAATTAAAAAAATTCGAGTTGTCCAAGTCTGTTACGCACCATATATATACCTGTCTTTCAAAAAAGCAACATGTTTAACGTTTGTTATTTGTAGGAATTATTCCTTAAGCTTTGTTAAGTCTGTCGTAAGTCTATAGCTTTGCTAAATCTGTGATACCTATAATTTTTTTGTCAAACAACATGAAGTTTTCTAAACTTGTTTATGCAGTTTATAAATTCTTTCATCTGCCTTAGTGAAAAGGTTTCACGTTTGTCCGTTGGCGTTTTGACTTTGATCTATCTGCATGATGTGTGGTTGTCGAAATTCGTCACATTACTTCATATCGACTAAATTAGTCCGATCTATCGACCTATTCATTAAAATAAATCATATGCCATATTGGTATGAAACGCGGCGCTCTTTTCTCATGCATTGTCAAAAATTCATTTTGATGCTTGTATGTGCTAGCGAAGCCTATTTGATCAACGGTTACGATAATCCCAGTGCCACTTTAGTTCGTTCGCAGAAAAAGGACATCGGAGAAATCTCGTTTAAATTTTAAATCTTGCAAATACGTCATTCATCACTGCGACTAACTGGTTTAAGGGTCTGACTGATGTAACGGTTTTAGCTTGAGTTTCTTTAGCCTATTTTATGGTCAGTTTTCGTTCCTGTTGTGTTTATTCTTTGTTATTCTTTTTTTTTCTGTAGTAACGACGACAACCACGACTTCAACCAAGAAAAAAGGTTTGCTAAACACAACACTTATTCCCATTTTGAAATACGAAACTGAACCTTTCATTTTCACAATCAATGAAAACGGGACTGTGTGAACATGGTGATATCAAAATGTTTGTAATCTTGATGCGCAGTGTTGTCCATCAAAGTGTAGTTGTGAATGGTGGTGTTGCGATCGGAAAGCCCGAGCGGGAAGTGCGTAAAGCTTCACACTGTTGCAGCAAGCAACAATAGAGATCACACGCCGCGATCACTCTATTGTTGCCTGTTCGCGCCACATATATATCGGTGTTGTTCTTCGCCCACATTCCGTTCGTGGTGAACCGCGCATTCAGCACAACGCCAGCGGAGTGATTGCCGCGATCACTCTATTATTGCTTGTTCGCGCCACATATATATATTGTTGTTCTTCGCGCACGTCCCGTTCGTGGTGAATCACACATTCAACGCACTGCCACCGGAGAGGTTGCAACAACATTCCCTCCTTTTTGCAACGAACCGCGCCGATCGCACGTTCCTTTTGCGAAGGTTTCACACAGCACGACCTCCACATCCTGGTGACAGCACCATTTTGTTGCGATCGGAAAGCCCGAGCGGGAAGTGCGTAAAGCTTCACACTGTTGCAGCAAGCAACAATAGAGATCACACGCCGCGATCACTCTATTATTGCTTGTTCGCGCCACATATATATCGGTGTTGTTCTTCGGCCACATTCCGTTCGTGGTGAACCGCGCATTCAGCGCAACGCCAGTGGAGTGGTTTATCAGTGGACACTAAACAAGTGATGATTTTAGTGCCCTCCATATACACCGTTCGCTCTTTCATTAAATACTTGCATATGAGTTGTGAAACATGCTACAAGTGCAAAGTATTTTTGTTAAATCTTTTTCGTGAAAATTTATAAAATATAACTTTCGTACCATCTGTCAGTAAATGCTCTGCACAGGTCGGCTATGTTGTCTTGATTTGCAAAAAAACTCTCCTTACTCATGAATTGTCAGAAATTTGCTTGGATACTAGCACATGCTAATGACGCCTATTTGAGCAACGATTGCGCTTGCTCGCGGCCTAAATCGGTCATCGGCGAATTGTGAGGACTGCGCTGTAACTTTTAAGCCTTGCAAACAAGTCATTCATCGTTGCTACTAATAGAGTCTGACTGATTTTTACGATTTTCACATGAATTTCGTTAGCCTGCTTTACGGTCAATTCTCGCATCTGTTGTGTTTATTCTTTATTTTTTCATTTTTTTCGTCAGTAACGACGTCAACCACAACGACTTCAACCAAGAAACCAGGTTTGTTGAATGCCTATTTGGAAATAGGAAACTGAACCTTTGGCAATATTGGCTGAGGTTTCATTTTCACAATCAATAAAATTGAACTGTGTAAACCTGGTCATCCAAATTGTTTGTATTCTTGATGGCCAGTGTTGTCCGTCAAAGTGTAGTTGTTGGAGAGTGGAGACTGAAAGAGTGATGATTTTAGTGTCCTCGATATACTCCGTTCGCTGTTCCATGTAATGTCTGCAGATTAAGTGCGAAACATGCTACAAGTGGATAGTATTTTTGTTTTACAATATAATGATTTTTCTCAATATTTAAAATATATTATCTTGCTCCGATCTGCGACAAATGCTCTGCAGAGGTCGGCTATGCTATTTTGATCTGCAAAAAGACTCTCCTACTCATGAATTGGAATGTCCGAAATTTGATTTGATACTAGCACATGCTAATGATACCTATTTGAGCATCGGTTGCGATAATCCCGGAGGCACTTAACCGGACAAATTTGAAGACTGTGTTTTAACTTTTAACACATTACTACAAACACGACATTCATCACTGCGACTAGTGATTGTTTACTTTAAAGGATCTGGCTGATTTTAACGGTTTTGGCTTGGAAATTTTCAGCCTGTTTGATGCTCAGTTTTCGTCCCTGTTGTGTTTATTATTTTTTTCTACAGTAACGACGACAACCACAACGACTTCAACCGAAAAACAAGGTTTGCTAAATCAAAACACTTATTCCCATTTTGAAATACGAAACTGAACCTATGATAACGGTGGTTGCGGTTTCATTTTCACAATCAATAAAAACGGAACTGTGTGAACATGGTGATACCAAATTGATTTTTACCAAGTTTCTTCATGCGCGCAGTATGGTCCGTCAAAGTGTAGTTGTGAAATGGTGGACATTGAAAAAGTGATGATTTTTTGTGTCCTCGATATACACCGTTCGCTCTTTCATTAAATGCTTGCATATAAGTTGTGAAATATGGTAGAAGTGGAAAGTATTGCCGTTGGAATTGATTCTTTCAAAAAAGTATTACTTTGGTCGGACCTGACGACAGATGTTTGAGATCTAGTTCAGCTATGTCAGTTTGGTATTCAATACGACGCTCCTTGCTCATGCATTGTCCAGAATTCAATTTGATACTTTCTGAGGCTAGCAACGCTCAATCGACTATCGGTTGGGATAGTTCCAGTGGCACTAATGTTTGCTTGCAGAGAAAATAGTCACCGGAGAAATGTGAGCGCTTTAACTTCAAACCCTTAGTGTAAACGCGTCATTCATCACTGCGACTAATTTAAAGGGTCTGGCTGATTTTTTTGGTTTGATATTCCTCAGCTTGTTTAATGACCAAATTTCATCTCTGTTATGTTTAGCTTTTTATACAATTTGTTTGTCGGCAGTAACGACGTCAACCACGACTTCAACCACAACTACCACAACCAAGAAACAAGGTGCGTTAAATCAAAACATTTTTCCCATTTTGAAATACGAAACTATATCTGTGACAACTGCACAGTTAAATGTTCGCAATCTATAAAAAAAAGAGTGATGATTTAGTACCCTCGATTTACTTCGTCTACTCTTCTATTTAATATTTGCAGATTAGTTGGTAAACATGCTAGAAGTGGAAAGCTTTTCGTTGACATTTCATGTCAAAATATTCATCCTTCTTTCACAGCAATTTCTTTTTCAGCTGCGCCTGCACCAACTGCTTCAGCCAAAATACCTGGTATGTTGACTGAAAGGCTTCTGGGACGATTCAACCATCGACAGGCAACTGGCTCCCAAGCATTTATTCAGTTGCGCAATGCCATTTGGTCATCTATCAACCGGTTATTCAGACGATTTCCATTGCAACAAACCTGCTATCTAATGCAATGTATCAATCTTAAAATGTTAGGAAAGGAAAAGCTTTCATTATGTAGAAAAAATCGCAAGTTGAAACCTTCCTTGCTCAAAGTTTGTCAGAAGTGTAATTTTCACATAAATACGCAAACGTGGACCAACATAATGGTCGGTATGGATTAAAGTATTCACCTTCCCAAAGCAGCAGCTTTTTGAATTTTGCGGCATATTTTTCTTGATTCTTGACAACAAAGTTCGTGATTGTCTTACTCGTAAGCTCCGACTATGATGTGCATGTTTAGTTTTGTAACACATCACGTGACCTAATATCAGAAATATTGAAACAGATATGAAGAAGGAAAAAGATCGTGATCGTGTTGATGACAAGGTAGGAAGCATTCGAAATAGCTTTTAAATGAAATGATAATGCAGTAAGTTTTTCATGAACGAGAACATCATCAAATAAATTCTCGATATTTTTTTCAGGTGGTTGTCGAACCGCAAGAAAGTCACTTCTTTTTCTATTTCATGCTACTCCTGGTTTCTGCACTTTGTATGTATCTGTTGTATCACAACAAGCGAAAGGTAAAGTAGTTAATTCTCTCAGGTTTGTTTTTAAAGTTGTAATTCCTCGGAGAGTACGCTGGTGAAGGTTTGATTGTACCGTTACCTTAGTTTATCGAATTTTTTTCCAGTAGTTTCTTCAATACTTGTCAATGAAATGAAAGGCAAAACTTGTTTTGCAAATGTGTTGTCGCTGTCATTTTCGCAATGCAGAAATTTAACACGAGGTTCCCAAGAGTTCTGACATTCAAGAGACAAAAAGTGCGCCGTCCCACTCGGGATGTGCGACTCCCTTAACCCCTTGAGACAAAGTTTGCATTATTTGCAGTTATGGGTTCATTGGTACAGCCTAAAACTTTGCAGTTCGAAAAAAGGCATTTTAGGTTCAAACACGCAAGAATAACCAGTAGATTGCATAACAGTTGCGTTAGACACGTTGGCGTGATCTTCGGAAAAGAAATTCCATTACACACTTCTCGTGACCTTTGACGTTTTCGTATCAATAGTCTGGACAACAAGTTTTCATTTGGTTCGGTGTTCTCTCTGTACGAAAAAGGGAGTTCTTCCGCTTGTAGAGTTGCCGAACATTGTCGGAAGGGCTGTTTGCAAACAGTCGTCCTTGCAGTACCCTTGCATCTCCGGTAAAAACTTCGAATTGCAATCTTTCCTTGCAAAATGCTGCGCACGGTTACGTCCACAATGTAACAAAATAGGATTTTTATTGGACAACTGGGTTTTCGTGACGGATGGCACCATTTGACAGTTTTGTTTCGTCTTTAAATTACAGCATGAGTTAAACGTGGTTGATGAAACAGACCTTCAGTTGCTGAGTAATTAAAACATCGATTTGTAGGTCACAAGTCGCGAGAGCGTTATTGACTTATGTACTTTATTATCGATAAGCAAAGCAAGCTTCAGTTGCATAGCATCTGTCAAATTTGAAGACTCTTGCCTGCTCTAAGCTGCGCGTCACCGTTAATATCTGTTCATGGCTTTAATCAGGGTTCCTACGCAGTTTTAAAGTACGGAGAATTATGGAGAAAAATTTTGTCATTTTCCAGTCGGGAAATGTGTGCAAAAAATGTTTTTTGGTCTGTTAGTACGAAAAAAATCTTCCAGGCTTGGTCTTTTGACATACATTTTCATAATATTTTATTCAAGATTGATACAATTTTACTTACATCCTATTAAATACTATAGTGCCTGTATTTGACCTGGGTAGGTCATACAGAAATGTTAGGTCAGAAAAAAAGTCCGGAAAATGTTTTGAAAAGTCTGGAAATTGTTTTCGAAATTGCGTAGGAACCCTGCTTAATGCGAAGATTTTGCGCGGCTGCTAATTGTCAAAATCAAGTTTTGCTGGAGTTGTGTCTCGACCGGTTTTAAACTTGATGTTGTGGTTAAGTCAGGTGCTTTTTTGCAATGAGTGTGTCAACTACTTAGAGAAACAACAAGCACGTATTTTATCGTTTCTGGAGAACTTGAAATTGTTGATAGATCAGTCTTTCAAAATGTGCATGTTATCTTTTTCAGTTGTAAAACTCTGTTCTGTTCTGCAGGTTATGGCATACATCTTGAAAAAGGGTAATTCCCGAAGGACCGGCAGCAGACAACGATCGTCTGGTCCTGAGTACGAAAAATTGGCAACAGCTGAAGAAGGCATGTCGTCGGTGAAGTCATACGTATTTTAGCAGTTTTCCCGGATGTTTGCGATAGTTCTTCCTCAATCCATTTCAAGACTGCTTCAGGCCAGTCACACAGGTTTTACTATTGCACCTTGCCCTTATGAAGCATCCGAAGACTATGAAAACCATTTGTTCGTTCTGTACTCAAGCGTTCTTTATGAATTAATTTTCACTGTGTATATAAGTGTCAAAAGCTGTTTTCAACTTACATTTGTACGCCTGGACCATCTTTCTCCACAGAGAAAATCTTGTGGCTAGATCGTCGAAAAGGTTTTAAGTTTTTATTGTAAACCTTGATGCAGATGCAGCAAACAATGGCGTAGCCAGAAGTAACAATGAGAAGGGTCTTCTTTAGAGTAGCGTCGTTTCCAAAGCTGGTGGCCTTGCCAAACCCCCTCCACTGAACGAGAATTTCTTTTTCGAAGTTTTTTTCGCTGATTTGGCTTATGTTTACAGTGTTTGAAATCAAGCTGAAACCTTGGAAGCGGTGTCGTATTTTTACTTGCATGTCCGACTTCTTTTTTGAAATTTGAAAGCAGTTTTTGCATCCAACTTCATGCCCCTCGCATTTTGGGATGGAGACATTTCCCTTGGAATGCACGCGAACATACTGAAAGTCTTGGCCGTTGAATGTCTTCAGAAAAATTCTGTAGTTGCAATTATGTTGCACCTAAAGAATAACACTATTGAAAATTTCCTACCTCTTATTGCAGTTACCCCTGTAGGTTGGTTCCTTATTGGCGAAGTTTTGCTCAGTTCTGGATTTTTGTGGCAAGCAAAGCAGACGTACCCGTTTACACAACTTCGAGCATTTGCAAAGATGTACACCGTCCACATAACTACCTACAAATACGAGCACTACACAACCAAAGCGCAGTGCCCAGCAAATGCCACGTAACTCCTGGACAGTTACACTACTGTTATGCGGAAGATGATGTATCACGAGTTGTATGTTTAAAAAAAGAACAGCTCATTCCCTTTTAATTTCAACATACAACGTACTCTTTCAGTTGCTTCCCATCAAACTAGAGTCTTTGAGACGGTGTGTTGTTACTAAGTATCATCTCTTTGCTAACCGTGATCATGTGTCCAGTGGTTTCGCACCTGTGAAGCATGTAGTGAGTAGTTCAGGGAAGTTCTATGCAAGGGCACTTACGAAAAATGGAAGTTGCAGCTTAAACTCTTGAAATGTATACTGTATTGGTGCCAGGTGTCGCGTTGTTATGTTGTTGCCGCCGTGTGATAGATGACCTAATTTACACTGTTTGTGGTAAAATGCTACCATTATGGCTACTGCAGCATTGCTGCTAGTTACAATGCATATCAGTTTTTCTTTACATTGATTGCTATGTCTACTATGCTCAGATATGTTTGCATATAGTTGCTTTTTCTGTGTAGTATTTTTGTAACTGACGAAGATGGTTCCTGGCTAATACGCAAACCACCAATGCTCACCAGTTACTGCAATTCGTGATGATGATGTTTGATTTGAAAGTCGTCAAACGAAATAAAACGATGAAAACTATAATTTTTGAGCTTGTATTTGCGAAGTTAACGTAACTCAGGAAACTGTTTTTTGGAATTCCTTATCGAAACTAACAATGATTCCTTATTGTTTCCAAACATCATGCACATTGTTCTAACTATACATTATAAATCTTTTCTTAGTTTGTGATACAAGGACTGCAGTGCGGAAAAATTCATAATAATACAAAAAGCGCTGCTATGATTTGTTTTCTTTACGTTTTTTACAACTTGACCTCGTCTTATTCGATGCAAATGTGAATTTGCTTCGCAGTACCGCGGTTTCAGATTTTTTCCGGGCAGTTAATTTTGCCAACTTATATTTACCCGTCTATACAAGGCAGTAACGAAGTCAGGAGCGGATCCAGGGGGGCGATCGCCTGCCCAAAACCTACGAAAATAACTTACTTTTTTCACCATAATTTTGTACAATTCGGAAAAAAACATTCGCGATACAAGGACATACGAGGTCGCTTCCGTCTGACTGATAAACTGAGCGTTTTATACAAGCCGCGTCGTGCCAAGAAGATCCGTGGTTACCACATTGACGCAGAAACGAGCAGTGTTTCCAGCGGTTTTATCACGCGAGGTTACCTTCAGTCAAATGCGCAAAATCGGCATCCCTTTTGTCATCTACCCCAGGGGTCACCAACATGGTGCCCGCGGGCAGTGGCGGCTC
>JGI24159J19872_10006903_pt1 | contig 14841 bp, 8 predicted proteins | sample Ectturendosymbi4_FD_19872 | JGI IMG/M metagenome (IMG submission 19872) | reverse complement strand
AAAGTACGTTTTTAACTGCATTTGAACAACGGGAAAAAGAGGCTCGCAGCTTGTTTGCTGCGCAATATTGATATCGCAGTTGTCTCTGAATGTCTTTGTCAACTGAGAGCTCAGTATCCAATAAACGTCATTACAACCTTTCACGAAAAGCAGAGGCGTGATTATGTCTTCAAAGAGAGTTTCATGTCGGAATGGCCTCGACTATACCCTAAAATTCTGGTAATAACCTTTCCGGCCTGCATTGAAATGCATGCGGTAAAATATTTCCTTAAAATGTTTTAATGGTCACCTCGGCTACCTGCAAACGATGATGATTCTGCGTTACGAAACGATTGCAAACTGCAAAGCTTGTAGTAGACCTAAATATTAACGAAGATATAGCTCAGATATAAAACACGTCCATGAGACTTTGTAATGCCATTCACACTAAGTGTAGACTGTGGAAAATTTTATACGATAAGCTTGTTCGACTGGCTGTATTGGTCTATGTTTTGCAATTCAAATTTTCTTAGAAACACGCTCAAAGAGGTTTATCAATGTCACTTGACTTGCCTTGTAGCTAAGCCAACGTCTTTGAAACAATTATAGTTGCCATTACTAAAATTCAAAGAAAACGGAGAAGTAATGGAGTGCGATTAAACTTTGTGTTGGTGCGAACTGCCCGACTCCATTTCCGGGGTTGACGTGTTTCTATTGATCCATATGATGTTCGAAAAAGCGTGCTGCTGCGACAGATGGTAGTGAAGGCGCTGGTCAACAGCGGTTCCCGGCTCACAGCACTTGTGCAAGCGGTGGACGTACACAGGCAGGACATGCCGCGCATCGCTTGCATGTAAGATTAAGCTCTTTATTTATGTCGGCCGAACGACACGTAAGTGACTTGCCTTCTAAACGCCCTGCGCCAAGCCCAGTTCTTACAGCGGTCGACCACCGTCAGGATGACGAGTCTATCTCCTCAGGTGGCACTGCGCGACGAGCCGTTTCTGTTTCATAAATTCTTTAGGCATTTGTGACGTAACCATCTGGTGACGATTTTGCATTCTCTTCGGCACTTTTGCTTGTGTATTGGACGTCGTGAAAAGCCTGGAGCGTTTTAATTATATCTTACCAGCAGGCGCTTGCAGTCAGGCAGGAATAATATTGACGAGATACGATAAACTACCGTTCCGCTCCAGTGGCTGTCACAACCGAGCACTAAGTCGATGTTTAAAAATCCACAAGGTGACAGCAATATTGAAACCTTGTTGATCTAATACGTGGTCGTTTATTTTACTGACAACAATCTTCGACCAAACTTGCAAAACTTTGCCTGTATCCTAAAATCTTTAACCAACGCCTGCAGAACTTCTGAATATAGCCGGTATTCAAAGCACTGCAGACTGACAACGTCGGCAAAAAATCAATTAATGATTATAATCTATGTCCTCTTTGACTTCAGAGCAGAGGAGCGTGGCAGCGCTTACAGCGTGCCGAATATTTTGTAAATCAATTTGTTGCACGTTTCACAGAATACAGAACTTCAGCATTTTATGGATGTCATAAAACAGACAACTGCAAAATATAGCTGAAATTCACCACGATGTCAAATACACCAAATAAAATATTCGCACCAAGAACTTTCAAAATATATCCATTTTTCGCATCTTGGTATTGAAATCTACCAGTGGGCAACAATGGCATCCATTGAGAACAACGTCATTTTTTGATCAATATACAAAAAAGCTCGATATTGAATATCAGTTGCTATGTGCAGATGTACAAACGTAAGTAGCAGATGCTTATGATGATCTGAAAAGCACCTTCAATTACTTTCATGAAAACTAAGGCAGGAGACTGGAAACTAATCACAAGTGAACGCAAAACAGGCATCAGAGGTCCTTGCATGACACGTTCAAACGATAAACTGTAGCAAAACAGCCATTTAATCTTGCCGGTTGGCCAGTTGATATGGTTCGGTGCTTAAAACTAGTAAATTGCTGATAAAGTTTAATCCAGAGTTTGTGACAGATTTTTTCGTACTTATCCGGGATGCGAACTTAATTGTGGTCGTACTTAAATGGGAGTTAGCTGTAGTTGAAGCTACGTGTGGGGTTACATAATGTGCATTCACAACAAACACTATTTTCACTTTTGCTTTGCAACTTAGCTCCTTTAATTGTAGGCAGAGGAGATTGCCGTGAAGTTTTGATTCTTATCACTTCGTAAGGCAGTGATCGTTGTAAAAGGTAGTGAGCGTTCGAAAGGTAGTGATCCTTACTTCGAAAAGTAGTGATCGTTGTCATACTGCAAAAGGTTTCGCTACGATGTTTTATTAACGTATGCCATATAACAGCAGAAAATAGAAATGGCAGAAAGTTTGAATGTAAGCTGAGTATCGATCCAATGTGTCTAGCAGATGCGCTTTTAGTGCCTAATTTTTCGCACACATCTCTCTACCGCGTAAGTGTGCAGTTTGTTTTTTAAAATTGAAACACGTTGACGTCTCCGAAGGAAAGATTCTCAAATTACGGAAGGAATGTAAAGCAAATGTTGTTCAAGACAGCCCGCGCAAATGCACTTAGGGTGTTCCCAAAAAGCAGGAAAGTCTAGCAAGCTTTGCGCACCTTTGCTCTTACGCCCTAAACATCTGTAAGTGTAAAGAAAAGCAATGCTATTGCGGCATGTCATTTATCTGCCTACAGTATAAGTGCGAATGAATGACGCAGTGTGAGACTTGTTCGGAATGGTTCAGCCCAATTTGTGTGATTTCTCGTGAAGACACAGCTGCTTGTTTGCAAAGGTGTGATTTGAAGGTGGCACACTTAGTTGGTGAAAAAATGAATCTTGCGCTAAATGACGACGCTGTGGTTTCCAGATTTTCCGTGCTTGACCCCGTCAGAAGTTCAGCTGTACTTTCTTACAATGCTTTTTCGCTACAACCAAGCGAATCGGATGACAACATTGTCATTCCTGACTGCTATGAGTATAAAACGGAGAAAAACAGCCAATGTAGTAAGAAACAAACAAGAAGCAAGAACAACAATAAACGAAGTTGGCCCAAAACAACAAGCAGTTGCTTGCTTAAAGTAAAAAGATTTGTCCCCAGCAAAAATTGTGGGCTGGCTACGCCACTGATCGTGCATGCATGCTTTACGGCAGGCATGCAAAAATTTTGCAAATGCAAAGTTGTGTATTTAAGGCGCGTTTCATTTCGTGTCAGAGATATATGTAAGCCTCCTTTAAAGTCAATGGTCGTAGGTTACATCACTAATTTTGCTGCAAAATCCACCGCGTATTATATTCAAGGCTTAGTCACCAGTCGAAATATTACAAGTGCACACGAACATCGTCAAAAAATAAAAGTAGCCCGCGTCACGAGTGCTTTCAAGACTTTTGTCTGGAAAATGCTGACGAAAGTTGACAAGGAGTTTAAAAAGGGCTTGACCAAAGAAGGAACACATTTTCACTTCCCACACGAATTCCCTACTTCAAGGTTCGGGAACCTGTGGCTCGCCAGCCAGATGTGGTTCTTTTGATGACGGCATCTGGCTCGCTTGATGTTTTCTTAACACGATTGTTTCAAATGAAATTTCAATTTCAGACAGTTCTGCTGGCTCCACACCAAGACCGGACCAAGCAAGGTCGGAGATGCAGCTACTCCGCCTAGGCCTTAGACGACATCTGGGTCGCTTTCCCGTGGGTTTAGTCAGCAGGGCTTGCCTCACCATTCTTTCGTTCGGCATTCTGGACACATGGCCGAACTAAAATAGTTGTGTTCTCTCATCAATTAGGAGAAGTGGTTCGACATTCCTGGCTCTGCGAATTTCACAGCTACGCACTTTGTCGCGAAGTGTCACACCAGGGGCCTAATGAGGGGGGCACAATGCCCCGGGTACCGAATCACTGGGGGGTGCCGAAAAGTCGCAACAATATCGTACGTTTTTTCGTCAATGCAATACATTTACTCCCAAAATACCTTAGGTTGAAATATGGAGGCGCCAAACTTTGTTTCTTGCCCCGGGCACAATCTAACCCCTGTACGCCCCTTTGTCACACGGTGGACTTTACTCAAAAATCCCATATTTGGTGCTTACACTGAGTTAATATTCTTTCGGTCATTACCCAAGATTCATGACCATAGGTAAGGATCGGAACAAAGATCGATTTGAAAACTGATAGCGTTGCGGTGTTTGCAAGCTCCCATTCTGTGGCCACAGAGCGATAAAGTTCACGCAGAACTGCGTTAGCTTTACCAATCCGTGTATCAATCTCCTGGCGCTCCGCTTTCCGTCACACGTAAATACCACCCTAGGTACTTGAACTCCTCCACCAGCTGCAGTGCATTGTTGCTCACTTGCCGCATACACTGCCTTGGGTTTGCAGAGAGACATTATACCTCGGTATTTTTAGTGTTGATTTTCATTCCGGCTCGGTCGCACGCAGCAGAAACCGAGCGAGTGCATGCTGGAGACTGTTGAGAAGATGCTAGCAGTACCAAATCGTCTCCAAAAAGTAAATGTTTGATCATGCAGCTGCCGACTGTGACACCCTCGTCGACTCGGCTGTGACTGTCTGACCAATTCATGTAGACTAGTGGTTCTCAAACGTGGTTCTAAGGGCCACATTCGGCTCGTAAGTATCCTTTGTGCGGCCCTCAGCTGTCTTTCAATAAAACGTCTAATATTTTATGTAACAGACTTCGTTCTGCTGTAAAATAAAGCGTGTAAATTGAATTGTATTAAAAAATTTTAATGAAACTCTCCAACAAAACCGTAGGTCTTGATTTGGCTCCCTTCCGCGAAAAGGTTGAGAATCACTGACATAGACTTTGAAAAGGAGCGGTGACAGCACACACCCTTGTCAGAGTCCAACCCCAACGATGAACGGTCGTGATTTAACTCTCCCTGCACGGACGCAAACGTCTGAGCAGGAACACAGTGACTTGACGGCCAGTAACATGCGACCATCAACACCGTGCTCACGCAACACTCCCCGTAGCCTTTCACAAGGAACCTGGTGGTATACTTTCTCGAGTTCGACAAAGCATGTGAAGACGTCTTTAGCATACTCTCAAGATTTCTGAAAATTTTGCTGGAGAGTGAAATATGGTCTGTAGTTCTGCGGCCGGGACGAAAACCGCATTGGGTATTATTCATTTTTGATTCAATTATATCGCGGCATCTATTTTCAAGGCACGTGGCAACGAAATGTTTAATTATTTGAAAATTCCCAAAATGCATCGCGGGCCGCACAAAAGGCCCTCGCGGGCCGCGTGTTTGAGACCCCTGCCCTAGAGGAAAAACGGGCACACTTTGCAAAATTGGGAGCACAGTATGCCTGCCCCTACAACAATTTCGTTGCATGTCATTTGGATATCGCCCTTTGTTCTTTTGCGGAAGAAAGCAACAATTGTTCGCTTCTTTCCACATTATCGATTGGAAGCCAATCAACGTGAGCGATGACTTCGTGTGCAAGTTGGCCTTGTTCATTTGCTAAAAGTTCTCAAATCTGCGGCGTGTGAATACTCAAAAAATCAAACTTGTTAACATTTCGATCAGGCTTAAAATGGAAGCTTTAAGTCAAGCATATTTGGACAATATGAACTACTGAAATTGAAAAGACGTGGAACTATCTTTTGCGAAGAACGTATGTGCAGTTTGCGCAGAATTAAAGAAATAGTTTTTTAATTTCTTTAAAAAGACATATTTTGATTACAAAACAACATCCCAATCAATCATTCTTCCAAGCGTGATATTTGAGGATATTGCAATTTGAAAAGCATAAAAAGCATTCTCACAATTAAATGGTTTCGGTAGAATAATAATAAATAGAAAAAAATGTATAGCCTTCAAAAGAAGAGTGTGATATCCAGTGTTTCTAAGGCGCTTTGAGGGACCGAAACGGTCTCTCAAATTTTTCCAACCGTCTCTCAGAACATACATCTACCCCAGAAACTGTGTATTTAAGCCTAATACAGGCGGACAGCGCCTAGCAGTGAGTTTTTCAGCCTGGTGCATCTGTTTTCATGACGTTACTTCCTGCTTCAGTGCGTGTGGTGAAAGAAATTTGATTTCGAGTTGAATATGTTTCAACTTCTACGCCACAACGTAAGCTTGTAAAAATCAGGAGAAATGTGCTGTAGGAAATCCAAAAATTAGACACTGACTGGCCATTAGGTTAGCCCAAGTCCAGTTAGTTTAGGCTAGATTAGTCAGCATGAGTTTCTAGACCTAATTTGTTGAAACAGGTTTTCCAGTCTTTCATGTAAACTTGCAACTTCCTTCACTAACCGTCAGTGTAAGTGGTAGTTTAGCTGTTACTTTATTGCTTCAGGGATTAAAGTTCAAGTCATGCAACCGTATGTGCTAGCAGCCAGGCGCGTAGCCGGAGATTTTTATTGGGGGGGCAAACAACAACCAAGTCTCAACATGTGAATATTTAATCCCCCGTGTTTTCAAAGCATCATCAATGAAGGTGAATTTTTCTGATCCTTTTTTTCTGAATAATTATGTTCAGGTTTAAGTTGGCAAATGAAAGTCTATCTTCATTGAATTGACAAGTTTTTCAAGTTTGTTTTTAGTGAAGTTCCAAGCTTCCACTTTGGATCAAAGTCACCATTTTCTCGTAAAACTTTCTTGCAAAAGCGCTTGTGAAAATCTCGCTGCTGTAGTACAAGATCTGCAGTATGCCTTATACAGCCACTTTTGCAGTTGAGCAAGAAGTCATCGTGGCGGCCATTTCGATTGCGTTTTTTTATATTTGCACACCTGCTGATGTATACCAACACACGTTTAGTCGAAGCCGAGTAGTGACGTTGCTTTTAAGACGACTCCCGAAATTGGTCTACTAAACTTGCGCGCATATAAGACGTGGATCTTATCCAACTCTTGAGCGACTGGTTGATGTATGCAGGTGAAAACGTAAAGGCTAGAGGCCCTCAACGCCTTTGAAAAATGTTTGGATTTTATTTCATTAAACACTTGGACATGCGGAAGTTACACATGTCCTCTAAACAAACGTGCATATGTTTGACGTTTGACCCACTCAGTCTACACAAAGTGTGAAAATGGTTGTGGTTTTGTGAAAACGAAGCCACAATCGATTTTATCACCACGGGTCTGCAGTGAAGTTAAGAAATACTTGTCGCCGCAGCTTAACACATCGGTTGGTTAGTTGATATAGCCCAGTGGTTCCGAAAGTATGCGTCGAAACCCGAACAAGGGTCGCGAAGGGCCAAAAAATGAGTCGCGCTGAGGTGATCCAAACCGGGGTTGGGTGTTTTCAAAGTTACAACTGATTGTCTGTGGGTAGCTTAGGTACTTGAGAAAAGAGTAGATTGCTGGCATTAAGAACGAGCTAAGCAATTTACTGTCAAAATCTCTCATACAACCATTATATTTTCATAAGTTTTTTCAGGCTTAGGTCGTTGTTTGAGGCGTTTTCACCAAACTCAGATTTGGGTCGTGCTCAAAAAGTTTGAGAACTGGTGATCTAGCCATTCCAGAGTAGGCAGTTTAAGTCTTTTTCAAATCCATGAGTTTTGAAATAACGAAATCACATCCACTGGTAAAAAATTCAAGTTTTTTCATTTTTGTCACATGCGCTTTATCGATGAAACAGATTGCAAGGTATCTGAAAGTTATAGGTGTGTCAATGCCAGTGGCGTAACTGACGGGGGTTAAGGTGTGCGTGCCGCCCCCCCTGGCAGGCTAAATGCACAAAATGGGCCCCCGTGTTAGCTTGTATTTCGCTATTTAGTATTCATTTGATTTTTATTAGGTTTATGTTTTTAGCGTTTATCAAAAAATCTTCTGCTTGTTTTCCGGTGATTTCAGTTGTTAGTACAGACGACACAGGGGGGGGGCAAAAATCAGTGCGTTTGTGGGCCTAGCCCCCTAAACAAAGTTTCAACACCCAAATTGAAATGTGGACTAGAAATCAGTGTGTTTTTTATCAATGTGTATTCTGCTTTGTCCTGTAATTTGTAGTCAAAGTGGTACCTGCTGCTGTTACCTAGAATAATATCGCCTTATCAATTTTGGTACATTTGTGGGGTAATAAACCTATTTGAGGCTTGAGCAGTGCTCTCACTTTCATAGGGTTTCTTCGCTAAATTGGAACTTTTGACCCTGTTTAAGGATCTTTTAGGGATTTCCGGAAAAGTTTGAAAATGTGCAAAAATGAATCATTTCAGTTTATTTTGCAAATCATGTTTGGTTCAGTTTTTAAAATGTTTGGTTGTTTGGTTCAATTTAACAAATTTTAACACACTATTGCGCTCCGATTTTATGTTGCATCACCACAGATTTACGGATTTTTTAGGTAAAACAGGGAGTTTGTGGCACTGTTCCAGGGATTTTTGGAGTTGCAGTTGTGAGAGCCCTGCGCTTGAGCGTAAAGCGTCACCATTCATGGCTTGGAGTGATGAACGTGAAGCTAGCCTATATGCGTAGTTGTATACGTCCAGAAGTCAGAGTTACACCTAATCAATGTATTTTGTGTAGTGATGTGAATAAATGTTTTATGGCTAACGCAAGCAGTCTCGTCGTATTTTGTACTGCATAGAAGCAAGATACCTTCAAGTGCTTAAGACCAAAGTTACACATTTGCGCAGCCTACTGTTCAGACAGCAAGAGGGAGTTAATGGTGTAGTTAGAAGAGTTTATTTAGCAATCACTGCTAAGCTTGTCCCAACCGAGTCGGGCAGTAGTGGTTTATGGATGTTAACCATGTTGCGTCCACGGAGGCCCCCTTGGTCCATATTTGTCAACATTTATAGCCTATTTGAGATACAAAATGTTATTAATCTAAACATCTGCCATGCACCAGGAGATTAACAAGTCTAAACATCAGAAAGGTTCAAGTCTAAACATCAGAAAGGTTTATTTTTTTCTTCTGTGTTAGTCTTTGGGTGCCAATGAGCTCTTCAGGCCTTGGCCTGCCTTCATTGGCTGTTTGTCAATAAATTCAAATTCAAATAAAAAGCTACAATCATCAAATTATCAAAGGTTTATGCATGCGTATTTCGGCCAGTTAAAACACGATACTCATGCTTTTCTAGCAAAATCCACTTAAGCCAGGGTTTCTTAACCTGGGGTGCTGAAATCAATTTCAGGGGGTTCTGGGGAAGGTCATATATGTGGCGGTGAAATGAGTTTCTCCATGAGCTTTCATTTATTTTTTTATTGTTTTTGTCAATGATATTGCCATAATTGCTGTTTTTGTTTGGGAGAATGAACCAAGCATATGATCAAGATGTACTGCACTTGTCTTTACTTTATCCTTATAGTAACCAGGTGTTAGCCAATGGTAGGGGTTGGTGGACTGCTTATGCGTGACCAAAATGGGTGCTGAGGTAGAAAAAGGTTAAGAAACGCTGACTTAAGCGCTGATGAAAGTAAACGTTCATCGCGGCGCATTGCTTTGATCGGCCTCAAGTTTGTTCCTGCGGTAATAGTGTTTTCATAACTGAACGATAGGCTAGATTCTGATTTCCTGCAAATTTTTCTTAAAGTTTACATTTTATTAAAACATCTCTAAATAATCGTCGTTAAGCAAATGACAATGAAAGACCCAATTCCTTTTGTTAAGCTTTATTCTCAAGACACGTCTTGATAACGTTTATCCTAACCTATTTATTGCACTTCGGATTACGCTAAACTGACCCGATACTATTGCCAGCGCTGAAAGAAGTTTCAGCAAATTGAAGCTAATCAAACAGGTCTCATATGACTGGTTGGAGGCTATCCTCATTAGCCATGTCGTCAATCGAAACTTCATGTGCGTGACCTCTAGATTTGGATGATGTCATAAAGGCTTTTGCATGCCAAAAGACTCGCTCCAAGCCGTTTTGATAATACTATAACGTGACAACGTTTATGACATTTTCATGGTTATTGTTATATTTTCATGTGTGCTACTGTGCCACTATACAGTGATTTCTTTTGTTTTGCTGTATGACTACGGTTTGCCAGTTGAGTTAGTAGCCTGCATTTTGGTCGGGGGCAGAGTTGGGCTACTACGGAACTGTTCATATCTACTTGTAATTGTTTGGTGTGCAGCTCCACATTTAGATAAATTTTTTGGCATTGTTCGCTCAGTAGTCGCTAAATGAATATGGTTTTATCACTGATGCGGAGAGATCAATGGTCTGCTAAAAAAATTAGGTTTTGGACTGACCACATTTATTTTGTTGTTTGGTCAGGCTGCGCCCTTAATCTACGCCTATGCCCTATTAATATGTCAAGCATTTGGTGCGTAGAAGAAAGTGGAATTAATTTAGGAGTTAATTACCAAGATCCAGACCTGTGGTGAGTCTTACAACAAATCATAAGCCTACCTTACCCAGTCAAAGTCATTGATGGGTATCAGGCGCGCAAGCAGGGGGGGCATTTGGGGTATTTCCCCCGTAATTTTCAAAACATTGCATAGCAATTTTGACATTTGTAGAAACTTTGAAAGAATAGAGATGAAATTTTATATTCTAATCATTTTTAAGAAAACTTATTTGAATTTTTCTTTGTCTTGCTCGTTAATTATCTCCTTACAAGATTTATCTTGAGCCAGGTTATCTGATCGAAAATTTTATAAATGATTGGTATTCAACCACAAATATGCTGGAAGTGCCAACTTGGGAGATAGTTTGAAATGTTAGTATTTTTAAAGCATTTTTTGTCTATTTGTTCGTGTACTATTTTGTCGTAGACTGACCTCAATTTTCCCTCATGAAATTTTATAACATTAGGGTATTGTTGAACCGTGCAAATTGCTGGAACTTTCAAATTGATAAGAGAAATCTTTTCATAGCAGTTAGTGCCTCACCAAACCGCTGGTTCTTCTATACAACCTTTTGATTATTATTTTTGTTAGGGGCAAAGCGGATCACCATTATTAACATAGTGGATTTCTTAAAAAAGCGTTGTTTAGCTACTTTTTCGCTTCGAAACCTGATAGTTTTTAACTAAATTTAGGTTGAGGACTGTTTCACGTTTTAGTGTCCTTCTGGGTTGATCCCAGTACCACGCCCTGGAGGGCCGGTAGCCCAGTGGTAGAGTGCCCGCCTCTCAATTGTAAAGAGTGAGTGGTGGATCCACGGCCACTGAGTGAATCGCCGTAGCGCTTCTTGGGCAAGAGCGTTCACCTTAACTTCCCCGGTAAGAAGCGTAATTTAGGCGTTGGCCTACCCCTAATTGCCGTCACCAAAATTGTAAAAAAACATTTCTTGGCGCATCTTATGCTGTTTTTTAATATTCAGCAGGATATTTCCAATGAGTGCCATAAGCTATAGCCTAGTCAATAAAACCCTGCTCAGGAATCGTGGGTGGTCCACTACCCAGGGTCTTGTTTTTTTGTTGATTTCATATACTTAGTCTTAGAAACCTGTGCTTCCATAACTTTTCCAGATTTTCAGAGAAAAATGGAATAGCGCCAGAGTTATTTTACAAAAATGTCCCTGAAAGCCTATATATAGGATGAATGGGTACTATACTAGCCAGGGTTACCTAATGTGTAGCAAATTTTGGTCACCTCACTAAGTAAACATTTCAATGCAATTTTAAGAGCAAAACCTGTTTGGCCAGATATTACCACCAATACCTTATATGTGAAGAGTCTTCCAACACCATGACTTGATCAGAAATAAACGTATCTAACACGTGCATGACGTTTTCTACGCACAAACAAAATATCTCCTCTAAACAATCCTTTTTTGGTGGTACCCTGCATAAAATTTGTATGATATGTACGTCTCGCTGGGCAGATACAATTTTGTTGCGAAAGTGATTAACAATGGACATATGAATGTAAAAAATAGTTTGGTCTGGAAATAATGGATGTCACGTGTCCCAATAAGATGTATGCAAATCATTGGTAGAATTATACCCTACTTTTACTGACGCGTACAGTAAAATAGGAATTCCTGGGCAGGGTTTTTCAACATTAAAATTTGGCGATTGAAGTGAAGAACTCTACAAAGGTAACGTTACTGAGTTTCAATGCAACTGTTGTTTTTCTGCATGACGTAATGGTGTCGGAAAATGACGTTCATGAAGAGGGATAGTGCAGTTGGTGTACTTGCGTGGGTAACTTTGAGTTCAGGTTATATCGGTTTGAACTGCAAGTGAGTGAATCAGAGACAGCTGATAGGCAGTGTGAGTTTCGTAAAAGTCTCCTTCGTTAAACAATATACTTGACATTAGCAGTCATAGAAAAATTCGTTTCAACAAGAAAAGCTTAGAAAAGTTGTTTTTCTCATTTTGATGAATTTGTGGCAAGGTGTTTGGCTGAAAATCTAACGCAAGGGCAAACGATATGTTTAGATATGATGTGGAGGTGGTGAGGGATTTTATTAAAGGGGCGTTGAGCGAAACAGTTATACAACTTGGCAATGGCTGTACTGAATAAAGTTGTTCAACACAACTGCAGTCGAACGTAAGACGTTGTAATCACTGCTAAGTATTAAAAAGGCTTTTGTCTTACCTGGCATGGTTTGGAAATAAAGTTTTCGAAATAGACGTTTGTTGGTAACCCGTTCCGTCGCCACAGGGTCTTTGGTGGGCTTATCAGCCCCCAAAAAAGCCCTAAGCCTCCCCAAATTGAACCGTGAAGCACCACAAAACAGTGGATTTTTTGTCAAATTTTGTGATGTCATGCCCCCCCTGCATAAACCTGAAGTCCCTCTAATTGAAGACTCTCTGGCGATGGTTCTGCTGGTAACGAACAAAGGCAAGGAATAACACTCTCATGTGTAATTGGAGGAAGTCCAACATCTAGACCAGGGGTGAACAACCTTTTGCTATTGCCTGCTGCATTACTTTTATTTATATGTAGTACGGCCGCCAATGTGTTCGAGTTATATTTATGAGATACGTTTAATTAAACCGTAGGTTATATCCGGTATATGTCATTTACTTGTGTCTAAAAATATAATAAGATGTCAGACATTTCCAGATTGTTACACATCGTGTCGACTGATTTTCTTGCCTTGCGTTTGTTTTGCTTCAATATACGCCAGCACGGCCGCCAAATCTTATATTTTAAATTACATGTGGACGGCTGCAAATTTCGTTATCAAAGGCCGCATGCGCCCGTACAGCCGCAGGTTGTGCACCGTTAATCTAGACTAAGTGTGCAGGCAGGGGAGGATCCAGCCAGTAAGTTCAGGAGGGGCAATTTCAGCAGTATTTCGTAGTCAAGTCTCATTACGGGTTCACTGCTGTAAGATATACGAAGTAAACTTCACAACACTGCTGCGACAACACAATGGGCGGCAAAATGACCTTATATCACGAATGCTGTTTTGCGAATTGTACAAAATCGTGGTCGGTTAAGTTACTTTCGCAGGTTTTAGGGGGGGGATCGCCCCAATCGACATCCCCTGGATCCGTTCCTGTGTGCAGGTCACAATGAAGGCTGCAAGTTAAACGTTTCCCAACCAGAACCAGTTTTAAGCCTATTTGACCTCTTTTATCAAAATGGATCCCAGCACCTTCAGAGGACCCCCGCAAGTGCCGACAGAGTTAACGTTTGAAGCCTTGTATATATTCTAAGAAGAACTAAAACGTGAAGTGAACAGTGAAACCTCCTTTGCATCACTGAGATTATATTATCAGATTTGTTATTATAGCCTGCTATATGCAGTATATATACTTTTTTAAGTGAAAGATTACCGCACGAAATATTTACATACATAAATGTTTACATCCAGTGGCGTACGAGGCGGGGGCTTGAAAAATCCCGGGCAAACTCTGTTTTCAGGGCAAGCTCAAGTTGCTCAAAAATCCTGAAAGATAAAAAATATTTCAATGCAGTGAAAAATTTGAGGGCAAATTCTGTTTTTCAAGGCAAGCGCAGGTTGTTCAAAATTCTGAATGATAAAAAATATATATTCAATACAGTGAATTCAGGGCACATTCTATTTTTCAGGGCAAGCACAAGTTACTCAAACACCCTGAATGTAAAAACAACTATTTTCAATACAGTGAAAATTTTCAGGGAAAACTTTGTTTTCAGGGCAAGCGCAAGTTGCTCAAAAGTCCTGAAAGATAAAAAATATTTCCACAAAGTGAAAAGTTTCAGGGCAACTCTGCTTTTCAGGGAAAGAAAGTTGTTTTAAAATCTGAATGATGAAAAATCAGTGACGAGCAGTCAGGGGAGGCAAGGAAGGAAGTTCCTCCCCTACCATAATCATGAAATGTGCAAAACGAATTAGGGATCCAAAATAACAAACTGAATACAAATTTATCCTTTCATGTTGAAAAGGTGCAATTATTGTATGATTCTAACCATTTTCATAGTCAGTACATCTTAATTTGCGTATTTTTTCTTCAATTCAGGGGAAAGCCATGAAGGGAGGCAGCGACTGCTTGCGTTCCTCTCACCGGGTGGCTTTCGCACTGAGCAGTTTGTCACAAACTGTGGTGGTGAGCGCTTGCCATATGATTACCTTTATGTCAGCTCTGTAACCTTCATGTCAGAAACAGTGTAATGTTTGTGTACACTTTTACTGTATGTACTCCTTCTACTATATGCTCTCGCATTCCATAGACTGGCACTTACTTCACGTTGTGCATAACATACTGAATATGCAGTGTTCTGCCGCATCAGTAGCTGGTCAGACATGCAGCTACAGTGGCAAAGCGGCGAAGGGAGGCAGCCAATATCGCTGCCTCAATGAAAACGTTCGATTGTTACGACATAGTTAGGCAATTCTCTTCTACTGATATGGCATCATGGCGTGACCGACAAGTCGCGTTGCGTAAAATTGCTATGAAAATGTGTGGACTACAACAGGATTTTGTGACATGAAAAATCTACCAAGAAGCCTCAGCAGACATGCCAGGTCAAAAAATAACATTCAAAACA
>JGI24159J19872_10006902_pt1 | contig 14843 bp, 10 predicted proteins | sample Ectturendosymbi4_FD_19872 | JGI IMG/M metagenome (IMG submission 19872) | reverse complement strand
ACTTCAGGTTTTTCCAGAAATATTTGGTTCTTAATCCCAATTTCCAGGGGGGAAATGCCCGTTTTGCCCCTCCTGCGGACGCCCATGCGATCATTGAATATTTTATATCAGGTTCCACAAACAAGGCCAGCTCATCTAATGAAAAGAAGAAATGTTTTTGACTAATTGTTAGCATAAGTGAATTTTTAACATCTTTAGCGATTAAATAATGTGCAGAACAAAAATATTTTTGGCGATGATTTTCATTGAAATTGAGTGTCATGTCAACACCTATTTAGGTCTGGTGGGGGGGATGCATCCCCTGCATCCCCCCTGTGTCCGCGCCTGGTTCCCAACCTGGGATACATGAACCCCTAGGGGTACATTTGCCTATATGAAGAAGTAAATTTATTGTACATTTGCAACAAATTAACTTTGAAACATAAAAATGTTTTAATTCATTACTTGCTTTAATCCGGACAACTGGTACATAGGCAATTCTTCGTGGTATTCACATCAAACCGAATCCTGAACGAGATTCTATACTTTGCAGAAATCAAAATTGTAGTTTGAGACTTAAAAGTGAAAAAGAGTAGCAACTTGTTCTGAAAATGTACACATTTTCTTAAAGGGTTTCGTTGCTTTCGACAACGTACTTGCTACACTTCAGACTTTTAGAGAGTTGCTGCAGCACAACTGAAAACGTTTCTGCCACGTCCCAATGCCGAAAGATCAGTGCTAATGTCCACTTCGGTTTCGCACCCAAACTTCTGCCAGTTATCGCACAACGAGATTGCCTGCAACCTGCGGAGATCAGCCTGAATTCATCCGTGTAGGCCTCTTAACCTCTGGCAAATACCCGCCCGCTTACCTGATCCCAGATATTTTTAAAGAACTTTCCGACTGCGTCAAAATCGCCTTCACTTTTAATTACTGCTGGCCGGTTGTTTTACTGTAAGTTCGGCAATTTCATTGCAAATACGCGTGCGATCGTGAAGTATTTGTTTGCGGTGACACCATCAGTGTGGGGTGTGGCTGCGGTGTAACGTTGCCGACATAGAAATGCGCGTACACGCTGGCAGGTTTAGAGAGCAGTGGTTCTTAACCTTTCCAACCCTGGGTACCTCTTATTTCCTAAGATTGGCTTGGGGATCCCTCGTCTGCGTTGTCATTAGTCGAAGTAGTGGTCGTCGTTGTTTGTGCACCTAAGGGTTAAAAGAAAACACTTCGGCATTCCTTCTTTGTGCCCCCCGATTTTTCACTGCGGACATCGTTAAGAACCACCGGTCTGGAGTTTGATCCTGTGTCGCGTCACACTACTTGTAAACTGACACTGCAGCTTCCTTGTCTGACGCAAGGCGTAGAGAAAGCTGCAGCAAGCTTTGAAGTCCGGTAGCTTTCTTTGCCATCGTGGAGAGCGAAGTGCGCGAGGTTGGTTGAGGCATAGAAAATCTCCAAATAAAAGAAATTTCTGCCTGGGCGTCATGTGCATGTGGTCTTGTAGGTTGTTCGCATGCACTTAATGCGTTCTTGCACTCGATTTACGTGCGCAGCGACTGATCGCAAGAACATGGGGATATGGCCTAGGTTCAAGTTCAGTTGTTCTGGGCTATCCCATTTAGATTTGGTGTCCCCTCAGTTGACGCTAGGCTTTTTGGAATTGAAAAATTGCACATTTAGCATAATTCGGGAATTTACTGGGAAACTTCATAGAAACTTTTTGAATCTTGACCAACGCTNGTAATTGGATCTCGTGATAACCCTTTTTTCAGACACTACCNGAAAATTTAAAACGAGCTTGAGCAAANACGTACGAAATTATTGTCGCACCTTGGCTCTCCTACATGTTTAATTTCACCGCAACAGTTAGGATTGCAGTTATGAATCTGGCTCACCGTTTGCTGTTTGGACCCCTTCGGTTTGCTTGCGTTCTAAAGTATCGCCCATCAATTTATCTCGTCGTTATTCCAGCCATTATTCGCCACAATACCACGAGAGTGCTTAACTGCCGAATTTGCAGCAGTCCATCTGTGGTTCAAAGTACACACACAGCTTATACTTTCACTGTAGCCTACCTCTGGATTCGTAAACGGAATCGGTGACGGATTCGTATATAACCCGAAGCTCTTCGACGTTTGGGGTCATGAATTTTATCGCCTCTCTATACTTGCCCGCGGCCTGAAAAGCTCGTGCAGCAGAGAGGACGCCGGTTGGTTCGAAAAGCAGCGGTATCTCATGCCTGCAACACGTATTTGCACCGTTTAAAATAAGCACTTTTTAATTTTGTCGCACGTATGTAAGAAAACAAGGTCAAGGAGGGCATTGTTGCGCAACATATTATATTGGTAACTTTTTCTAAACATTTCACCTTAAACTACCCCGTTCCTCAATCAAACTCGTTCTGCACTGGCCAGGTTTTCAGAGCCAGGCCAATACAACAGAAGGCACGCCGAGCCGACTTGGCTAAGTTTGACCACAGATGCAACCTGCAGTGCTTCACTTCAAACTTGACCCCCAGTCGGCGGCACTATAGGAATTTCTCCGCTTCCACTGGTATTATGAGGACATAATGCACCTTGCAATTATCTACACGATCGTTACTTTCAAGCTGACCGCAAACTATCAAAATCAAGCGACCAGAAGCACCTCCAAAGTAACGGCACATCGAATGCGATAGACTACTGCAAGAATTACTATTCAAAATTTTGTGAAAATGCTGACCCGAATCGCACCGTAGCAGCTTGGCCCATCAAATACCTTTAGGCCTCAGGATTTCGAGCACTAGTTCGGTGTAAACATTAACGTGGCACATTCGACATCAAGTTTTCAGTAGAACGTCCTGCCACCACGTTTCTGTTAACACTACAATATGAAATATCATCCATCTTTTAAGCAAAGTTTGATACAACAATTGCACCATGAAGTGTTCCCAAAGCAGGGTCAGTTTAGAACCAGCAAATGTCGAACTGTTACCTTAGAACTACGACTGCGTAGTTCAGTCATGCGAGAAGTTCAACGCCTCTGCGAAGTGCGAATTTAAACGATAGATTCAATTCCGCTATTCATGCAACTCCGCTAAACCGAGTAAAGAGGGTATTCGAGCTCGTCCTCTTGTGCACACACGCTGATGTTCTTTCGATGATATATAATAAATACACATAAAACCTACCGCCAACACAAGTAGCAAACGTGTTCGATTGCTTCATCCGAAAGGTTTGCATCCAAGCACACGATAGGTGCGCGCAATATATCATCTTCATGCGCTTTGACGAAGTCAGCGTTGCCTCTGCACGTAATAATGCAAAGAAATGCACTACACAGCGGAAAAAAAGTAAAGGTAATGCCGGCATTATTCTGCTCACTCGCTTGTATCTGAATCTTGAACTGCAACATACACTTCACCTCTGTCATCAAATATCACGTTGTAGATTGGAGTCGTTTGAGCTTTGTCAACAGATATTGAGGTCATCTCCTAAAACCGGAAAGGTCAAGGTACTTAAAAAGTTTAGGTGTGGACAACTTTTTTTATTGAAAAAGTCACCATTGCTGCCAAGTGTCTGAGCATTGCTTCACCATAAGTATCGTCGCCCACCACGGATATCATTTGAGGTTTGCTGTTAAGTCTCCACAGTGATTCTTTATAAGACACAAGTGGGTTGTTGGCGCTGATAAAACAGGCTTGTAACCTCAGCAAATTCAGGTAAATAGCGGAACTTACCTGCAATGTTGCGTCCAACACCGCCGAAGGTTTGACTTATCGCTGCAGGATTGGACGCCTCATTGCCAAGGATAGGCGAAAGGCATCTTGAAACTATATCAACAATACATCCTCCAACGACGACCTTCAAACGCAAAACGTTCCACTAAGCGCCAAATGTTTGAAACAAAAAATATGCATTTAAAAATCACTCACTGGGCGACCGTGCTTAGGGTTTTCTTTTCGTTTAAACGAGTTTTTTAGGCGACAGTCCTTCAGCTCAACAAGGCGCCTTGCGAGTTTTGCTCCAACTTCAGCGTTGTTGCGAATGAGCGCTACGTCTGGGATTAAAATGCTGTAGTAAGAACGAGAAGTAGTTTTTAAAAACAGATGAGGTGAACCCCTCCCATACTAGCTTGCAATGATTTTCCTCCAGTTGTCTCATTGACGTACTGCAATATGTATGGCGTGACAGCTTTTCCAGAAATATTCTTCTGCCTGCAAAAATAATTTGGATTTGCAGAAGCTTTTGCCTGAATATTTATAAGCATTGCAGGTAGTGTAAAAATATCTATCAGCACACATGCGCACTTTTGTGACGTCACAAACAGCGTACTTCCAGTAACAATGACCACCACACGCCACTGCTCAATACTAAAATTTGGTAGGGGGGTATCAATCAAGCAGTCGCCCCGGGCATCACCAGACCACTGCACGCCACAGGTCACAGTAGACGAAAAACGACGTACCAAGCTGAGTCGAATACAAGATCGACTTACAGGAAGTTCAAAAACTGTGCTGGCTGAGTCCGACAACAAGAACTAAAAACCTTCGTAAATCTTAATGTAGACGTCATCGAGATTTCCACAAAATAGTTAAAAGACAAAAGCTGCCGGCGATTTTAAAAAGCTCGAACGACGCTAAGAATGAGATAAATTTCCTCAAAATCTAATTTACTTTTCAAAGTTCGGTTCACACAGCATTGCATACCGGCATTTGTCGAGTGCTTCAACAATCGCTTGATCGATTTCTCTTCCGCTGGCAGTCGATTCGTCAGGAATCGGCACAGCCAACAGGATCCCGCTGTTGAGCTTGAGTTCCTTGTGCGTATGAACGAGGGAAGCAGCTTCATCCACCGAGGAAACACAAAGGGGAGCATGATGGCCACTTTTGCGCGTGAAAAATCCAGGAAAGTCTGTCGTGTTTCCGAACGTTGCGACTGTGACGCCTTCTGTTTCCTTCGTCAGAAAAAATACGGCACTCGGCAAACGTTCGATGAACTCCTGAAACAAGCACTGTGCAACGAGATCAAGTTCAGTTGTACCAAGCGACTGACGGTGTAAAATGGAAATGTAGTAGATACATGACTTTTAATTTACTCTGACGGCAAAGTCACTATATTGACTAAAACCACCTTTTTGGCAGGCTTGTCCATGGGAATGGGATTCCTATGGGAATCCCATGGGAAACGTCCCGTGGAATTGGATAGGCATACATTGCTATGGGATGGGAATGGGACAGATAAATATGTCCCATGGACAACCCTGCTTTTTGGTCATACCTGATACGAACCGTTTGCGGTTGAGACACAAGCAAAACATCTTTCCGCGAGTTTTTCGATGTGCTTTCTATGAAATGCGTACTGTATATATATATGCCTTTGCATTCAAGGTTTTTGAGAAAAATAATTTTTTTGTTTTTTTGATTATTTCAGCCAGTTTGTAGCACTTTTTCAANATTTGGTAGCACGCTTGCCTGTATGCATTTCCAACCTATTTTATGATTTGGAAAATTTTAATGTAGTACAACAAACTNAAAACAACTAATATCTCACTCACTGGAGTGTTTGGTCGGAAAATTAGTGTTTACCCCTTGAGGTCTGGTGAGTCACTATAGTAGTCATAACTCTCGAGCGGTTGACGGTAGTGAAAAAACAGAAACATTTTTGAACGAGGATTAGGACACACTTCCCATCAAAAGAGAAAATTCACGTTTGCATTTCAAATTTTTGAGAAAAAATGAGATGTTTTGTACACTTTGTTTGTGAAACATTATCCAGCGGGTTGTAGAAAATTTTAATAACTTTTTTCCTCTTGATATTTTTCAAGGCGTAAGATACATCTATGATTTTATCATGCGATGGATACTGTTTGTGGAACTGGAGTAATGGAGCCTCAAAGACGAAACACATACCCCTATTTTTGAACGTTGGAGTCCTATAAACTCGAAAAAAGAGAGAAGACCCCAAAAAACTTCTTGCAAAGGCGGCAGATTAGTGAAATTTCTTGTCAAGAATTAATTTTTTTAACGAGCATACTTTTAGCCGCACAGCCCTTTGTAGAGTCACTACAGTTGTTGCACGGATCAAAAATCTGTTTTTTCCTGTAGTACGTCATAAATGCGCAAAATGACATCATAATGTAATCTGCAGTCCCCTTTCCACTAAAAACATTTAAGGTTTTGACTTATTTCTTCCGGTTGATGAGTTGTGATGGTGAGTCTGAAAAGCTATTTTCGGTAAATCGTTCGGAAAGGGTGAAGGGTCTGGCGCTTAAATTTCCCGATTAACGGTCACAATTAGATTTTTAAATTTATGAAAAACCTCGCAAACGAAGCTAAATTAAACTAGCTTATACGCTGTATAATCCAAAAAGAAGGAAATAGACAAACCAAAAATTCCAAAGTTCGTGGTATATCTAAAATTGATTTTACACCAGCAGACACGACTGTCATGGGCGTACGTCCCAGCTCTTTCAGGTCAGCGCTGATATCAAGCGTATCTTGCCCCATTCTGTGCACTCCACCAATGCCGCCAGTGACAAATACGTCGATTCCGCACCTAAAATGAACAAAATGCGATGGATTGAATCATTAGGCTTTCTCTGATCACCAGCACATCTCGACAATTGCTGTAGACGCCGCTTAATAAATCCACATTGGTCCCAGCCGATCTCGGATTACTGTGCTTCGGTTTTATCGACCAGCGTAACTTGACCAGCACGAAAACGAAGTACCTGGGTGTAAAAACGGCATCAGACATATAATAATTTTGCAACTCAAGCTATTTTGTCTAGACATTTTTATCGTGCAAGATGCACTAGCTAGAACACACACCTCGGCTGCCATGTCTGAACTTCTGAGCCAAGAATGTTGAAGATCTAGGACTAAATAATTCGCAAAATGAGGTACAGTAAAGTGACGCAGAATGGTAATACGTTCGAGGACAGTCCGCTACAACAGGACACGCCTTTATTAATTCTTTTATAAACACAATGCACATGGAATTGAAAATGGATTTATAAAGCGGAGTTTGAATTCATTAACGGCGTATTTTCCATTGTATTTGGATGAAAAAAGTCCATCCAATGGCAAATTGATTTATCAGGGAAAGATTTATTAGGCGGCTTCTACTGTATATACTAGTTTCGAACGGATCGGAGATTTTTGCAATCCTAATCCAGTCCAGTATTTTCATTGTACAATCCGGTCCGATCCTAATCCGGTAGACGTGTCCAAATATTTGATCCAAGCCGGTTTAGATCCTGAAAAACACCCTGATTAAGCATTTGACTGCAGTGATCAAAGCAGTTTGGATATCCATATCTGATCCGGTAGAGTTTTTTTCCAAATCCAGTCCGATCTGGATCCGGTTCTGAATTGCAGAATCCGGTTGGATCGCGATCCGGAAACCGGATCATGTTCAACACTGGTATATACACTCCGCATTTAAAATCAATATATCCATGTTTATCTGCATACCCCCAACAGCTTTGAGTGAAAACTGCAAACATTTTGATTCAAATGAATGGACACATAGCCTGAAAACAAAATTACATGCAAGTGTGAGGCATTTTTCCAAAATCAAGCTAACGTTTTGCTGTACGTGTGTCCTTCACACGAAGATGTTTTTGAAACTCTGCTGTGACTTTAGTCGATATCTACTACAATAAAATAAACACCAAAACCACAGAATTAGTGTTGGATGTCTTACGAACAATCGTTTNCGTCGTCAGCAAAAAATTTCAATCATTGAACTCTTGATGGCGATGACAAAAGTAGTTTTTGAAANGACCACCATGATTCATTTAAAACTGTACTTTTCTTTTCTTATTTTTAATCCAACCTTGCCAGAAATCCCAAGTTTTAATGTAGTTTGAAATGTTGACCGAACGATATCGAAACTGAAAGGAATTTGAATTCATGCTTTGTAATTAGATCGGTTGGGTCGTAAAGTGCTAGAACACCCGGCTCAACTTGGTGGACTGGGTTCAATGCCCGGTTGGCTGCAAGGGAAGTTTTACTTCCCATGAATTTACCACACAGGCATTTTAACCAAACCATATCAACTTACTTCAGTTTCAGACAAAATTATAAAATTTGATTCAAAGCAAAAAAGCTTATCAATATCAGGCTGTCACATCAATATGTTCAAAATGAAAACTGCTCCTTTTCCAAACATTTGCGGTTACAACTTCGACAGTAAATTCCAAAGCATAGTTTTCGGAAAGAAACGAAACATTGCATTATTAAAGCTTTTCATACCAGTGGGCAATGAGCATAGTAGCAGACACCGTCGTTCCTCCATTCATGCCCATAGCGCAGGCTGCTGAAAGATCTCTTCTTGACAGCTTAACGGAGTCGTTAGCACTGGCAAGTTGGTGCAGTTTTTCATCATCCATTCCTGGCACAAATTTTTTTTGTTTTCGAATTTACCACGCATAAACAAATACTATAATTTTGACGAGGAACCAGCAATATCTATAAAGTAGCTACGTCAGAGTGAAATGCGTTTTGTTTTAAAACCCCACTTTCCAAAGCTTTTAACTTACAACCCACTTGCACTCGCAATTTTTGTGAGGCTCACTATGAGATATTGCGGTGAAACGACAACGAAAAAGATGAGTTACGTAAAGAAACAAAACATTAACAACACATGCAATTTAAAGTTAGTGGGAAACTTGAGCTTGCTTATTAGATGTGATAAAGTCAAGTTGAGGTTTGACAGAAAATTAATCAATGTAATCAATAAAAAATTAGTAAATTTTCAAGAAAATCAACCTGATCAACAGAAAATCGGCTAATTGTCAAGAAACGTTTCAGATAAATAGCAGAAAATTGTTAACATGTTGAAATGCTTCCTGGCCGTGCTCAAAGACCTACGCGACTTACAAGTGGGTGGTGGCCCACTGGTTGGAGATCGCTGTTTTAAACAACCTTGAGCGAAGAATCAGTTAAACTGGCGTTATTTTAAACAACTACGATTGAAAATCGCAGCGTTTTTTAATTTTGTCCATGTGGTTAGGAGATACTGCCCTGACTGATTGACAAAAACCTCCCGTTAGAAAAATCATTTTAAAAACGCTGCGCAAGCCAATTTATATTGTTTGGCAATTATTCATCACAACGTGTAATAATCAAAAGTTGTTCTTATGGGGAAGTCAGGCTGGAGGCGAAAGATATGACACCGTCAATGTAATGTTACGTGATGGTGGACGAGAAGCTAGTGAAAAGTGTGCATATGTTGAAAAAGGGTGTTATTTGAACGGACGCGATGGTTCTTGAAGAGCATTTGCTCCGAATCGCCCTCCTCTGATTTTTCCACTTCATCATTGTAAAGCTGTTGATCACTGGAAAACAGTGTCGAGTAATTCCGGGCTTGGATTGGAGTCAGAAACTGAGGGGGTTGGCATTTTCAGGTGGCATCGCAACGGAAGTCAACATCATGAACGGTTTGATCTCGTTAGCTTGAAAAGATTTAAAAATTTAAGCGGCTGTCACGATATGTTACACATCACATCTTCTTCAGCTGGAAAGTGGAAACGAAAAACAATTGCACTTGGCATGATTTCCAGGTCAGCAAACCACATTTTTTGTACTTATGCTAGCTTTCACTCGAGAACGTAGTGCAAAAAACTCTCTGAAGGTGTTCTTTCACTCATTTTTATAGAGTTGACATCTTCCATGTCGAGCTCAAGTCGATTGGAATCGATGAGACTACGTCTCATTTCATAAAAAAGATTTGACTGGGTCAAACTACACCCAACCCCTTAGGGCTTGGACTTTCTGTTAGAAGTGACAAAAGCAGTTACTCGAACTTCCTACAAGAAACGAGATGAATGATGTTAGAACTTGTATTTGTTGTCAATATTTTCAGAAGTATTTTCATCCCGAAATACCAATGAAGTTTTTGCTGAAGAAGCGATCATGACAGCCTACGTTTTCCAACAAAGCGCATTACGTCAACTGTTGCTGACATTTTGAATGTGAACTGAGCAGCTCATACGACAAGGCAAAACAGTTGAAACGTTTAAAACGGGTTCCATACAGCAAATCTTAAAACGTAGCTCAGACATGAAAGCGTGCTCATTGCTGGAAGAATTTGATACATGGATAAATAACCTGTAATTCTACCTTTCAACAAGAAATATCATGGTGGCATATCGAATAAAATGCATTAATAGCAACTAGCATGCCAACATTTCAATGTTGTTGACATGTGATCAATGCACACCAATGATATTTTCAGAACTTCACCAGATAAAGCTCTACAAACTTTCTGCAATTTATGTAGCAAATCAGGTTAGAATAAAAAAAATGCACTTGGGATGCAACCTATCTATCCACTACTATGTTTCTCATTAAAGTGCTTATCTCACACTCAACATGCATGTCACAGCAGCCACCAAGCAGAAAATTGTCACTCATTACAAAAAACGGCACAAACATATGATGGATTTCAGATTTACCTTGTATTAATCTAGAAAAGAAGTAAACATCTGCCACAGTAAATAACAGTTAATAGCACTGAGTAAAAACAAACATGTAACAGAAGGGATCAGCAACAACTATTTCCAGGCTTGTCTATGGGGAGGGATTCCCATGGCAATTGTCCCAGGCAATGGGATAATGGACTTCAAATTTGTCCCATCGCTAGTATTTTACATCATATAGTGTAACAGGGATTTTCTGAAGTTGAATACCATTATTATTTGCTCACATCATAGTAAGTATTAAACATTGAGGCTCACTATCTTGGCTAGGTGATGTAAGGGCCCTGAAAATAAGGTTTCTGGACCGTTTTGAAGGTTGGTGATCCTTGCCTAGACATATAGTTTATAAATTACAGTAGTAGCCTTTAGCACAGTGATTCTTAACCTTTCCAACCCTGGGAACCCCTGCTCCAAACGATATTGGATTGGGGAACCCTTGTTTGTGGTCATGTCATTAGTCGAAATGGTTGTTGTTGTTTGTGCATCTTGAGGGTTGAAAGAAAACATTTTGGCATTCCTTTTGGGGACCCTTAGATTTTTTGCTGGGGACCCCATAAGAACTACTGCTCTAGCAATATATTGTCGTTGTCAAAGAAAATCAGAATCAGAACATCATACAATCTAAATAGCCTCCAGAAATTGTCTCAGAAAAACTAATATAAAAACTTACAAGAACTGCGAAAAGTATAATCTTTCAAAAAAACACCAGAATAGTTTGTGATTATTGAGATATGTATCAAAGATGTTATGCATTAGGCATAATCTAGTACAGGAGTGGACAAACTACAGTACGCAGGTGGAAAGTTTGTGACCCACTGGAAAGTTTTTGCAGTTCTTGTATACAAAATGCACACTTTTAGTATTTCTGTGCTGATTGAGTATCACAACATGGCAATACAAAACATAAAAAAACACGAAATAACATACCATCCTCTTGATAAAATAAACTAAGTATGAATATTAATAAGATGAATATATTACGAATACTAAATTATATTTTATGTAAATAATATATATAATCTACAGAAGCTGGCCCATTGCTGTGTACTGACAGAACAATGTGGCCTTCACTGAAAATAGTTTTCCCACCCTTGGCCTAGTATTACCCAGCTTCCAGAAACCACTGATACTTCCATTAGTCAATGAGAATATCTTATTGTGATTAATGCAATTGCTGCAAAGGTGTTACACGCAAGGCATAGCCTAGTATTACCGATGTGAATTCGCCCATTCAGTACTGCAATGGTTGCTGGAACAACTCCATGGGTTCTTACAATGTTTTCCACTTCAACTGCTGTCCTGTGCAAAAAATAAAGAACAATGTTAACAAGCAATCAATTAGAAGAATGAATGCTCGAATTGCTGAATGATTTAGAAACAGTAGTGTCTATTTTGCCACCAGCAGTAAAAGCTGTACTAGAGCTATTTTGCCATTAAAATTGTATCCAGCCATGTCCACATAATGCTGAGTTCGTAACACTAGCACAGGGGTTCTTAAAGTGGTGTCTCAAATATTCCCACTCACTAAGAGGTATTGAGATTAGATGATGGTGATATTCAACAGTATTGGGAAGTAAAGTCCTAATCCAGACTCAAGTCCTCATTCTCTAAGAACTTAGACTTGCTTCTATCCAGATTGACTTTTACTTTAAACCTGTTGACTTAGCTAGTAGACTGTGTTGAAATGGAGTATCCAGATTGATGAAAATTTGATTTAGGGGTATTAAGATGTTAAAACTTTAAAGACTACTGCATCAGCAGTACAGTGAACCTGGTCGAGTAGTCACTGCTTGTGCTCTCATAATTATTGCTTTGGCTTTTCTAGTAGACACGATACTTTTCATGAGAGCTCTTTTATATACTTTTTTAAGAAGTTTCAAAAACCAGGCACGGCTTTACATTTTGAGTTAAAGTTTTGGATTAAGGTTTAGGGATAGGCTTTTAGGTCACATGACAAAGACGATGTGCTAATTCAAGCGTTTCATCCTTGTCACATGACCAATTCAACCAGGTTCAGCTAATTACAAAATAGCTGCAGTAGTGCTTTTGCTGCTGACAGCAAAGACACTTCCATTAAAAACATGAGTGCTGAATTGCTACTGCAATTTTGGCAGTCTTTATACTGCTGCTGGCAACTGCTCAAAATGCCAAGCTTTAGTAACAGTCAAAAACCTCAAATCAATCAATTGTCCCTATGTAAATAAAAGGCAGTGGCTATACAAGTCTGCCAGTAGATCTTAATTTTTGAAAACTTATTCATCTGCCGCCTGCAGTATGATAGTAATGCATGGTGGGTGTGCAGTAGACTACACTACATTTGGTAGAAATGTACTAAATCCCTAAAACAAACTCTTAAAACTAACCCCTATACCTAAAACCTAACCTAAACCCTAACCTTAAGGAAGTGGCTATAAATACGCCGCACGTTACATGGTTCAAATAAATATTGACTTTGTCACTTTAACGGTACTGTCATAGTAGCCTAACAGACATGCCTATGTCTGTCATCTGCTGTGCGAATGGTTTTCAATTCGGCTTGCACCATGGCACATTTTGTTTTGGTAGTAGTTTCTCTTCAGATTTACGGTTTAGGTTTAGTACATTTCTACAAGTGTACTGTAGTATACTGCACATTCACCATGCATTACTAGCATGTTACAGGCAGCGGATGAATAACTTTTCAAAAATAAAAGTTATCTGGTTGATATATACTTATATACACTGTCTAAACTAAACTCTAAACCTAAACCCAAACCCTAAACCTAAATCCCAAAACCTGAACCTTTTGAAAAAAGTAAAGAAAAACCGCTCCCATGAAGAGTGTAACCACTTGCCTGCTACAGAAACGAAAGGCATCATAGTGAAAGCCGAACCGAAAACCAATCGCATAGTAGACGCTTCTGTTAGACTACCATGACCATGCTGCTGAAGTGACAAACTCAGCATTTTATTCAAACCTTGCCAGTGCTGGCAGACCTAGCCTATAGCCACTTCCTAAATAAAAATTCTGGAAGGAAAATATTTTACTTAAATTGATTAAATAATAATAAGCAATTAGCACACACAGTAAAAACGTAGAACACTGGCCAACTACACCTGAAATTGTCTGGAAATGGCATCCCATGGGTAATTATGGTGCTTTCTAGTGCGACCACAGGTTTCTGGTTGTTAAGGGCAGAACGAACAGCATCACTCACTTTCACAAACGGCTTGTTTACAGCACCAGCGTAGTTACAAAAGCTTTTGCAGCAAAACAACCCCGGCAGTATTGTACGTAGCATTTCGCTGTCTTCAAAATAACCACAAGCCAGTAATGTTCTGTGCAACACAATGAATCACACAGTTTCACTTATACACTAGACCAGGGGTTCCCAAACTGGAGTACATGTATTCCTAGGGATACATTTGCCTATTTGAAGGGGTACAATTAAGTTTAGCAATGGAAGGGAAAAAATATATTTATATATGTTATTGATTTCGATTTATTTAGGCTATAGTAATACATAAATCAGTGAATATTACTTTAAAAAATCATTCATTATATGCTTGTTTGGTAAACATATTTCTATAATTTTCCTCAGCCTTTTTGTCATAAAGCATTTTGGAGGTACATGCTCATCTATCAAAATGTTGAAGGGGTACATGGCCAGAGAAAATTTGGGAAACCCTGCACTAGACTAACAGTAACACCACATCGTAAGAAATGCTGCATCAACGCTGCAAGCTGATCTCGCGGTTTCGGTGAATCACCACTTCAAATCTGCTTCGGAGATGATCACGGAGCCGGAGTGCAGGTGCCAAGCGAAATTTCTGACCTATTACTGTTTATTTTATCAGTAATTTTCGTTCTCAGAGTAAAGGAATAAAGTTTAGCGATTACTTTTTTGATGTGTGTTGTGAAAAATAAAACATTTTGGTTAGATGTCACTGTCAGGCGCCCACAACAAGCTACAGTACAGGAATCACTATAACCACCAACATATATAGGACTTCGTCTTAGACCTCAATTGTATTTCATTTTCTAACCCCAATCCAAACCCAAACCCGACACACTTGCCTAAACACCAAACCCTAAGCCCTGATCATCAGTTTTCTCAGCGTATTTGATATGCAGAATATGACTCTGTGCATGCGCGCATGGCGTGATGTCAGAAATTTCTGACTTCACGGCTTCACGCCAAGTGCGCATGCACAGAGCAATATTCTACATATCAAATACGCTAAAAAATTGATGATTGGGGCTGAGGGATTCGTGTTTAGGTAAGTGTGTGGGGTTAGGGTTTGGGTTAGGGTGAGAAAAAGAAAAATATTTGAGGTCTAGGACAAAGTCCAAAAATTTTCAGTGGTTAAAGTTATTCCTGTACTATAACTTGTTGTGGGTACCTGACATCTAACCC
>JGI24159J19872_10006900_pt1 | contig 14845 bp, 9 predicted proteins | sample Ectturendosymbi4_FD_19872 | JGI IMG/M metagenome (IMG submission 19872) | reverse complement strand
AAAAAAAAAAAAAAAAAAAAACAGATAAAAATGACACGCAAAAATCACAAGACAAAGTAAACGGCAACAGCACACAGTGCTCTGCACTACGTCACCACTGCTACCTTTGCGTCATGCACCTTCCATGAGCAGAGTTGGTGCACCGGTGCGGGCAAGCCGGGAAACTGCAGTCGTCTCCTGTCCACAGCATGCTGCATTCGCATCTGTGACCAACAACAAAAACTTCTTCAAAACACACCAATAATAATAAAAGATAAGGTACAAATGACATGCACGGAAATGGGTGTGACATTCGCGATCAAACTGCGGTTATACTCAAGCATAACACAAGGCGAACACTATATACAGCTGACGCGTCACAACATTTCTTGCACAGCAGTCTACAAATTCGACATACATCCAGTTGCGTGTGCACACAGATATATAGGGACCTGCGTGGGGAGGGTTAACCCGCGCAGGTTGCGGGTTCCCGCATTTGCGGGGCGGATGTGGCCACCCGCAGAGCTGTGCATGCGGTGCGGGTGCGCATGAGCTTGGTGCAGGTCGGGCCAGGGGCTGGGATGAGAAATTCTTTGTGCGGGTAACTGAATGTTCGACTTATGCACGTGAAAGTGGTATGAACAAAAATTTCAATGCCGTATTTATTCGATGGTAAGCCGCGGCTTATAAAGTTTTATTTTTCATCATTTCACGCGGCTTATGATTAAGGCCGGCTTACATTTTTATCCTTACCTTATCGAAAGGTATAGATGGCGCTCCATCTTTCATTGGCTGCGTTTTCTTTCGACCAAACTCTAATTTCGCATTCTGTTATCTTCGGTATCACGTGCATACCCGTGACAGGAGGGATTATGATAAACAGAAGGTCGTTGTATTAGCAAGCTTCATTTGCCAGGGTTGCCAATTAAATACGAAACGTGCTGCTACGCGAAAGCAACTGAGAGGCTTAGATCAGCTATGTTGAAGTGCGGCTTACATTAATTTTTAACGCCATTTCGTGCGGCTTTCAATCGAATTAATACGCCAGCGTTTTTCAACCTCAGGGTTCCGTGAGTGGCTGCCAGAGGTTCCGCCGAAACAGACCGAAATTGCCTGGGACGAAATTCACAACCACAGTTCGATGCGGTTGTAGCAATATCGACACTTGGATCATTGCATAGGGTTCCATGAGCAACGCAAACATTTTGCGGAAGGTTCCGCTGCAGCAAAATGGTTGAAAAACGCTGTAATATGGTATGCAGAGAGCTTGAGGTGCAAGTGTGCACAGACATTCTTCAGTGGTGGCGAGACCACAGATTGAAGTTTCCAGCTCTCAGTGATCTTGCAAGAACAACATTCTGCATGAGCGTAACTAGCGTCGCTTAGGAACGAGTGTTTAGCATAGATGGTCATAGCGTGAATAACAGAAGAGCAACTTTGAAGAGTTTGTCAGTGAACGACATACTTTTTTTCAACAGGACTCTGAGAAATAGGCGCTCAGGGCTGGCTAAAAGGTTTCACATTTTTACTTTGTAGTGTTTTTTAATATCTTCTTTCAACTTTGACATGAACCACTGAATAACTGCCACAAGCGATGAAACACATTGCACGAATTTTTAGTGGTTTTCAGACACAGAGCAAGGTGCAGGTTTGGGATAGCAACAGTGCGAGGCGAACACAGATTGGGAAGGTGTGTGGGCCAGGTTGGGATCAAGGCGGGAGGCCGGGAGTTGGCAAGATTTCTCAAATATCTGTGGTTGCAAGGGGAGCAGATAAAAATTTTCAACCTGCACAGGACTCGCATATAGATATATATATATATACCGTATTTATTCGATTGTAGCCACAGCTTATAAAGTTTTTTTTCAATATTTCGTATGGCTTACCCTTTTTTTATTTCTTTACCCTACCCAAAGGCATAAATGACGCTCAGTTTTTCCTTGGCTACGTTTTTTTCGACTAAACTCTAATAATTAGATTAAACACTCAGCAAAAAAAATTGAGAAATGATAGTGAATCCAGATGTGGAGGATATCTACACTAAAACCCAAAATCAGCGGAAACACTCTGAAAAACTTCAAAAAAAAAACAAAACAATCTACAGAAAACCAAAAGAACACTAAAAACCGAAATATAAGCTACGTAGATTTATCTTGCCGGGGGATGGTTCGCACCACTGCCCCTGTCAGTTACGCCACTGATCACAGGAGATGGCTCCTCAACACCTTGGCTATCAAAGGGAAACTGCCTAAAAAGATACATGGAGCTATTTTCACCACTCAGTGAGTTTTGAAGGATAAATCTGAAACGATTTTCCTGATGACCACAGATGGCAAAGTTTATGTGAGCTACTTAGTGAATATTTTTGAGAAAGTTTGTTCTTTGAAGCACGGCCTATCTCAAGTAGGTCGTGCTTTGAAGCTTCAAAAAGCCAATGCAACACTTGGCAATGCAAAAGCGAAGACATTTGGATTTGTGACATTTCTCAGTTTGTGCAGAAGCAATATTTTGTCAAAAAGCTATGTCCAATTTTCTTGGTTGAAAGACTGTGATGTCATTAAATAGGCAAATACAGTTATTGCTGCACACATGGAAATGCTGATAACTTCAATGAAAGATTTCATGACTTGAAAGCAATGGAGTTCATTTCTTGGTTGACTTTAGTAGATTTATCTGCAGTATCAGAAAAATGCCAACAGGAATTATGTGAGGTGCAACAAGATGAATCCGTGAAAACTCTTTTCAAGATCAAAGGAACCACAATATGGCTGTCTGAGGAATTAGAAAAGAAAAACCCTCACTCAAATACTTTGGCAAGGCAAAAACTAAAAACAGGACCATTTAAAGTCAAAAAAAATAGTATTTTCTTCTGTGTTTCAGGAAGCTATGTAAAGAAATTTAAAACACAAATAGCACTCCTATGAAGTCTACACAAAAAGTTATTACGTCATAAAAAGTCATATTTTCCATTTTAGGCCATAAAGTCATATTTTGCACATTTTCAACCTAATTCAATAAGGAAAGCATTAAAACAATTTCAAAATATCAGGTGAAACTATTATATCGCTAGGTCCATGCTGCATCCTGCAAAATGAACCCACTTGGGCACCTTGCGAATGCTGCCAAAGATACAGGTAAACCAAGTTATTTGGATGAAATATAATACACTGCTTAAAAATGCATAGCAAAAAAGGCTGTTTTCTTAGTTTCGAGTGGGGAAAAAACAAATTTTGTCACTTTTGACCCCCTTAGAAAAATTTTGGAAAAATCCCCTAGTGGCCCTCTCCTGGAAAAAATCCTTCCGACGCCCATGATAGTAAGCAATGCAGTGATGGAGCAAAAACAAATACTTTTGGACATGTAGTACTGTAGTTCTGGTGGGGCCTGAGCTTTTTTTGAAGACAAAAGTGGGGCCTGCTTCAGAAAAGGTTGAGAACCACTGCTCTAATTTCGCGTTCTATCCTCTTCAGTATCACATGCACAGCCATCACAGAAGCAATTATGATGAACAGAAGGCAGTTGTAGTGGTGTAAGCATCATTAACATGGTTATGAATAAACGCGAAACGTGTTATTACGCAAACGTATCTCAGAGGCTTAGGTAACCTATGTTCTAGTGCGGCTTACAATCAAGGGCGGTTTACCATATTTTTCGGACTATAAGGCGCACTTAAAATCCTTTAATTTTATCAAAAATCGAAAGTGTGCCTTATGGTGCGGTGCGCCTAATGTATGAATCTGGTTGTTGATTTCTCACCTAGAACTAATTGTATGTGGTAAATGGTCCTATTTATTTAATTGCTAGTTACATTTTTTTTGTAAACAGGCCATCGTGTAATGCAATAAACCAACAACAATTGCAATGAGTAGCATCCTAGAATAGCTAGCACATACCACAGATCATATTACTCCACAAGGCTCCTGACTACACTGGCACACACCGAATCAAACACGTGCACAACTTTTATTTTATTCGTGTCCAGCAGATTAGGAATGTGTGACAGATTAAAATCCCATTGGTGGCTCTGGCACAGGGCGACTCCGGCACTCGGGACTTAATGTGAAAGATTTGAATACAATTTGACTTGTCTAAGTTTTGCTTCATTTAATGCACCTTATAACCCAGTGTGCCTTTTGTATGAAAAAAGAATANCTAACATTCAATTTTTGATACTGCGCCTCATAACCCGGTGCACCTTATGGTGCAAAAAATACGGTACATTATTTTTTTAATATCATTTGGTGCAGCTTACATTCAAGGACAGCGCACAATTGAGTAAATACAGTATACTTTGTGAGTTACAACGTAAGTCCACTCATTGTACAGGTTTTAGCTGCACTGCTCAATACTACTTAGCAAGACATCAATGTTTCACTAACATCCAAATGCTACATCTTTAATTTTGCGAAGATTCTCTTAAGGCCTTTTTATTGTCAAAAAACATCCTTGCCCATCACAGATGTAGTGTCTAAATCAGCCATGTCCAACCCAAATCGCTTACTGAGCCAAAATGTATCTTGCTATCTTGACCAGGGCCGCACATTGCAAGACATATTAATGGGGCCGCACATTGAATGGCTTACTTTGAGTTTAGCTAACTAAATTTAGCTTAACCTAATGCACTGAAAGTGTTTGAATGCAACTGCAATGATAACAGACGTGATAAACTGGCTCTGAGGAGCACCAGCATCAAAAATGTCAAATTCAAAATTATCAAATCAAGGACAGGTTGTCAGTATGTAGGATACTTTTACTCTAGCGTAAAACTAAACTGGGCCGCACAAAACCCTCAAATGGGCCACATCCGCGGGCCTCGGGTTGGACATAGCTGGTCCAAATCTTGGACTAGTTCAAATTTCAAGTGCAATTTACTAATTACATTTACTATTCCCATTATTGTAGATTTCTAGTCAGAGAGAAAACTAAAAATTGATTAACAACTACAGCAAAGAAGTTACATTGGATAGACAATTTACTTTTGTGAGAACTGCATGGCTGCAAGACCATGTAATCCTAAAACTTTCAACATGCAATTCAAAACAGACACATAAATCTTACACTGAATTCAAACATATTCCATTTCCACTGCAATTGTTGGGGCAATGATGAATTTGAAAATCTGCATAAAATCCTGAACGCTCATAGAGGCTGTCACTGTGGAAAACAAGACTGTTGAAAAATCAAATATTTTTTAAGCTGAATCATAAAAACAACACTACAAGACCCTAAGGCAAACGGCAGGTAAAAAAAAATTTAGACAAGGTGAGTATTGCATTGCATAAAAACATTTAAGTATCTGGGTTGAATTTAGGTTGCGGCATTGAATGACAGCATAATACACATAGGAAAAGACAGATATAAAAAAGCAGTTGAGGAGCACCTTACCTCGATGTTAATTTTCTCAGCATTCCTTTAAAACCTTTTAACTAAAAAAACTAGAAAAATCACTAAGTTTCATAAAACTCAAGTTCAGAAAAAATTGTTTTGCAATCTACATTGAATTTGTTTGGAATATACAGTGAGTGACTGGGTTCACTTGGCTCAACATACATTACATCCATGAGCAATTGCAATTTGTCAGATATTAAACAACTTGACCATTGGTTATGAAGAATGAAGAGCTTTTTGTCATGCTACTCATAACTCACAACAACTGTAAGAAGTGTTTAGGTGTCATGCAACACATGTGATATGTAAAAGAGCATATTATGTTAATAACATAAGAGTATTAGCTAACATACTGAGCAACTGATTCAAGAATAAAAGGTTGAATATTGCTATCTAAACCAGCTCACCTGAAAAAGTATACTAGCATGTACCCAGACTTTGACAATAATTTGGGTAAACCTGTATTGGTTCTGTCACCACTTAAAGTGGCCAATACTTTACTTGCATATGATTTTCCATCATAAATGGTAACATAATCAAAAGCACACTCAGTGTCTTTTTGTAGAAATCTCAGGGTGATATATGGCATGCGGTGTGGATCAGGACTTTGTATCAGCCATTCACATCTGTACAGAATGGAAAACAAAAATATTAACTAAACTACAGAGTACACAGGCTTTTAGCCATAGCTGGCCTGGATTGGTCAGCACATTTTATCTAAACCATAGGTGTCTACACCAGTAGTTCTCAAATGGAGGCCACTTGACTTACTAAGGGAGGAATTTTTATTTATTGGAGGAATTTGGTTCCAGGGAGTAATAGGGGAGGAAAAGCTGTGGATGAAAAACCTTGACATTTTATTATTTGTTCATTCAACACATAAAAACAGCACAACGAGGTTGGTTTAGAGGGAATGTTGACAGTATGCAAGTACAAGCTGCTTTAACTGCAGTGACTGACATTATAAAAGGGTCTATTCATCCATACCCGTCTAATGTTTGTTCACAGTAGGTGGCGTGAAATATTTGCAATTATCTTTCTGAGATTTTTGTTGGTGAGTAATTGACAGAGTTTCGATTTGTAAGGGGGGAATATGAAAAAAGAGAACCACTGGTCTAAACTTTTTTCAATAAAGGCCAAATTCGTTTATGCAGAAATAGCGATACCAGTGGGCCAACATTCCCTTCTGACATTCTTTAAGGTAAGCATAATGCAGGAATTTAGCTGCTCTTAACGCATCACAACACAACAGGAAACTTGTTAACACCTTCAGCGCCAGTGTATGAAATATTCATACTTCAAAATCACATGTGAGCTGCTATTTTCACACCACTTTGCAACTCTGTAATTTGCCAGTCAATTGAGCTAGAGAACTGTTCAAACCCTCAAAAATGTGGCAAGTGTTCTAGTTTGCATTGAAAAAAAATTGGAAGTTCTGGATTCGTTTGTTTGTAGGTGATGTTAATGTCATAAGTGGGGTAAGCTTTGGCATTTTTTGCCGAGGTCATTGGGCCCTGGGCTTCAATTGCAAGAGCCCATTTATTACTCAAGCTTTTAGTGGAAATTAGGCTATAATCAGTCTTTTGAGCATTTCATTGGCTGTCTAGTATTTTTGCTTCAAAAGTTGTGGCAAACAAAACAACAAAATTTTGGTAATTTTATTAGTTTTTATGCATTTTTCCTGAAAATTTCAACTCATTCCAACAAAAACTTTTTGAGCTATTAATTTATGAATCGAGCAACTGGACTACTGTTCACAACTCAACACGCATCTGTTGTTGCGTGTGGCTATAGCAACGTGCTTTTGTGATTACATAATTAATTAATCCCATAATTAGATAATTAATTAATTTGTTGTTTTTAGGCCATAACTTTTGAACCTGAAGCGCTAGAAAGCCAATCAAAGGCACAAAAGACACAGATTCTTGCCTAGTGTAAATTGCCAACGAAATTTTGAGCGAAATTCTTCTCTTTTGCAGTTGGGCCCAATGCCAGGTAACCTGAGCCTAAATAGCCAAAAACCTACCCCACTTATGTCGTCACTCACAAAAAAAAAATAAAAAATAAAAAACTTATTTTTTTCATTGCAAACTCAGACTTGTAACATCTCTTAGGGCTTGAACAGCTCTCTAACACAATTGACTGGCAAGTTATGAGGTTGCAAAGTGGCGCAAAAATAATGGTTCATGCACTGGACTTCTAAGTACGATATATTCATACACTGGCAGTGAACACCTTAACTTCACTGCTCATTTTTTACCAAAACTAGATGCAAGTAAAAAGCTTGTTGCATCAGGTATAACCCAGCAATGTAAAAAAAATGAAATGAAGCACATTTCAATTTTGTATTTCTGATATCTTTAGAATATTATTGGCACATTTGCGCTATACATAGCAACTTGTTTAAAATTTTACCGTTCATTCGAATTGTAATTTGTAGGACCATCTGATAAAATTCCATAAGTGGTATTCCAGAAGACTTTCCTGTCATCTGAGCATGTTGCAACAGTTGATTGCACTACTAAATGAAACAGACCAAGAGTTTTTAGCACCAGAGCAACCAGATAAAACATTCTTCCAAGGCAATACAAGTTGATTTTGGAAGTCAATACCCAGAAGCTGGTAAGCACAGCTTGCATAATCCATAATGTTGATCACCCAGCCATTTATTTTCAAATATAACCATACAGAGAAATGCTACAAAAACCATTACTCTACTGCCTTTATCTGCATAAAAATGAAACCAGTTTGACTAACCACGTTTTCCTCTTGCATCTGGGTGAAAATATATGTATTGCAAAAATGCTACATAACTTAATTGTCAATATTTGCTGGAGTCATCTGACCAAATTACATTTACTGGTCAGTGGTCATGTGTACAATATGAGTCTTTCCCATGTGACTTATCAGCTCAAAATTTTCAAACCAACTATTCAACTTTTAAGTGAAACTCATGCAATGAATCATGCAAATAAGCAGGAAAATGTATCATATTTTTCACTTTAATGAAGGTTACTTGGGTAAAAAAAAAGCATAAACTAGATGACTTCTTCCTAATGACTGAGGTAAATCCTACTTTTATAGCCATATCGGAAACCAAGTTGAAATCCAACTTCATTTTAAAGATTAACATCCCTGGCTTCAACTTAATTCATAATCCCTCACAAACCAACCTAGATGGAGTTGGTCTTTACATTAATTCCAAACTAACTTACCAACTCAGAAAGACCTAAATCCCAACAATGTAGGTTGTGAAAGCCTTTTTATTGAAATCCTTACGTCATCTGGCAAAACTTTCATTGTTGGTATTATTTATCGTCATCCAACACATGCATTACTACCCTTTCAGGATGAATTTGTTAAACTTGTCACACACCTTCAAAACAATAACTACGATTATGTGACTGGTGGAGACTTCAACAAAACTCAAATGTGACAAACTATGTTGATTGCCTTGCTAGTTGTGGTTGTATTTCTCTTATCAATATATACAAATAATTTTTATATACAAATAATTATGATGAACCATGAATAACTAATACTGTAATCACTATTTTTGATCATTTACCAATTTCTGTGAACTTTTATCTTCATCACCTAACTCACCAGAAATTTAAACCTAAATTCAGATGCAAGAAACATTTTGACCCAACTATTTTTATAACTGACCTCAGTCTCAATCTAAACATTCTCAATCCTAAAGCTGGAAATGTAAACACTCTATTTGTCAAACTTTTTAATGATAATCTTGACATGCATGCTCCATATCATTATGCATCTAGAAATGACAAACACTCCTTCAATAAGCTACGGTTTACCAAAGGCATTTTGATTTCCTTTGCAGAAAAGGATACCCTATGCAGAAAACAGTTCAACTATTAACAACCCAGACAATACAAACTTACAGAAAAAAGCAAAATTATTATAAACTTGCATTTTAAAAGTACAAAATATGGGAACTTGTAGATGAAATAACATCAATTTAAAACAAATCTCAACAATATAATAAGCTCTTTGAAGATTCAGAATGTCAGAAAATATTTGAAGAATTTCTTCTCAGAAGTTGAGAAATCCCTTTCTGCAAAAATAAAGCCATTCCCTGCCATCTGCAAGCATTTCTTTCAAGATACAATCCAAGGAATTCATTATTTCAAGCTTTTACTAATGCATATGAAATCCAACTTCTCATTAACACCTTTGCTGCCAGAAACGTTGGGCAAAATTCCTGGTTTTCAGCTGCCTTAGCAACTGTATAACTCAAAGGCAATTGTGCTAGAGAGCTGTTCAAACACTCAAAAGACTCGACAAGTGTTCGAGTCTGCAATGAAAAAAATATTTGCTTTTGGGTTTAGGATATTTTGTAACGCCATGGTGGGGTAGGTTTTAGGTTATTTTGGCTCAGGTTACTTGGCTCCGAGCCCAAACCGCTAAATGGAAGTATTTCGCTCAAGTTGTCATTGGAAACTAAACTAGAATCCAAGTGTTGAGCTTTTCATTGACTTTCTAAGGTTCTGGGTTGAGAAGTTATGGCCTAATAACAACAAAATAATTAAGTAATCACTTAATTACATAATTAGTTGATATTTTATTCACAATAAAATATGAAAAACATCGGTATCAGCCCAAGAAAGTCTTATTGGTCAAGCTTTGGTCGTAACACTCAAGAAAAGATTTCTAGGTTATCACTGGTCACAGTGCATTTATGCATTTCACAGTCACTTGTTCCTATGAACGTGGTGCTGAAAAGCAAAAGGTATGTAGTAGCTTGTCGAATACTCAGCAAACGTCTGCCATGCAGCAAGAAACTGTTTATCCATAGATGCATGGACTTGTAAAATTGATGCTGACAATCAGCTGCACAACCGCATCCGTGGACCACTATCTCTACAGATTGTTAAGAAAATACTTGGGTGTAATCACCACAGAGAACGCTTGAGTAAGATTGTTCTGATCTTGCATCGTGATTTTAAAATGAATTAAGAGAAAGAAGTATAAATCAATCCCATATAATTAGATAATTACTTTGTTTGTTTATTTTAGATCATAACTTTTGAACCAGAAATGCTAGAAAGTCGATCAAGGTCTCAAAAGACGCAGATTCTAGCCTAGTTTCCAATAAAAACTTCAGCGAAATACTTCCGTCTAGCAGTTGGGGCCAGGTCAGGTACCAGCAGCCAAAAATTAAAGATAGACTTATATATCAGCCTGGCCGATATTTGGGTTTAACCGATATATCTGGAAGAGCGAAAACGGCTCATATTATCAGCCTCAGTTAGTGTTGACAAAATGCTAGTATATTTCTCACGCATGCAGATAAATTGCACAAGAAAGCACAATGAACTAAGTCAAGACAGTTACCTTGCAGCAATGCTAGCAGGTGCATTTTCCTAAACAAGTAGACAAGATGAACCATGGAGCATGCGTGGGCCATCACAGCCAAAACAAAAGCATCCTCATTAATCAGATCAACTAAAGATCATAGCAAAACATTGAAATTCTTCAATTTGAAAAATTTTAGCTCATAAATAATGATTTTTCAAGTTTTTCAAAAAAAGGTAAGGCACAGAATACACTATATTTTTGATAATGAAGCAGAAATCAAGATTTAAAAGTTTTGGAAATACAGGTTATCAGTATCAGCTATCAGTCCATGCATGGCTGATATACTGGTATCGGCATTGGACCCAAAAAAGCCGTATCGGTCAATCTCTACCAAAAATGGCTAAAAACCTACCTTACTTATGACACTGTTGCAACGTCTGCGGTGGCGTTGCATTGAATGTGTGATTCACCACGAACAGGATGTGCACGAAGAAGAACAATATATGTGGCAGGAACAAGCAATAATAGAGTGATCTCATCAGGTGAGCTCTATTGTTGCTTGCTGCCACAGTGCAAAGCTTTGCGCACATGCCACTCGGGCTTTTCCGATCGTAACAACATCACTCACAAAAACACGAAACCCAAAACCAAAAATTTGTTTTTCATTGAAGACTCGAAGATTTGCCAAGTCTTTTGAGGGTTTGAACAGCTCTCTAGCACAATCGGCTGAGGAGCTATGCAGTTGGTAAGTCAACTGAAATATCCTTGATTTTTCCACGATTTCCAAGTATGATATATTCATAGACCAGTAGCCAATGTACTAAGAACTGCAAGTCATGACAGCTGGTAACCGGTCGTCCACAGAGAGCAAGTAATAGGTCGTCTGCAGACAGCTCCACAACATGGCAATGCTCGTAAAATCTGCTGAATCATGACAGCTGATGGCAATTTACGAATATATGCACAATCATCATCTTTGCACATTTGGTTGTGGATCTTAGGGTTATGTTTAAGGTTAGGAAGTGGCTACGGAACCATCCATGGATCTCACTATTTCAAAACTTATTCAACCATACTGCTTCGCATGATGCTGTTCAAATAAAGCGGTCAGTTTGTCATTCAACTAGCGTCGATCTGGTAGCCTAACGCCAACGGGTAGGTTCCAAAGTGAACGTCTGCCGTGCCAATGGTTTATCGGTTCACCTCTCACCTTGGTGACTTTCGTTTTGGTAGTGGTTGTAAGTTTCAAATCATTAGAGCAGTTTTTCTTTTCTTTTTTCAAAACTTTTCAAACTTTAGGTTTAGAGGCTAGATGTAGGGGTTAAGTTTTGGGATTAGATTTAGGGGTTAGATTTAGAGATTAAGTTTGGTGGTTAGGTTTAGGGGTTAACTTTAGGGGGTGAGTTTAGGGGTTAGCATTAGGTTAGTGTTAGCATTAGGTCAGCTTTAGGATTAAGGCATCAGTTAGGGTTAAGGTTAGGGTCATGGGCATCAGAAGGAGAACAGAGGGCCAAGGCCTCTCGGATTTTAAAAATTTCACCAAAAAAGGTTGTTTTCTTAGTTTCCAACGGGAAAAAACAAATTTCACCCCTTCTAGCCCCCTACAAAAATATTGGAAAATTTCCCTAGTGCCCCCCTTGGAAAAAATGATGTCTAGTGTGCCAATGGTTTTCAGTTTGGCGCTCAGCTTGGCGACTTTCGTTTTGGTAGTGGTGGTTGCACAAGTTTTGAAACTTTTCTCTTCATATTTACACTTTAGGTTTCGGTTTTAGGTTTAGGGACTAGGTATAATGGTTAGGTTTAGGGATTAGGTATAGGGGTTAGGTTTAGGGATCATGTTCAGGGTTTACGTTTAGAGTTTAGGGTGAGGTTTAGGATTAGGTTTAAGGTTTTAAACTTTAGGTTTACATTTGGTTTTAGGTTTAGGATTAGGTATAGGGATTAGGTATAGGGATTAGGTATAGGGATTAGGTATAGGGATTAGGTATAGGGTTAGGTATAGGGGTTAGATATAGGGGTTACGTTTAGGAGTTACATTCAGGGTTTATGTTTAGAGTTTAAGGTGAAGTTTAGGGCTTAAGTTCAAGGTTTTAAACTTTAGGTTTAGGGGTCATGTGCAGGGTTGACGTTTAGCTTTAAGGTTTTAAACTTTTCCTTTAGGGGTTACCTTTAGGGGTTAAGGTTAGGGTTAGCCTGTATGGTTTACGTTTTAGGCTTACTACGTCTCTACCAAGCCCACTGCTCTCTCGTGCGTTAGCCATTACTGTCACGTTACAGGTGGCGGATTAACAAAGTTTCAACTTTTAAAGTCCACAGGGACAGGCAGACCTGTACCCAGTGCTTAAACATTTACTTCAAATGCGTGCTTCGACAGCCTTGAAAACTCTTTGCCCAATCTATACCAAAATGTGAAAAATTAACAGCTGCAAGCTATGAATTTCAATTTGGAATAAAGCATTGTTTAACACTAAAGATCAATCATCAATTTATCTTTTTGTAATGCTCTTTCACAAGTGTTGCCACCGAGACTGGAAACCCACCATACTGTAGCCAGGGTTGCCAGGTCCAAGTGAACAGAAAATGCCAAACCACTTATAAAAAAATGCTAAATCGCTTCAAAAAATGCCAAACAAGCTGAAACAGACTGAATGCTGTTGGTTTTGACATTGATCACCAGATGAGTAACTTGGCAAAAACACAGCAGTGCTCGTGAACAAGGCACTAATTATAGCATATGAAGCAACAAACAACTATTGTACTTTAGAAAAACAAACAGAATTAAACTAGAAACACTCTTACTCATTTTTCACCCTTTGTTGTCCCAGAAGCTAGAGCAAGAACAAAATATGTTACCATTTACTTTTGCTTGAAAATGCTTAATAAAGAATAGGCTATCTACGAATACCGGAAACAATAAATCACAGTTCACGAAAATACACATGCACCATCATGCCATAGTTTCCAGTCACTTGATTCTTGAAACCAAGCATTAGACATGTCATAATTCCACAAACTATCTGCTACAAAAGGAAAATCTACCAAATCTGGCTGTTCTGGTATACACATATCAAAATCTGCTACATTTGATTTAGTAAATGTAAATGATTTACATTGACTTAACTGTTTTTAACCAGGGAAATCTGCTAAATTGGCTTTATGATGGTTTAAACTTATATGAAAAACTGCAAAATCTGGCAGCACTGTTATATGCTTATATTAAAATATTGCTTATGGGTTGAAATGAGTTGAGTTGATTTTATTTGGCGATAATTAATATTCAGCTAGAAAAAACACAAATCAGTGCAAGGACGCCATGGCATTGAAGGAACCGGAAGGTTGTCGAGTTGATGCCCCTCAGCAGTTGAATTAGCTTTGTTACTGTCCAGTTTCAACTCGTGGTGGTGCATATGTGGGAAGGAGCTGCTAGATGATCAACACAGTTACGCAGGGGGGTGCTGGGTCACAACCGGTCTCTCTCGGTGGATGGGTTGTTCAGATCCGCAAGGACCTGCGCGTGGCAGAGAAAGTATAAACCCAGCTAAAATGAAACTCTGCCCGGGTTGTCATAACCCTTTCACATCTAGCAAGCTCTACAAATTGAATGGCTGCATTGATATGCACTTATTTATTATGTACATACAAGCATGAAGCAAGAATACCAATGAATAATCTGCAAATAACAACACACACTGTACAGTAGATCTTTCTTAAAAGAAACTTAAATACTGTACAGCACAACAGCTAATCTGTTGGCAAAGACTTTAATGCTTATTTTCTGGAAACAGCACAGTCTACATTGCTTAAGTTAAGACGCTGTAATTAATAGTAATGTGCCATAGTTTTCGAAATCTTGTCCAAAAAATGTTTCGTCTTTTGCCCTGTGACGTCACTTAAAGGGCAAAACCGCTTGCATCTTCTAGAATGGGGCCTTGGTAGTAAAGAGTGGTCTTTTGTCCTAAGAAAAAGTTCTATAATTCCAAGCCGACAGCAGTAAATGAGTCGGAGATTTTAAACAATGCCAAACGAGATCTTTTTTTTTTTCATGCCAACGGCAACACCATCAAAAAAGGCCAACAAAATTCCCAACTATGACGTACGTGCCAAACACCATTTTTTCGTGCCAAACCACTTTAAAAAAGGCCAAATGCCAACCTGG
>JGI24159J19872_10006898_pt1 | contig 14846 bp, 9 predicted proteins | sample Ectturendosymbi4_FD_19872 | JGI IMG/M metagenome (IMG submission 19872) | reverse complement strand
TTCACCTATCACGTCCTGCAACAGAAAAGACATTCGTTAAAAAATGGGTTTTTTATCGAACAAAATATGGGTATGCATCTTTTTGGGTCACCCTGTAAATCAGATGAAAGCATCTCCAATAACTCCAATGTTTTTTTTTCAAGTGGATGAGACGACAAAAGGTACTTAATGTGCCCAGTTGCTTGTTTTCATGAGATATATTCATTCAGGAGACATTAAAAGAAGAGTTCCTGTTTTGTGAGGATGTGCAAACTACTACACGCGCAGATGTTCAGGAGAAGTAAAACTCTTTTTCGATTCTGCAAAGTTTCAGTGGAAATATGATTGTTACTCCTCTGTAAAATGTGCTGGATTCCACAAAAAAAATGATCAATTGCATCAAATCTAGAAGCTTTAACACTTTCCTGTTTCAAGAATTCTACAAAGACATGATTTCGACACACGAGTTTGTCTATTGCACAAGTCTACGCTGGTTATCGAAAGGAAACATTCTAACCCGCGTTTTTGTAATGAAAGATGAAATAAAGTTATTCTCAGAACTGAAAGCAAACGAGTTGTTGTTTTCCATTAGTTACAAGATTGGATGGAAAAGGTCTCGCTTATTTGGCTGAAAATTTTGAAAGGTTCAAACTAAAAGGAAAGGTTGCAAACATCATCCAGCTTCGCAACGATTCTACAAGAATTCTATTAGAAGTTGCAAAACTGACCTCGTAAAGTAATGCAAGGAGCCTTGCTATGATTGAGAAATTGTCAAATGTTATTGAAAAAACTGAAGAACTTGCTAAGAATTTGAAGACATCTATGATAGACCACCTTCAATCTCTTGAAACTGAGTTCCAGTGATATTTCTCTGAGCTCAAGGAGGAAGAAGATGCATTTTTACGAAATCCGTTCTCTACCTCTCTGGCTATAGCCAATATTCTTGATGAAGTACCAGGACCAATTTTGTGATCTATTCATCAGCACATGATATTTTTCATGAAATGCCATTTTCTCGGTTCTGGTGAGCTGTGCGTGAATCATATCCACAACGATCTGAACTGGCTTTCCAAATTTTGTTTTCATTGCCATAGTATATCTCTGCGAGAGTGGTTTTTCAGCTCTAGCTCACGTTAAAACAGAGGCACCAGGCGCGAAATCAAAGAATAGTCCAGCATCATAAAAGATTGGCACTGTCGAACACTTACCCACGAATTTCGAAGTTGGCCATACGGTTACAAATTACAATGTCAACGGTCGCATTGAAAATGTTTGTGAAATTAACTTGCCGTTTGAAATTAAATGTTATGAAATGCATTTTTGTGGTAGAACTGTTGTGGTAGTTTATTGCATTTTTCTAGAACAGAATTTTGTTGTAATCGTAATGGTTATAATGTCATATGTATTGAAAAAAGAGTAGAAAGGGGTCACAGGGTGTGTAAAAATACCAAAGGGGTCACGAACCGAAAAAGGTCGAGAAACACTGCAACACAATAGAAGGTATGGCCCTCCGCTCAGCACAGTTTTCTCAAAGTGGCTCCCGAGCCTAATTAATTGCCCACCCCTGCAGTCTAGCCCATAACAAACCTTTTCGCTCGAAAAACTTTGATGCTTACCCTGAAAACCTGTCATTCAACGAACTGAAACAGCTCATAACATAACTATGTCACCTGAGGCTGAGTAAAGAAACCTGTTTGTTTCATCACAAGGAGTTCGAACAGCACTCAGCTATGTTTATCTCGAAGTCTAGCAATCCTAGGGAATACTACATTTGTGGTACTTATATTCTCGCACCGAACTATTTTTATTTTGTCTTGTTTGCAAGTTGTGCTATTCGTTTCAGCAAATATTAAATTGCAGTCTTCACACTAACTGGTGAGAGCAATTTTAGAAGTTTTGCAAACCTACCTCTTCCAAATCGGCAACCGCTGATATCTGAAAAAGGTTTTGATCCCTTAAACGGCTTTTAATAATACAAAAAAGCGGTTCAGTTGCGTTCGCAGTTCGCCAAAAACCCACCGACAACTGGTGCGGTTCAGTTCAGTGGCGTACGCAGAAAAGTTTCATGGGCAGGGTTCATTACGTCTCAACTCGTTATAATGCCAAATTTTTACTTTGCAACAAAAACGTAAGTATGATGAGAATAAACATAAAACAAGCAGCACTAAAATATGCAAACGTTGTCGAGCAGTTATGAACTCATATTTAAACGCCTGTTCGATGTCTCGGTTAATCTGCTAATACTCAGTTCCGGGGAAGGAGTGTTATTTCAATAAATTTCCACTTGTTGACAGCAACGGTGGGAAAATTCACTTGCGATTTTTGGTGAAAATATGAGCGAAATCGAAATGACTAATTTTTGGAGTGCGCTCATCGCTGATTCAGCGCAACGCAAACCAAACTGTTATATTTGGACCTTCGACCCTGCGCATTCACCGCGCGCAGGTTCGGATGAGCGCAAAGCAGCGTGTAGTGATTGCTTGACGCACTGGGACCGTCAACTCTTTTTCTCGAATGACTTGGCTCGCGAATCTGACCGCAAACGACGCGCGGCAGCGTCTCTGCGCCCTGCTTGTGTGTTTGGTCAGTTTTCGACGCGTGTTCGCCTTCAGGCTTCGCACAAAATCGTTCAGAAAACATTAGACGAAACGGTTTGGACCTCAGCCTCCCCGAGATCGCTGCTGGGCGGCTTGCGTTGCAACGTTTTCGCTTGCGCCCGCTCCAGCGCCGAAGCAACGTGCAAATTTCGATAAAAAACAAACGAAGAAAAACCAAGAAAACAGCGTGCGGACGTGCTTTTCCGGCTGCTACGGCCGCGTGGGAAAGCGATGTACAGTAATTCGCGTTTTTTTTCGTTCGAAATTCAAGGCGGAGTGCGATCAACGGAGTCGAATGGCTGCACATCAGCGAGGGCTTTCGAAAAGAGCTTCGCCTTGCAGTGCGATCTGAGAGAAAGTTTCTATCTGCGGGATGCCAGATTTTAAGGCGACGTCTGATCGTGTGACATCCAGTCTTTCCAGCAGAGAAATCGTTCGCAATGTGATAACTGTGTGTGTTTCCGAAACCGTGTTGTTGTTACATCAAGGCGAAGAATCAGTGCATCTAACACAGAGTTTCGATGAGGCAGTCAATAGCTGGAACAAGTTTATAGGAAATATTGAGAAGAATGAATTGACCATTTTGAAAAACTTTTTTTTGTGGAAAAAACGCCTTTCGGCAATTTCTAACCTTTTCTTCAGTGAGTGAGATGGCTCGCGAAAATACAGTCAAGATTCATCTCAGAAATCGTACCTCGAATTTAGCCCTCTGCTTGATGTTCGCGACAGGCGCTTCGTACTTAGAAGCCCGCAGTGTCCCGACTGGGCTGCTTTTGAGTCTATGTGCTGAAATCAGACGATACGTGGCAATGAAATATTAATATTGTTTACTGACAGCTCTCGAACGAAACATCGTGAGACGACACGAGTAGAGTAGCACTGAGAGCATATCGTGCAAAAATACTGGACTTAAATGGTCTTCTGCTTGCTTTTAGCAAGCAAGATGCATTAATTAATGCATTTTTGGACAGTCAGCAGCAACTTGGTTTGTTTTGGTTTCGTCACAATTGAGTGACAACAGGTCTTGTGTCCGTCGCTTTCGTCAGCTTTTTTTCGCGTTGCCGTGCTATTTTTCCATTTCGAATAGTGGCTTGTTCCAGTCTGCTGGTGCAAAGCATTTGAACGTACGTGCTTTTACACCACCTGCCATCTAACACGTAGAGAGCGTTGTGCAGTTGTCCACAGTAGACGTTAATCTCAGGCGGGAACTGCCAATGCTGAATGTTTGGGAAGAGGCGTTGCCACTTCACAGCAAAAACATCAATTTAGGCGTAATCTGCAGTTTGCTCGCAGGTTAGATTCTGCCAGTAAATGTTAAGTAGTCAGTGACGCAGATGTCTTTCTTGGGAAAAATGAGTCTAAGCTTGTGGGTCAGTCCAGCTTTAGCAAAGCGTGCCGTGTGCATAGTTTACTGATTTAAACTAATGATGAAGTCAGCAAAAGCTACGCCTTTCTTTCAGTTTTTCTGGAGAGCATGAGGCTTGCCGCATAATACGTTTGGCATATACTCGGTCTACAACGCTCCTGCGTGTAAGCACGTGGGACTTCACAAAGTTTTTGTCAGCACGACACCCCCACCCTGCGTGTAACCGCAGTCGATTAAGCTTTCATTGAATTCTTTTGACCCATGAGAGTGCAAGAGACCAGCAGGATAGCATAACGGTAATTGCTGTGACAATGACATAAGCGACCAGGACTTGAGTGTAGCTTTTTCGCACATGCCAAAGCCTTTCCATTTCCATGTGCTCCAGTTGCTCTTAGTGGACCGGGCTGCTTGTATTAATCTCGAGTTCCGATACTTGCACGTCCATCGTACAATTACGGTCGGACGATGCGTAATGATATTAATAATTGAGGTTCGTTATCGATCCGCATCGAAGGTTCAGCCGATCAAGTCCAGCTTCACAGCCAGAGAAATGTGTACCTTCTGCGTGGCTTCTGACCACTGTGGCACCTGGACAACGTACGCTGAACATGTCACGCAACAGCGATTCCGATTGAGGATTATACTGGCTCTGCTCGAACCCATACACAACCACATAGCTGTCCGAATGGGAAAACTTCTGCTGATACTGCCATCGTTAAATACATTGTTGCTATCACTGTTTTCGCCGGCGTAGCAACAGACATGGTGACAGGAAAAGGGTAATTTGATTAGCATCGGGCGGTAGTGCAGCAGCTGCTGTTTTCGTACGTTGCATAGCTAGCTTTTATCTCGCTTGCTTGCTAGCATGTAAGCGGAGTGGCGCTTGTGCAAGTACGGCGCATTGTCAGTTTCAAATTAATTTAAAAGTGTTGGAAAAATTGGTTCTGAGTGGCGCAGAATGCGCTAAAAACCGAGCATTGAAACTGGCCATTCGTACGAAACAATCGTCATACGACGTCAAAAAGGTACCCCCATAAGTTTTGAGCCTTACCGTGACGTTCACAGAATTGACAAACAGTTGGAAAGCGGTTGAACAAAAGTGGTGGCTTATTGCGTCAAATACTACGTGACCCATTGTGCATGCTTAGCCTCTTGCCCAAGGCTAGTCCAATGAACATTCTCAGACCAGCCATACTGCATTAAATACTGAAAATTTCTGAAATATTGGTAGTGCATGGTGAGTGATAAAAACAGCGACTAAATCGAATTTATCTCAACTGTCTAATCACGAAAATACTGATATCCGTATTTTCCCCATTCAAATACAGATGTCCGTATTCTTCCCATTCAAAATACTGACGTCCGTATTTTTCTCATTCAATACAAATTTCCCATTCAAGAAAGCATTGGCTATTTTTTCAGTGTAGGTGTGGGGGGGGGCAGGTGCGTGCAGATGTCTGGTGATGCCGGGGACAACCGCTTGATTGTATGTCCCCTTACGAAAATCTAATATTGAGGAATATGAGAAATGCACGCATTTGAAAGACGTAAAAACCAGTGTTTACAAAAAAAAAATTCGAAAAATTAAATAAAAAATATTTCAAAGGTGATTTTTTGTTTTTAATGTGCTAATTTTTAACAATTTGTTTTTTTCTATGGGTCTGACGCATATGTTTATAAAGAAAATCCTTCGAGTAATGGNCATGCAATGAGGAACTAGGTATTGNATTTATACATGCATATCAGTATCAGATAGACACACCAAACAAACATAGCACTTGTGAGGTATGATAGGAGATGTCTATCTTTTCTATTATAAATAGTATCCGAAATTGTACAAGCAGGCAGTTTGATGCGGGCTAGCANGAATTGGCCAGCCTAGAAAGGGAGAAGAGAAATATGGTGTAATACCCTAANTCCTAAAGATAGTCCTATAAGAGCAACAACGCACAAATGCTTCAAGNCGTTGAGAAAAGCTGGTCTAATTTGCTAACTGGGATTANTTGCNCCACTTTCATAAACTTTGCATTGTTGCGCAGTAATGTAACNATTTTTACACAATGTGTAAAATAACATATAATTGTAATGTCTGTTGCACNCTCCANCTGTGGTTTTGTGTTAGATTAGTTCAATGTCNCCGGTCGCCTATTTGAAGCAGATAGTTCACCCGCTTTGGGACAGAGCGCACATAACATCTAGCAGAGCAGCGATCTCCAAACATTTTTGTCAGAGGGCCACATAAGCTACTGCACAACAGTTCGAGGGCCGGACATTTTACATGATGTGAGTGTTTCGGGATATGTTACATTCTACCAATTCAACAAATGTTTCGTGAATGTATTACTTTTTCATTATTGACAAAATGCCTTTGCCACCGGATGAAAAGGCTTCGCGGGCCTGATTTTGCCCGTGAACCGTGGTTTGGAGCCCCTGCAGTAAGGGAATCAGTAGCTCATACCTATAATTACGATATACCTTGGCTTGATCTTACGAAAAGTCACCAGTACTGGGCTGTGCTAGCGATGCAAAACCGATGGAAAGATATTGTAACGTGTGATCAGAAAAGTGAAACCAATATGAGCTGCAATGAGGAAATTTGTTAAAACAAAAAAAACAAAAGAAAGCGCTTTATGCAAATAATTGAATTTATTCATGCTGCATTTTGTCTGTATTGTATAGTTATTGTGACCAAGCTGTGCTTTTTAAATGGGCGCATAATTTTCTGCAAAGGCAAATACTGTCGCACCAACAATGAATTCAACTCTTTCTTGACACGAAGCAACAGAACTTCACGTGCGTTGTAATATATCCCGCAGATCCAGCAAAAAGTCAATGCTTTCCGACCAAGCCATTGGGTAGTGAGGCTCGATTTCAGCGGAACCACAGACTGCTGTTGTGCGCCATATTTACCTCCAGTAGTGTTTCAACGATGAAAGTATCGAAGTTTTTCGATCAATACCGCAACGGTGACAAATAAGGTTCGATTGTGGCGATGATGAAGTTTCCATACGTGCCATAAATCAACTGGGACCCGGAGGCGTCAAAATGTCGATATAAAAATATAATGTCGCGAAACTTGATGAATAACGAGAGTTCAGCTTTCATTCATCAAACCCGCAACAGAATAAGTTTGTAATTAAATCAGCTTTATGGTAAATCACCCGAAAAGCACGACTTTGCATTTATATTAAATTTTTTAGGATTTAATTACATTCAATTTTTACAATTCGATTTTTTTGCTTTATTTTTAGATTTTAGATACATTTTTTTCCTTCATATAATGTCTTTTAAAGTTTGGATTATTCGAGTGCTCCTGAGTAAAGCGAATTGAAACATTTCGTTTTTTCAAGGTTAGCCAATTTTAAAAGTCAAACGAAAAATCATTCCTGTGAACAACTTACTGCAAAGGATTCTTGCAACAGATTGTGAAATTTAACATGAATTAGCTTTCAGCTCTCCAAAAATGTGCTGAAACAAGAGAAAAACTTAAAAAATAAAACTTGTTACGTAAGTTACAGCCTTGTCACGGTGGCCAGCGGTTCTTTAGTTGAGCAGGCGGATGAAAAGAGACTCAGCAACCCGCTATAAAAAAGCGGAACAACCCGCTATATGGTGGTTGACTCATCACAACGTTGCTTGAAGCAGTCGTTCAGCAATTGACGTTGGTTTGCTTTTCAGCGTTAGCGAGACCTGGCTTGTGGTCACAGCTTGCGTTTGAAACTACAATTCGCGCGCTTTCTCTGAATCTTGCTGTTGTTACTCAGCATTTCACTCGTAAGCGTTTGCTTGCGATTTTCAGGGCTGAAGATGCGTAAATTGCGTGAAATCGATTTCCTATCAAAGCAATTTGCTTATTGATTCAACTGTGCCACCCTTGTGGAGACTTATTGCTGGAACGTGGATACGTGCAATTCGGAATCATCGCAAAGTGATGAAAGCACAGCACGGCAGAAGCAGAGTCCTCAAAGACTCACAGCAGCCCTGGAGTCTTCAATTTTCATAAAAATGAAGGTGCTTCCCCCTAGTTGCATAAAACGTTTGCTTGCACGGGCGCAAACACTCAAAGCATTTAGATAGGTAGGAATAAAACTTTTCAACGTTCCTCGTTGCATGGAAAAACGTTTCGACCGAGTCCTAGAAATGTGTGGTAACAAGCAAAGGAAGTCGCAGGGTTACCTGCATAAGCGTAGCCAGAAGGCACCAAAGGGGCCATGGCCCCCACCAAATATTTAGAAAATATAGGCATGTTGTGTTTTGAGAGGCGTTTTTCTAAATAAAATAGTGTTATTCGCTTAAAATCAAATATTTTGGCCCCCCAAATTTTTGGGCTGGCTACGCCACTGTTATCCTGCTCACTTTCTGATCAACCTGAGTTACGCTACATCGAACAAGTTTGAGTAGAGACAAAATCGGACGCTTTCCAGGCATTGTTTTACGTTGACACAACTTGACTAGGCAAACTTTGAACCAAACACATGCATCGTCTCTTGATAGCCGAAATGATTGTCCGGCAAGACGCTGTAAATTAAAGTTTAAAAACAATGATAGTACTTCGGTAACTTTCAGCCCAAACCGGGGACCATCATGGCATTTCTGTTTGAAGAAACTTGATTCCGTGTGAAGGTGCATCGTGCTTTGTAGAAACACCTAAGTTGTGAGACTTTGGTAATGCTCAAAACCAGGACCAGCGTTCTTCGCAAACATTGTGGTCAGATTTGGAACTCAAAGCAAGAGTAAGGTGATACAAAACCACAATGCTGCAAGTACTGCAGCTGGGTACGATAAGATGCAGGGAACCACACCATGCACTTAATGAATAAACCTATTCATTTAAGTCGGATACTGCGATGAGGCGAGTTCCTTTCTTTTGTTTTCGCACATTACGTAAACCATAACAAATACGGTTTCGAAGCAGCATGCTTTGTCTGAATAACTGAGTTTTATTTTGGCTTTTAGGCCCCTTATCTATAATATTAGGCACATGTGCTGCGGGTCTTCCGAACTCCGGAATGGAACTAGTCGGCTGAGCCACGTCGCTACCCAAGAAAGTCAAAATCTAGCGGATATATTCTTATCTTCAACATGGCAGCTTCCGTAGCAGCATGGCTGCCATTTGCAAGAGCGGCAGCGATAGGTAAGTGCGAGGGAATGGCAATTTTGTTTTGTCTTTGCGACGACGGTGCCTATTATTAGATCTAACAAATAAACACTGTGGCTCTAAATATGGCTTTCTACGCCTGTTCCTTTAATTCTCTTATTTTCAAACAGTGTTGGGTTAGAGATGAATTTACGAGTTACATCCAGTGACCAAATACCTTCCATTGATTTTTTAAACGTTCAGGAAATACTTCTGTTGAAAATTTTCATGACTTTACTTGTCAATCCAGATATATGCCAAAAATACAGCCCAGAATTCAATGATTAAAAAGTTTAGACCTGTCACCCTTCCAGGAAGATGTAAACACTAATCTTTGCAGTCTCCAGTTCAGCAGCAACAACAGTCACATCAACAGCACTTGTGAAATTTTATTAGTATATTTAATGACATTGTTGGCCAGCATGCTCCTTATCGGCTTACTGGCAGAAAAGAAGTTTTTTCTTTCCACAAACTGTGTCTAACCAAAACTTTTTAAATGTCCATCTCTAAAAAGAATGCCTTGAATAAAGAATGTTAGGAGCATAAAGCTGGGATAGACTTAACAGTTTCATTAACACTAAAAAAGCCTTCAAAAAACTATACATATTTTATTTTGAGACGTTCCGGATTATTCTTAATCCATCTTCAATCAAAAAATAAAGCACCACTTGGCAATGTCAGCAATTCAAAACCAAAGGCTCTGTGACGCAAGAAAAGACAGTGTGACGCAAAAGATGTCAAAAGCAAAACCAAGACCGCCAGTCACGTCAAAATCGCTAAAATCAAAAGCAGGACCAACAGCTATGCAGAAAAGTGCTAAAACAAGACCTACGTAAGGCCGTAATCTAAAAAACAAGCCGAGACCAGCAGCGAGAGGCCGTTCACAGACCACCAAAAAATTTAGCAATTTCAGCTAGGTACAAATTTTACAGAAATAAAATCACTCACGCCAAGGAATTGTAGGATTCTGTAAGTAAAATTAATACGAATCAAAATTTGAAAACCGGGGATGCGATATTTGAAAAAACCTGGAAAGTAATTCATGACGTTTCCACAAAAAAGGCAGTTACAGAATCCTACAATTTTGACTCTATCAATCTGAATCAATGTGAGGAACTAATTATTCGCTTATCCAATATGGCAAAAATATATCTTCAAAAATTGTCCCTCCCCGTAGGCGTACGAAGCGGGGGTCGGAAGGGCGGCAATCCCCCCCGGCTTGAAAATTTTCAGGGCAAACTCTATTTTCAGGGCAAGAAATCCTGAATGATGAAAAATATTTCAATACAGTGAAAAATTTCAGGGCAACTCTGATTTTCAGCACAAGAGCAAAGTTGCTCAAAAATCGTGAATGACAAAAAATGTACATTCAATAAAGTGAATTCAGGGCACACTGTGTTTTTCACGACAAACGCAAGTTGCTCAAAAATCCTGAATGATAAAAAATATATTCAATACAGTGAAAATTTTCGGGGCAAACTCTGTTTTTCAAGACGAGCGCAAAGTTGCTCAAAAATCCTGAATGGTGAAAAATATATTCAATACAGTGAAATTTTTCAGGGCAAACTCTGTTTTTCATGCCAAGCGCAAGTTGCTAAAAAATCCTGAATAATAAAAAACATAGGCTATTCAATACAGTGTATTCAATGTACAGTATATTCGCTTGGGGGTGATCCGTGTAATTTGGGCTAGTGTAATCTGTACCAAAGTCGTGACTGGTTATAATGACTTTGATCTGGACCAAGCTCTCGTTTTCTGTGAAAATCGAACAATCAGATGTCGGCAGGTCAACAGCTTGATATAAGAATTCGGTAACTCTTTCTTTGTTTGTTCTCGGGTTTGCAGTGGGTAGAGGTGCAGGGCAGAGATGATCACTATTCTGTTTGCCGGTTGGATATACGGCAGGATAATGAGTTTGCAACCGGATAGGGATATCCAAAAACTGCTTTCAAATGGGAACCGGATACGGAAAAGGATATCCGAAACGCTTTTCTCGCCATTCGAGGATTCAGATTTTTTTGTAAAAAGTTGCACATTGCGCAATCATTCAATTGTTACATTCCGAAGCATCTTTTCAACCTTTTGTGCCTAGACTTCGAGTCTGTCTATGGTGTAATCTCTGTACTGTAGTGTAACCCCATGGACACGCCAAGTTTGTCAGCATGAGTCTGTTGCTGGTGTAGCCCAGCAAAGCTCCCCGTAGCGACGGGACTGTGTGGCAAAACTTCAGCATGCTTTTTGATGCAATTGACTATGAAAAGTACTTCTGTTATGCGATAAGTCAAGCTTGCAAGATATGTCAAGTTTTCCGTTTATAAGCATGACAAGGCTCAAAGTGGCACAACGCATTCAGGTAGTATCTACTCTGCTTCATGAGGCAAAACCTATGCTGGGGCTATTTTGCCTTCATTTGAACACAATTGGTTGAAGTGGTCATGTGGCAAGTACGTTCCAAAAAGAGACACAATTATTTAGGATTTATGGTTAGGGTTTGGGATCAAGGCTTATGGTAAAGGTCTAAGGTCAGTTTTAGAGGTTCAGGGTATAGAGTTAAGGTTTAGCCTACAGTTCACGTAATGCAAACAAGAAGCTGTTTGCCTGCCCTGAAACCATGACAACACTCATCCATGCACGGAACTGAATTGTTACAGATGTCATGGTCAACTAAGCAGGACATGCGTTCCAAACTTGTCATGTGACTACTTCACCCAATCGTGTTCAGTTAAAGGCAAAATACCTCCAGTAGTTATTTTTATCTCCAATAGTTAAAATACCTCCAGTAGTTATTTTGCCTAACAAGGCAAAATAGACACAGCACAACAAAAATATATGTTGCGCATCATAATACACTTTTGGATAGTTTTCGGATACGGATAGTATGATTTCAACTAAAACAGGATTCGGATTGGGTACGGATATCATTTTGCAAAAACAGGATAGGTGATAGGATCGGATAGTAAAAATCCACTATCCGATCATCTCTGGTGCAGGGTGTTAAGTTAAGATGATAGATTGTGTTGATTAACAGGAGTTTTAATGCCAGTTTTTTCGTGCTTTTTTAGAACTCTTTAGTTATCTGTTGCAGCACTGATCTCAACATCAAATTTTAGCTGACTGACTGAGGTAGGAAAATTTTAAAGTTAGTTTTGTGAATGCAGTGTGTAATTTGGACCAACCCTTGAGTTAACAAGCAAGGTAACTACAGAATTTGCCTATAATGGCACCTCTAGGGGATTGCATAAAGAACGTTGTTGCCGAATTGTCGTTATTAGCCAGTGGTTTTCAACTTTTTTCATGTAGCGATCCTTTTTGCAACCCAATTTAACCTAATGACTCCCTTCCGAAAATTTCCAATCAGGCATATGAAATGCAGTTGTGTTTGCAAAATAGAAAATCACAATGACTAAAAAATAACCTACGATATCACTATCTTGAACAAGACTCATTCATTAAACTCATGCACATGGCAGCATTAGTGAGAGAGACCAGTGCCGTATACAAATCACTCCAAAGCACAACTCCTTGAAAACTAGAATAACTCCTAAGTCCCAAGTTAGCTACCGCAATCAGACATCTAATTTGCAAACACAGCACATTCTTACGTCAGTTGCCACACGCAACAGTACTGTAATGGCCATAATCACACTCAACACCTTGTACTGTAATGGTTATAATCGCACTTAAAACAATTTTGAATGAAAAAGTAAGCTATCTTTTTTTCCAGGTGATATTTTGCCTGCGACAAAAAGTGGTTCCATATAAGAAATATAAAATATATAAGTAATTATGAATATTTTTATCAGAAGCTCTCGCCATCCCTAGAAAAAAGCAAACGGCCCCACGAGGGTCGCGACCCCAGGTTGAAAACCACTGTTATAAGCGAATTGAAATGCATGTAAAATATGCCATTGGGACCGAACAAAATGTAACGTTATAGGCGAATTGACATAACAGACGAAGTCGTTATAAACGAATTCAACCGTATAGAACAGATTTACAAGAGGTTTCAACCCTCATTCGGATTAAATTAAAACAGTTAGTTTCAAGGCAAATTGTTTGTTTCTAGGGCAAATTGTTATTTTCAGGGCAAATTTTTTTCCGCTCCACCCCCCAGTAAAATGCCTTCCCGTACGCCTATGTCCCTCCCCCTATATGTTTAATAACTTACTGCTGGTGCAGTAAGTAAAGCAATTTCATCTCTGAAATAAAAAAACTGGGTGAAACGCTTGTGACATTCCAGCAAGCTTTCACAACTGCCTTTTAATATCCTATCTTCATAGTTATCCGGATGTTTTAATAAATCTTTGGCACAAGGTGCATTTTTAGCCTTTTGAAAATTGCTCAAATTACACCTATTCCTAAAATAAAATAAACATTCCCAAATCTTCTGATGAATATACAGTAGACCGATATCCATATTTCCAAACCTTACCTATGTTTTTGAAAAACTGATTTAGAGTAGATTACACTCTTTTTTCCAAGTAATTCCGTTCTAAGCCCACAGCAACATGACTTTCGCGCTAATCATTCTGCGGAATTAACAATTGCTGCCATCTGTGATGACATGATTAGTAATAAATAAAACAAACTAATAACATCTGCAAATGTGCATTGTTCTTAGACATGAGCAAAGTTCTTGACTCTGTTGCTCATCATATCCTACTTCATAAATTGTTTTACTATGGAGTAAAAAAACGACCCCTAAAATTTCTTGCTTCCTACGTGGTCAACAGGGTTCAATGTACAAAAGTAACATATATTAAATCTTCTTTCTTACCTGTAACAAGAGTTGTTCCGCAGAGATCTCTCTGTGGACCTTCACTATATTTTATATTATTAATGATACCGTAAAACACTCCAATTTTTATGCTGTTTGATATGCTGATGATATCAATCATCATAATACTTTAGGAAAAACCTATAAACATCTACAAAGGCTTGTAAATGATAAACTTAAAAGCTTCGACTACTGTTTTCGTTCTAGCAAATTTATGGATCACTTATTTCCAACGTAATTTCATGCTTATGAGTAACCCTTAAACACTTACGTTCTGTTTATATCAGTATATTCAACCAATATAAAAATAAAGTAACCTAAAATGTTTCAGCACTGTACCTAATGACAAACCCAATTGAAAGCATTGAAAAAATGTCGGTAACACAATTTTTTAAATCGTGTGGAATTTTGTTCAATTTGAAACATTACTCCAAAATTTCAATGGTCAGATCTGTCTATTTTGCTATTTTTCATTTTTATTTAAATTACTCAATACTTAATTGGGGAAAAGCCAATAATAACACTACTTTACTTCCTCTAATTCAGTAGTTCCAAACTTTTTCTGATCGCTTACCACTTGGGGTCCCGTATTGTCATCGCGTATACGTCCTTGTTCTAGGAAAACGCAGTCCATCAAATGTCATTCGATCAAAATTTTAGTATCTAGACTTGACACAAAAACGACATGCGCAAAATAGCGGTGAAAAATAAGATAGTCATTGCTGCGAACCAAATAGGAACAGTACGCGGAAATACAGGAATTTACAAAGAGAACAGAGAACCCGATAAATGGTAGCAAAAGCTGTGAACACAGCTATTTTATGAATAAAATGCAGAGGATAGGATTTCTCGCGTACCTCCTTGAAAGACTTCGCGTACCACAGGTTAGGAGGAACTGCACTAATTATAGCCATACAAGCAGAATAAAGCTTTAAGAGCCCTTGTAACAAAACTAAGACGGATATTCTCTGCTCGTAGTACCAAATTTTG
>JGI24159J19872_10006896_pt1 | contig 14846 bp, 6 predicted proteins | sample Ectturendosymbi4_FD_19872 | JGI IMG/M metagenome (IMG submission 19872) | reverse complement strand
ATTTTCTTACAAGTAATTCGTGTTTTTAAATTTTTGTTAATGGGGGTTCCATGACAAACGCGAAAGTATATCAGGGGTTCCATGATGACAAAAAGATGGCAGAGCACTGATGTAGGTGAAACTCACGACATAAGTTTCGAAGCACCGTTCGCACTCAGACTGGCTGGCCATATTGACATTTTATTTTTCCGGTGTTTTGTTTGTAATCTTTGGTTTCTGTTTATTGTTCGGGTGAATGTTGTTTCTTGCNGAGTAACTCTCTAGCCTGTGGAAATATTTTTTCTTAGTANGAATACACTGTGGTGTTTATATCACAAACTCTCTTCTCGCAGCTAACTGTATGTGCAGCTGAGTATCGTATTTATTCGACTGTAAGCCGCGGGTTATAAAGTATTTCATCATTTCATACGGCTTACGATCAAGGGCGGCTTACATAGTTTATTTGTTTACTTTATCGCAAGGTTGAGATGAAGCTCAGTCTTTCTTTGGCTACGTTTTGTCGACCAAACGCTTCTTTCGCATTCGATTTTCTTCAGCATCACGTGCACATCAGTCACAGGAGGGATTATGATAAACAGAAGGCAGTTGTAGTGGTGTAAGCATCATTAATACCGAAGCTGCCAATTAACGGGAAACGCACGAGTACACGAACGTCGCGAATGCAGCTCAGAGGCTTGGTAACCTGTGTTCAAGTGCGGTTTACAATAAGGACGGCATATATTAATTTTGAATACCATTTCGTGCGGCTTGCAATCAAAGGCGGCTAACAATCGAGTAAATTCGGCAGGCACGTAATCGACTACCAGAAAAAGCAAACAAGAACGTTGCGAATCAGCAAAAACAAATTTTACAAACGATGACGTCATGAAAGACGTCATAGGGGCTCTCCAGTGAAAATTGCCCCGGGCCCCCCTACCCTTTAATCCGGCTCTGGGCCATATACAAAATGGGTGTTATTCAACCCAGGTTTCCTTTTGTGGGGGTAGAAATTTTGACCACTTTTTGGTTTTTGTGACATAATTTTGGCGCCAGATATGCTAGAAAACCAAAAGGGCTCTAAAGGCTCGTATGATAGTCTAGTTTCCACACAAAACTTGAGCCAAAACATTGGCTCACTGGATTGGCGCCCAGGACAGTGTAAATTTGGCCAAAAAATGCAAAAACACTCCTACTTGTGACGTCTCCCACAGGTGTCAGGTCACGGAGGTGTCCCCAGACCGGAAAAATTTTTTTTTCGATCTTAACTAGAAGACTTGCTGAACGCATAGAGGGTTTGAACAGCTCTCTAGCTCAATCGGCTGGCGAGTTATGGAATTAAAAAGTTTGGTCAAATAAGTGGCCGCTATGGGCCTAAAAAGGTTAAGCGTTTACAGCTTCTAAGGTCACACTACGAAAACCAAAAATCCACTCCAGTTTAGGCAGTTAAATGTGCACTGAACACAGCATGTTAAGAAAAAATAGCAATATGGGTCTGATACAGGCAAATATTGCAGCCTATATGATCAACTACCAAGGAATGTGTACAAATGCATATTTACAATAACAAATGGCTTATAACCTTAACAAGAATATTTTATAAAAATAGCAGTGCTTCACTGGACTGCATTAGCATCAGTGAATTATGCAGTGCAATAAATAGTACAGTTGCTACTGTTCATGAAAACTTCACTTCATAGCATTAAATTGAAGCATTAAGGGTTGAATCGTTAGTGTAGGAAATCAATCACACGTAGCATTATGAATCTTCAATCCAACAACCTTATTCACACGATTGTAGGAATGAAGATGAGCAGAGTTACGTGAAATCAATTCCCTATTACAAAACTGCTGATGGATTAGACCCTTAACTTATGTGGAGACTAATTAGTTGTTTGTTTGATATCTTTTATGCAACAGTTTTCACAGTCACTTTGATACAACTATACTCACTATGGACTGGTTATAAAAAAAATTCCAAACCTTTTAGTGCTGCCTTTTTCTGAATTCACCTTCAAGCATATTGAAGAATTTGTTGCATACCTGAATATAAAACAGACGTAATACAACATACAGCGCAAGTGGACAGTTATTAGCGAACAAAGGGTTGAGATTCTTTATTGGCCTTGCTTTGGTTAGGCAATCTCAAGACGTCAGGTCGCTGAGATGGGAGAGTGACCCGCGCTCCTGCAACAACTATGTTGGCCCCGCAACTAGTAGGAATTACTGTGGAATCGTAAAATACAACGCATTCCTCATAATCTTCAAGTCCCTTCACGGTTAATCAATAGAATTAACGTTGTGAAATGCCCAAGGTTTGAAACTTCTACCTGCAGCCTGATTGATTCATAATCGCAACATATCAAGAGAGCTAATTTTTTATTGTGATTTGCCAAATTATTTGCAAAAATTTAATAGAAGTGTGTTCATTGGTCTGGAAGTACGAAAAGTTCAAGCAAGAAAGGATCGCGATATTTACGTAAAAATGTTGACTGTTACTCATCATACACTTTGTTCGTTGTTGTTTATAATAAATTCTCAAAATTTCAAGGCAGCCATTCATGAAATGCGTTTTGATTCATCATAAAAAATAGTTCAGTAAAAGTTTTATAGCAGCTTAATGCAACAAATGTCACTTCTTTCATTTTCAGTGGCACAATGCCGACAAAAACGGAACGTACTGCTTAGATTCAGCCAATCCAGAAGGAGAAGTTGGAATAGCAGCAAGCATGAACATTTGTCACCGGATGGGGATGAACCAGGTGAGTAAGTGCTGACACCAATGGTTTTGCCAATCTCGCCATGGACTTTTGCTTGGCAAGACCAACTGCTGGCGCCAGTCAGCGTTAGGAAATAGGCATGACTCTCAAAACCAAAATTAGAAAACTAAAGCAGCTCCTAACACACTTTAAAATCATTATGAAGTATGGTATGAACAGAGCCGGAGAAAGGTCCCCCGTACCCCCAGGCGGGGGGACTTGTGAAAAATGGGCCTCCAAATATGACTGAGGACCGTTGTAAGGGCATATAGACACACCAGAACTGAATTCACCACGCACTGATCTCACACATTTACTCTTTCAACTTTCGTATTTATCAAATACGTCAAAGAAATTGATCTTTCCACGACCCATAACTTCCTGTTATGTGTTATCTAAGTCAATCATTGCCCATTGCGAAATGCACTGAAGATAACTTCGTTGTCAGCATTTGCCTTGGTTAGCTGGCAGTTGTGTTGGTAACGTTGCTGAATCCACGTTGATTGTAAGCATCTTTAGTATAGTCTAGTAAGATATTATTGAGGAAAATTAAGTCGTAGACCAGCCAGGGTGGAAAACGCAGCTAAAGGAGGCCCACTTCCCAACACTCAAAAAAGTTGAAAAAAAAATCCGAAAAAGGCAAAAAAACAACCTACTGGAAAACAAAATAATACTGAATACCGAAATATTAACTAAATGGAGGCCTGTTTTTGCATTTAGCTTACCAGGAAGGGAGGTTCGCAACCTTGCACCCCCGTCAGTTACTCGACTGTTGTAGATCTGTGTTGTATCCCATCACTGTACGTGTACAAGAATAGAATAGCCGGTTTCGAAGATATACGATCATATAAAATCCTATTAGTAGCCCGCTCCTGTAATGTCCGGTGTATCTTGCATCAGAGTTGTCCATTGAAAATTCCACACTTTACAGTTTACACCAATAAGAGCAGGTATTTAACCAATAACACTGTAAGTCAGTGGTCGGCAAACTGTGGGCTTCGGCCCAATTGTGGGCCGTTCAGTACTTTTTACTGGGCCGCGCAACACCTACTGCTGTGGACCGCGTGTTATGTAACAGCTAATGTGCTTTGCCGATTGCGTGGGATGAAACAGAGGATACTGTAATAACTATAGAACATTGATTATTGCTCGTTAACAATGCATTGTTGTTGTCATTATAGGGTTTATGACATTAACATAGCATTGAAATGTTACAGAAAAATGAATGCAACATAACTTTGAAATTGGGTCTTCAAAAATAAGAATGGGTCTTCAATTACGACTGAAAGGAGGCTTGGAGCGATCACAACGAACGTTTGCCGATCACTGTTGTACGCAATACTGTTGAACGGAGCTTCAGCAAGTTGAAGTTTATCAAAACGTGTCACAGATCAACTATGACTGATGAAAGACTAACAAATCTAGCAATGATATCTACTGAAAGTGAAACTGCAAAAATAGTAGATATGACTGAATTAATAAAAACATTTGCATCTTTAAAAACAAGAAAAAAGTCAATTTCCTACCTTGAAATATCGCAAATGCTAAGTCTTTCTGCTTTATATGTTGTGTTGATTCTATAGAAACATGCTTTCATAATCTTTTTTTAAAATAAATCGACAGCATTATTTATATAAATATCATGTTGTAAATGCAATAAATTGTATGTTGGGGGCCCCAAATTCCAGGACTGGGGGGGAAAATCACCTAGCACCGGCCCTGGGTATAAAAACAAACAACTTTGAGTATTGCCATCACTGAATATTGTTACTTTGACCAGACGTCCAACCCTTACTGCTTTCCTGGTGTTTCGTCACACGATATGCTCTTAAATATCATACTGAAATTCAACTACTTCCGCAAGAAGCTAGCTGCTTCTTTCTCGCTGTGCAGGAATTTGAACTCACGCGGCAAGGTGAGATCAGGCATGACTACGTGAAAGCACTGTGCATGGAGCCCGACGGTGCAGATCTCATTGGACAAGATTGCGTCTATCCGAACGCACAGGTTCCCACTCAGCAAAAATGGAAGCTTCTACCTGTAAGTTCTAGAGATCAAAGCAGCACGGCTCTATTCCATTTCCTGCTTTTCAAATAAAGAAGGAAACGAGCCACTGAAAACAAGAACTATGCAAAGATTTTATCTTGCACTGAAAACTATTTCTCAGAGAAGACATTTGGACGAGGGCCGGATTTACCAGTAGGCTATGTAAGCCTCGGGCATCGAGATCCAAGGGGGTCTCCGGCAAACTGTGATACTCATAGAGCGAATTTCCTGTATATGATCCGTTCGATAACTATTCGTCAGATTTTTTTTTTTTCATTATTCATGAAATTTAGTTGTATTCACCTAATCAGGTTGCGTATTGATAACGCCAGGGTCTTCCAACGAGTTTCCATGATTGTCAATATGACCGTTGGTCAAGACGCATGCTGACTATTGTGTCGTTAAACTCAAAGCACGTTGGCTGGGTCCTGCATTTGCTGAATCGTGTCTATTGTTACGTGTGAATCAGGCGAAAGAACTTGCGACTGTTTGTGTTTGAAATGCACCTGATCAAAGCTTATTTAAGGTTGGATTGCAGATAAGAGCTAGCCTGTGTGTAGGGTGGGCAGCATTATCCTAAGATAAAAACGTAGTTGCTTCTACTGGGCAAGACTGTAGTTTTGTTACAGCTCCTATGACGTAAAGCTCGTTTCGAATATTTCGATGTGATTTTTCCATTTTTAATTTTCTTTAACAAATTCATTCAGAAACGAGTATGCTATTGAGCACTTGCCCAAGTTTGTACTGCTCCCATGCCAAGCAAATCAGAGAAGATTTTGATAAGCTTAAATAACAAGCACAAGTTACTTTGCCAACTGGCAACCACAGAACTGTAGCCCAAAGAGACAAAGGAAAAGGAAACAGCGAGAAAAAGACAAAAGCGCGTGTGAGTCTGATGCCTTAGATTAGCTAGTGATTCTAGTTTATCCAACCAGCCACACAGACCTTTCTTTCTTAGCTTGATGGTCACTAACTGTTCAGGAGAAAAGTCTTTTTCAGGATTCAAAAGAATTAAAAAACTAAATTATAGGCAGTGTCAGGCCCGTAATTAGGGGGGCGCAGAGGGGAGAATCCCCCTAGAAATTTTTCGTCCTCCTTGAAAAATGTGTTTGACATGGTTTAAAACTATTGGAAATAGTTTGAAAATTTTGGGCCTCTCTCAGAAAACTCTTCGCCTCCCCTGGTGTCCCAAGCTGGTAACGGGCCTGGGCAGTGTTCCCTCTAAGAAACTTCTACAATGAGCAAATGTTTGTTTTGCTGCGCACTAAGCGCATGCAACTGAGCAACGATGCAAACACACAACCAGTGAAGGGTTCCAAGCTTTGAAAGAGCTATGCGATATGTATGTATATATATACTGTATTGAATTTGGAATGTCGGAAGTGCGCGAGATTGAGATAGCATTGCGCTAATTATATCTGGTGGCACTAGGCATTTGCGCACCTTAGAGTGAACACTGATTCTAGGGTCGCAATGATCCAGGAGAGGTTGTCCACACTAAGCATTCGGAGCTTTAGAAGTGAAAAACTTAGGCAAACAAATTTTAATAACTCCTGGATGATTTTGTTATGAAGACGGCCAGGACAAAACTTTTTTCATTGTTGACTGTGCTATGCTCAGCTTACTTGATTCAATGATTGTAGTTTGTCATTTCTTAATACTGTACGTATTTCAATAATGACAGCATAAGGAAAGTTTAAACCAGTCCCGTCGCCACGGGGGAGCATTGGTAGGCTCAGCCCCTCCAAACTGAATTAGGAAACGCTCTAAATCAGTGGAGATTTTATTAAATTTTCAGAATGTCAAGACCCCTATTGAAGACTTTCTGGCGACGGTTCTGGTTTAAACATCACATCCTTTCGCGCGACAGTTTCGTTGCTTTCGAGTCTTAGCAGTCTGAAAAGAAACAAACACGCGAATCGTGAACCTGGCAGTTGCAACAATTTGGATCCGCTTTTCTTGACGTGTTTTGCTCGCGTGTGAGAGGTTTTTACAGCCGTGGTAAGCGAGTCGCAACGTGGTCCTCACGTTGTGCTTTGCCGTCGTTATGCCGCCACACATATGTGCAATGTGTTTGTTCTTTTTTAGCACAGATAAAAAACAGACGTGAAACGTATAAAAACGTAGGCCACGTGTTTTGTCAAAAATTTAAACCTGACGTTTTCGGTTGGATTGCCTGCAAAAATTAATAATCCTGTTCCCACAAGCTAAGTACGAATTCAACAATTGCGTGGCATTGACGTTTTTTTATTGAAGGCAGCAACAATCACAGTAATCGTGGGGCACTCTAGTCATGATTTAGAAACTATTATTGACCGTACGTTTAGAGCGTCAATATAGTCATTTTCGGTTTTGCGCAAATTGATCAACGCTTTTCCATTTTTTCATCGTAACAGTGAGAGAGGGGGTCTCACCACTGGTTTAGCCTAGGTCCTTGCATCAGCTAAATCCGGCCCTGATTAGGACAGTTTCCACTTAGAAAATTCGCTTACTTACCATAGTAGTAATTTTAAGGATTGCCTCTGAGAAAGTATTTGCATGTGTCTCTCAGAGGAGCCAAGATCAATATAAGCGAAAAAATATCTTATCTGTTGATTGGATAACTTGTTTTTGTTTCAACGTTTGTTTGTAGCTTGAATAAAAGACTATAAAGACATAGTTGGGACAGAGCCTGAAGGTGATACACTTATCCTGCAACTTCTGCTGTTTTAAGCTTCATCAAGCTGTAACATCGTCAATCCTCTTTTTATTGCTTTGAATCATTAGGCTGACATCCTAGGTTTTCAATACTTGCTTCACAACGAGCTTATTCTGCGTATTGCGTAATGACTATGTGCGTCAATGCGTCAATGCAACATCATTCAGATTGCATATTCCTTTACAAAATTTCTTATTTTCTATGAAATTTGTAGGGTATTTCAGCTTTTATGTTTGTTTTTTGATAAGAAACCTCTCTTTTATTGCAGGACGGACACATAAAGCACCTTCTCTCGGACCGATGCCTGGAAGCCGTCGATAACCACGTTTTACTGCAAAGCTGTTCAGAAACTGCGACGCAGAAGTGGTTTGTCAGGGATGTGAAAAAACGCCGTTAAATCTCGCAACGGTTTGCACGTAGCCGCAGATTGAATTGAGTTGGTAGTGAGCAAAAGGAACAGTGCCGCATTAATCGATGTTTTCATGGTGATCACACAGCAGACGAAATCCTGCCACTCGATATCTTGTGAAAGCCTGTGCAGCTATATGCCGTTTCACCAAGTGATGGATTTACTCATCACTGTTAAATTCTAGAGCTTCTTGCTTGCATAAGAAAGTCCAAGGTTGTGCTTTATTGATGGCAAGTTCTTTGCCTTCAATAAAGAGAAATGATTGCTTGTGTTTGGGTTGGTGGCCAAAACGACTAAAAATACCAGTAAAATACTCCAAATTTTTGTCAAAACGTGTGCAAAGCTCTACAACGAACAAAGCAATGCAACGTTTATAGGAAATGTTTGCGGAAAATCATTTTTATTGTTATATCACAAATAGAGTGATGTCATTTACTCGTAACACTTGTTTCAACAAGTTGTACCCTTGCTTCCGTTGAAGTTAGCCTGAACTCAAACAGACAAGAAATTTCCAAGTTTCCTCACTTCAAAAAATCAACGAAACTTGCAAGGAAAAACGAAAATATTTTTTTTTTGCTCATTGAAGGTTTTCGAGGCGAATTGTCGCAATGGTGCTTCCGCCAATATCTTTTTGTGAACGCTATTAAGTTTACCTGAGCGTTTACTAATTGCTTTATTGCCATTTGCTTGTCATGAAGTATCATTGTGTTTGACTTAGCTTTGTAGTGTGTGGCAGATATATATTTAACTGAGCATAAGATTTAATGGATTTTTTATTAACTTTGATTGATTCGTGTCACCGATTATTGTATTTTTGGATGCAACCTTTGTGTTATGTTTGTTTGTAAAATTGAATACAAACACACGTTTGACCAGTGAGTGTTTTCAAAACTCTTAAGGATAAATTATTTCTTTGCAGAAATTGAATTGGAAAAATTGAAAGGTCTAAAAGTTCTAAAACAAGACTGTTTTTGGATTCAGCCTTTCATAGAAGTTTGCTCAGTCCGAAACTTCAAGTGCAAAAAGACTAACTGATTATCAGAATGTCAACCACATTTATGGTTAAAAAATTATGCGAAGTATCTCCAAACATTCGCAAGAATTTTTATCATTATTTTTGGCTTCGAATTTTTCATTTCTTGAACTAGTTTGGAGGTTTGACGCAACAAAAGATTTTAAGGTTTCGAAATTTTCAATGACGTTATCTATCAGTTCAATTTCGTTTTTCGAGTGGATTACGACGCTAATCACCACTTGCCTGCGTCACGGGCGTCAGAAGAGAGGTGCAGGGGCCTTGGCCCCCTAGGATTTAGAAATTTCATATTTTCTACTAGGCCTACGTTTTTAGTTAAACAATTTTTTTCTCGTAGTTTCGAGTTATTAAAATGAAATTTCACCACAGTTACCCCTCCTGGAAAAATGATTCTTGTCACCACCTAGAAATATCTATTTTTGAAAAAATCCTTTCCACGCCCATGGCCTGCACCACGAGGCTTCTTTGGCAATGAATGTGCACTGGTGGCCCTCGGCGCAATTTGGTGGGGAACACGGGGGACGTGTCCCACCAGTTTTTTAGACTGGGGGACATAATATGCCATGTCCCCCCACGTTTTCTCGTAGGGTTTGTATTTGGAGAGGTTTCAAAACGAAATATTACATTTGTCACGTTTTGTGTGAATAGTTTTTCATGTTAGATGATACACATAGCTATGTTGATGTTGAAACAGAGTTTGGTGTGGTATCGCTGATTCTGATATTTTTATAAACTTTTACTTCAAAAATGATTTTTAGCCTTTTGCAAGTTTCTAGAGACCGCAAAAGATTGTTTACTGCCTCTGTCCCACATTTATCTAGTGTGGTTTACTGTAAGAAGGTCGCTGTCTTGAAACAGTGAAGTTTAACGGCTGCGCACGTGAGAGACCACAGTACAGCCTTGATTTGTTTCGAGCAAAAACGTTGGCTAATTTGCTTTAATGTAACGTTGGTTGTCACGTATTCAGAAACAGACAGCGTAAAATTTAAAGATGCAAGCGTAGCCTATGATGTAGAGAGTTACATTTTCAGGCAAAAGTCTGCAAAGTTTTTGCCGAAAACAAACAACAGCGCTATTGTGGAGACTTAGTTTTAGGATGGGTAGTTTTGCAAAAGACTCTCTTCAACCACTAGTAAACAAGATTTCCATCAAAACTTTAGAGAAGTATTGGTCTAGTTATATATTGTCCTATAGCTCAAAACTTAATGACTTGACTCGGGATTAAAGACCGCTTATACATTTAGCCTTTTTTCTTGTATGTCACGACAAAGGTGACCAACAAATTCAAAAGATATTTGTACCCACAACGCAGCAATGTTTTCATCCAAGTGCGAAACATTTGCTTTACACGTAGCCTACGCATGGGTAGAGGAACTGTTTTCACAGTGGGGGGAACAAGTGCACGTCAAAAAAATAGAACATTTAATATGACGTCATTAACTTTTGCCAGCATGTTTAAGCAATTTTATTCGAAATTTGATAAGTCCTCAAACAACCCCTATCTGCACAACACCCTATCTATCATACACTACATTGTCTTGAGCACATGAATGTTACTAGTTGTTCTTAGTCTTACACAAAAACAATTTGCTTTAACAATGGACCCAAAACGAATTGTGTTACTTAAACGTATTTAGGCAAAATTCGAAATTTAAAAGTGGGAGGGCCAGTCCCTCCCAGAAAAAAAATGGGGGGGCCTAGACCCATGCGGCCCTCCAGGTCCCGCCACCTATGAGCCTACGAAACACCTAGTTTTGCTGGACATTCTTTTCGTGTTATTTCAGGTGAAACGTGGTACTATTTTCCAATTCACGGTTGTTCATTTTGATTTCTGTTTAATCTCAAATATACTTTCGTGTCGTCATGCATGTATAACTCTAGCTAAAATAAAAGTTTTGATATCAATTTCGCCTGTTAAAATTTGATGTTAAACCTGAAAAATTTGATTGTGAAAAGACTGAAATTAGTGGCATAACTGACAGAAGTCGCAAGGCAACAGTCACCAGCAGACCCGTAACCAGCTTGGGACACCAGGGGGGACGAAAGTTTTCTGAGGGAGGCCCAAATTTTACATTGCTAGCATGTAACAATGGGTTACATAGCATGTAACAACGAAAACAATGGTTATGCATGCAATATGTCCAAGACATTTTTTCAAGGGGGAGAAAGTTTTTCCAGAGGGCGAGGCCCTCCCCTTAGTTACGGGCCTGGTCACCAGATGATTAGGTATGCAGAAATCATATTGTAGGCTAGATTGGTATACGGGTATGTATTCAGAAAGACTTCTGGTTCGTTTTCTTTTGGATACCTTGAAATCTTCTCCAGTTGGCTTGGATAATTCTGCTTGGGATTTTGATTGATGTTGGGAAAGGGTATTAGACAAATGATGTTTGGACAATCAAAAGGGTACCCAACAGCATGCAGGGCTGACAAGGGGAGATTGAAAGGATACATCCTTCACGCATCAGCAGTTAAAATAAATTGTAAATCATTTTGTGAACTCCGTTAATTTTGGCCAAACATTTTTTGCTACTGTAAGAGGATATCAACAGAGGCTTGGCTAGGAGTGGGGCTGCATGCATGATGTCCAGTGGCTAAAGATTTGTAGCATTTTAAAGAGCAGAAATGTGCACGAAAAATATTTAGCTACCATACCTTGCAATATATATATCGTACCTTGCAATTAACGTATTTTTAAGGTTAAGCAACTTAGACAAGACATCAAATCGCGCTGCAACCCACACTTCTTATAAAATGCATGAAAATCGATGTGTTCTACTTAAGAGTGTATACTAAACAAATCTATAACAAGTAGCTTTACCGAACACAAAAATGGGCGCATACCTGCAAACAAGTATTAAGTAAACCTAGGTATGGTACACACTTGACACAACGACAAGACAAACGCTGACCATGCAGCAGCAGCTGACACGGGTGTAACATGAAAAGTGCATTCGCACAGAATCATAGAACGTCTCCGAAATTCGATCGCGACTGGAATCTTGATGATTGTACATGACGCACCCTAGGCCACATACATGCGTCTCCACTCGGAGAATTAGATAAACGCGAACTCTTAGTACAGAGTGGCATGCACGTGCGACCATTGGTGGCGGAACCGGGGGGCCGCATGGGCCTAGGCCCCCCACTTTTAAATTTCGAATTTTACATAAATAAGTTTGAGTAACACAATTAGGATTCAGTCCATTGTTAAATCAAATCGTTTAAACTTTAGCAGAATTTTGGCAGCATTTTGGCAACATCATTATCTGTAATACATTATTTGTAATTTGGCAGTGAAACTGGCAGGATTTCCTAAATGTTTGGCAGAATACCGTACACAATTTGATCACCCTTCTCGGGTTTGCTTACCGCGTTGGTGTTGTCGAAGAGTGTTGCTAGATGGTGTAACACTACCCCATTTTTCCAAAGATGGTGTAATTTTACATGCATGTTTGTAGGAAAAATGTCGTGCCACTCCATCGAACACTTCTTGTAATTTGGTGTAATTTCAAGCGTTTTAACACCATTCTAAATAGTAAAATTTTGCTGAATCTTATAAGGAAAAGGAAATATTTGACAGATCAACTTCAACTGTGTTTTTGTTTTTGCATTAGTAACACCAAATAGCTTTATTTTATTTTTGCAATACAACTTTACAACTTACCACACGGTCTCATAGGCCGAGTCTTCGATTACGATTTATATTGAAGAACGCAAGCTTGCTTGCTTTGTATATCTGTGCCACCACTTGCGGTCCCAATTCACTAAGTTGTTTATTCGGGCTATTTTCATTGGGCCCTATCACTGTTCATATATTTTCGTTCCATGTCTGGCCTTTCGTGTCCATGTTGCAGGTGACCTGAATAAAACAATATCGTTCGTAGCAAGCATTCTCTCTACTTCGATCGCTCGCGCCTGCTCGGGCTCATCCGTTAGAGCCCGAGCTGCCCTATGAAATATTCAAAAATAAAATTAATATCAAACTAATTTTTTTTGAAGCAATGGATTTGTATAGAACAATGGTGAGCAAACTGCGGCTGGCGAGCCGCATCCGGTTCGCCGACGTGTTTTGTACGGCTCTTCTAGCTGAATAGCAATATCTCAAAATGATAACGAGTTGTCGCTTAATATTTAAGGTTTGTGTCATTTATCAACGTATTTACACGAATTTGTAAGGTTATCTGTCAGGAAGATTTGATCTAGTTTTTTATGTAAAACATTTTCTGTAAAACTTCCATTATTTAGCGAACTGTATTTGTATTGTCACTACAAACTCATTTTGCTGCTTACTGGTGGTTTTGGTTTCTGCAAAAAACTCTGCCACTTAACAAGTTTGCCCACCCCTGATATAGAACATTGGATATGAAGTCCAATCCACCCTACAGCTTCCATTTCGAGAATAATTTCAAACGAACTATAAATTGTCTAGTAACTGGGGTTATTATGAACGAGCGTAGTAAGCAGAGGAATAACTGGCGTTATCATTGCTTTTTGACGTACGTTACTCAACAGTAGAGAAGCTATCATGTGAACTTCTCATTTACTGTTACGTAACTAACGTCACAGAGCAGCGATAGTGCCAGCCAGAATGAAAGTAAATGGAAATTTGAGTGACACTAAGCTCGAACGGTTGCAATCAATCAGGATAAATCGCGTGATGAGCCCGAGTGACGCTGTTGACCTGGAGTCACCCCAGTAATAGCCTATTTGAACTTCAGGTGGTTCACAGATACGTTTTCATAGTGGTGTAATTTTGTCTGAAATAGTGTAATTCTGACTTTCATATGGTGTAGGAGCTGAAGGTGAATCTGGCAACAAAGCCCCTCTCACCCCTATCTGATGCTGTAATATGAGGACGCTCCCATAGCTTTGTACATGTTGTATATGTACTTACTTGTGAATGAATTTTGTGCAAGATTAAGAACAACTGGTTGCATTTATGTGCTCAAGTCAGTGCAGCGTAGGTAGATAGGGTGTACTGTTGTAGATATAAGGCGTTGAGGCCTATAAAACATTGCATAAAATTACTTAAACATGCTGAAAAAAAGTTAATGACGTCATATTCCAATGCTTGTGACGTCACAGTTGCCAATTCAAGCCACAAAATTTGTATACATTGTTTGACTTGGGCTTGTGCACCCCCACTTTGAAAAAGGTTCCGCCACCCATGCGTGCGACCAGTGCGATTCACCGTTTTGTGCACTCCAGCTGACAGCTCTGATAAAACCCAATTGATGTGTTCTACTATATTGCGTTGCTTGTTTGTATCATAGTCTGATAGTAGTGTAATCAAGCTGAACTACAGTACCATGTCCAACAACAAAATTAAGTTTATTAATTTCTAAATCATTTGTGGGGATAAAACAAAGTGTGGTTAGTGTTACTTTGAAAACACCTCTAAAACAAGATTGGGAATCTGTATTTACATAATTTCACTTCCGCATAGGCCCGATGACTTCATTGGTTTTACATCAAGCTGTCCCCTCATTTTATAACAAAATTGCGCCCATGCTGGTGGCTAGTCAATGGCACCAGCGTGGGTAAACAAGTTTCCTTGCACCCACCCATCACAACTAAGGAGGCTAGGCAGGCCGTAACAAACATTTTGTAAGTGTTTGCTATAACCCGACTGGGAATGGAACCCAACCCACCTTCTGTGGTGGAGCGTGCTCAACAACCGTACCATTTAGCCAGTTGCAGATGTGAAGGTGGCTGCATATGTGAAAAACTTTACTGATTTTTGTGTCGGAGTTTTCGTTCACGTGCATGTAGTTCAATCTTTATACTTTACAGGTGGTTCAAAAAAGCGCCCTATTTTGTTTTTTATCTCAATGTTTTATTCAAATAGAATTTTATGAAAATTTTTTTCACCAAACATTAGCACAATAAATGGGAATTATGTGCTCCAATTGTGGCATACGA
>JGI24159J19872_10006894_pt1 | contig 14851 bp, 9 predicted proteins | sample Ectturendosymbi4_FD_19872 | JGI IMG/M metagenome (IMG submission 19872) | reverse complement strand
GATGATATGTTTATTACAGGGTTGCGGGGTCGGAGTCTCAAGGAGTGGGAGGTTTTTGGGTGGAGTCGGATTTCAAAGAACACTAGGAGTCGNATTTTTTTAATCCGATTCCGGAAGTCCAATTTAATTAAATTTTACATCGTACTCCTAAGCTAGGTATCCTAACTCGTGCCTATCGAAATAACACATTTTTTTGAAACTTTATTGAAACAGAGTTATTGATGTACATCACGATTTCTATTGATTGCTAGTTACTACAAATTTTTGACAGCTAACTTCATTCACGTTATGTTAAGGAGCCGGTGTCGGAGACGGAAATTTTGGGAAAGTCGAAGTCGAAAAATTTTGGAAGGTAGGAGTCGGACATCTTACCCCCGACTCCGCAACCCTGGTTTATTATACTATTACATTTGCTGCAACCAATTCCCAAATTTACACAACCCAGATTTCACAGGATTTGTCTAAACCTAGACACCCAGATCTGCATGGAAAAACCCAGTAATGGTTGCCCTCTCGTAATGCTTGCAGCTGAAGAGAAGTTTGTCCACAATATGTCCGAAATTGATATACGGTTGTTTTGGGTCATTCTGTATAGTTTTACAACCATTCCTTTGACAGTCATGTATTGTAGATTCACTTCGGGGAATAACAAGACTAAAAGTTACCTTCAGAAAACTCTAAATTTTTGATTCAGTATTCGGTCCAATTTATGCTTTTTCACTACTTTCGTAAGATGATTAAATCTACAACTGAAGTGTTTCTGGTTGTCAAAGTTTACCACCTTCTAAATTATTAACATGCGGCCGAGATTAAAGATTAAAGCCAAACTGAACCTCAAGAAGTTCTTACCGATTGTTAGTTTCAACATTTTCGAACTATAACAATTTAACTATTTAATGCTATTCTGAACAAAACTTTACTTGCAACAAACACCACTACTTACCTTGGTATCGTCGTCATGAGAACGCTTGAGAACAGTATTGTTGCTGTAACTCGACACCCATAAAGTTCCGTGATTGTCAAAGCAAGCTAAAGATGTTGAAGAAAGTGTTTTCGTATGATCGTTGTCTATAATGCTCATGTTTTCAACTTTTTCCCTCTGCCTTCTGAAAACGTGAATGTGTCCTGAGCTTGCGTCTACAATTGCAATCTCCGAAGAGTTAGTCTTTGTTTCTGATACAGCTATTGCAACTGGTTTAAAAAAATCTTCCAATTTCTGTCGACATCCAACCAAGTTGCTCGGGTTTTCTGGAAACAGTTCCAAGGCTTCAGCTAATGACTTCTCTGGGCACGTTATCCACAGCACAATTTGACTAACTGATCCTTTCTGATACAACTCGCAAGCCAAACGAGAGAGACTGCTTAAGTATGGTAAATGAATGGAGCGTTGAAAAGAGCAATCCCAACCCGTTGCATTTTTTATTTCCCACATTTCAATTTCTTGTTTTTCCGCGTTGGCAATAAATAGGAAACAACTACCCTGTTCACCATCTGCAATTGCAATAGCTGGAGTGCATGCAGTTGAGCCGATATTCCGATCAGTCGTGCATAGCTGCAAGAGCCCGATGCATTTGGTTTGCCCACACTCGGAAGGAACGTCCTCCACTTGGGACGCCATTGTAAACTGGAATCTAGAAGAACTTGTGTCGTTTGACTCCATATTTAACAGCATCCAAGTTTGTACAAAAACACCTGTTTAAAACATTTTTCACCTATTAAAAAGCAACTTTAAAGTTTTTTATGAAAAGGCTAGGTTGTCTATATATTCCCTCACGGCATTTTGCTGGCAGAAAGGTACAACTATGTTCTGTTTTGACTGTGCAGAAGGAAGTGACGCCAGCAGCAACATGCCCGGGTTGCTGTGACGTAAGCTCTGCTACACATTTATTTTCTGAAGCTTCTCCGCATCTGTCACACTTATTCCGCTGTGTAATTAATCAACTTTGCCTTTTGCAAGCCTCTGTTCAAGACTTTCAGTCATGCGAATGCAATAGGAAATTGTTTCTACAACTGTCCTTTATTACATTCAATTCACAAGCCAGCTGTTTGTTTATTTCGATAACATGATGCTTACTGTTGATGGCAACTTGCTTACAAAAAAAGCTAAAACAAACATACTAGCTGTATTGTCAAGGAGGCGCATATCATCAAAAAGTAATATGGGATGTAGTAAAGTACCAGTGTTCTCAGAGGTTCATTATTACGAACATGTTTTTTTATTCATGCACGTGATTAATACAAAGTTTATAACTGTATACATTTGATAGAATGCTTGTAACTATGGCTGAAAAAGCTGCCATAGGAAATAATTAATTATAGCAGGGCCGGAAATTTCATTTTCTTCGCTTCTGCGTTATAGGGAACGTAAACACAAGCCCCTAGAGGTATCCAAATTGTCAACACAATCTGCACTCGTGCTCGCTTGCTGCGATAATCTTTTAATCGTGCAACTATCAATCCTTGCAAAATTAAACTTCAAATTCCTTTTATGTTCAATTTACTTATTTGGTAGCTCAAATCATGTATTTCTGCAAAGCTTTCAAGAACGCTTAACTCAGCAGCGATCCAATTCCGGGAATTATCGTTGTGTGTTACTAATTTGCTGCATTCCTCATTTTCTGAATAAAACGGATTTCCTATGTATGCTAGGCCAGCCCCACAAATGAACCTTTTCATCTTAAAACTTGTGATCACCACAAACCACGATTTCATGCTTGTTGATGTGGCGTTGAGCAGTTTGCTGAACTGTCAAAAGCAATGCATTGCTTGCCTGTTGGTTCAGCAACAAGGAGAGGCAATTGCATGAGCACAGCCCGGCGAATGACTCACATTTAAAGTTCCTCTCAGCAATACAACTGGAATGCTTTGTGAAACTGACGTCGGGGAACTGAATCAGCTGTTAAACAAAGGGCAAGAAAAAATACTGTGAGGAACTAGCGCTCCTTTTCAGCACACCTAAGTAAATACTGTGGCAGAAACAGGGTTGGTATTTAATTTCCTTGTTGCCATCAATAGAAGACGACGCCTGTACGCGGCAAATCACATTGGATAAGAGTCGCTTCGCACGGCTTGACATCAGTAAAAGCGAAGTCGATCACAAAACAATGCTTACGCTAGAGCGAGAGAGAAGTTGTGATGACGTTTCACGTTTAATCAGACCACCGGGTAATTTCCATACGTGCGCGCAAGCAATGTTGCAGCCACGAAAAACCTAACCCCCTCCGAACGTAGCCTTGGGTCTCGTTTGTTAAATAATATGGAGCAAGGTATTCATTTTAGACAAATGGACTCGCAGTGATGATATAGATAAATTCTGTAATTAGTTGAATCGATTTGTTCAAGCTCTGTTCTCCACAAGTTATTCAATTCGTCATGAGCCAAAGAGGTTTAAAACATGTCTGTGATTGCGAAAGTTCGACATTTCCGTTGCTTAGTGCTCTTAGTGCGATACTCACAAATTTTCTGGTGAACACAATGCACATATTTCCATTGAAAGAATCAAACGTAGACACCTGAACTAACACAATTGTACGTTTACTGTCAAAATCAAACCACATTCGCAGTACTGACAGTAGTTGAATAGATTGAACTCAAACTTGAAACAGACCAGCAAAACACTGGTGTGTTTAACAACGGTAACCAACTGCTAAGCTAGATGTTTGTGTTATAAAACAAGTTGATCCTTTAAGGTTATAAAACGTTTCGACTTGTTAAAGTGATGTTTACGGAGGTCAAATTTTCAAAACTCGTTGAAAGTTAATACAAAGGTTATGCCTAAAGTTTAAGTTACTTTTAAAATTCGATGGCAGGGTGGTGACCATGCAATACTTTCACGTTGTAACACAGTTTGAGTAACTAAATTGCCTAGAAAAAATACTTTGATTTTATGTGTAAAGATGGCATGCACAAAAGACAATACTTTCACGGCACTTGCTTGCGTTTAGGTCACCCCAAAAGATTTATTTTTACGTCAGGAGTAACGCATGAACCTTGCCTCCTTGCTCCACCCCTAGTAAGATCGACATATGTTTACGTTATGCAACAACAAGACGTTCAAACCGATGTGAAAGCCCCAAACTAGTCAGTTATACACAAGCTCAAAAATCGATGGGGTCAGGGACGCCGGAGCAGCGGTAGGACAGGAGGGGTCAGTGAAAAGTTGAGGGTTGTGGAAACTTACAAAAAACAAAAACATCGTTACAATATGCTTGTTTCTGTTCAGCAAAAATGTTGACCTCAAAAATAACAACAGAAATTGTATAAAACCATTGTGGATTTTCTGGGTACACGAATAACTGCAATAAATTTGCTTTAATTCGTTCTTGATAAACCATGAAATTACCTATGATACTGTTTTAAAGAANGCACCTCTGCCCCCGTTGCCCTCCTTTGAAAGGGCAGGCGGAGCTTGCCCCCGCTCTTCGGCGTCCCTGGATGGGGTCACCTATCTAAAAACAGCTGTGGGTGGCAATAACGTGATACGTTCTCCTGCATACGTTAAAGTATGTTTAAGCATTTGGCTAGATTTAATAGCCCCNGCACTTCCAAGTAATGGAGAGTACTGGCTGCAATTTTGCCTATTAAAAAAACATCAAGTGTACCAAAGATCTGAAGAAAGCTGTTTATCACGGATAGTCATCCACAAGGCAGTGCTTTATTGTGATGAAATTATTAGAAACTTGCGAACAGAATAAAAAGTCATGCGAAGTCGTACTGGAAACAAAAATGCAAATACCAACATTTAGAGGAAATCACGTTTTAAGTTTCCTAAGCAAGTGCTTTCGTCTTCAGAATTGGTTAAACTTTGCTGAATTTAATGCAATCAGCTGTTTAAGAAACGTCCAGCATAGGTTTGTTTACATCATTGGGATTTGCGTTTTTTCTAAGGAGAAGCCCCAATCAAACTTTTTAGTGTTTGCACCATTTTCATTTTAAAGATTGCATCTTGTCGTAGTTTCACAAGATGGGATCGGGGGATAACGCCATTTCAATGCTACAAAATTTGGTAAAATCGGGAAAATACCCAGTGTTTGTAAATTTTCAAAGCTGCATAGGAAAAAATCAGAGCAAACAAGCAGCGACAGATGTGAAATAAACTGTTGAATTTCGGATAACGGTGCAGCCTTGACATCAAACTGCGGCCGAAATTGATGGATGCTTTTTCTGCTCTTGTCTCTAAGAGAAAAAACTGCAGAGATTCCCTGATTTGAAGTGGATCTCTATTTCAATTGCGAACAGATAAGTTATAGAGTTTCAGCAACCAAAACCCTTTTCATTCAACATTCCGAAATATTTTGTAAGAAACTGCAAGCTGGATGGACGTTTGTTTGTAGCAACATTTTCTACACTGCCTTTACTTTCGAATCCAAGACTATATTTACAAACTATGTTGCAGTTACTTTCGAATCTGAGACTAAACTTACAAGTTTCACTGCAGTTACTTTTCAATCCAAGACTAAACGTAACTTTTACTTTATTGCACTTACTTTCGAATCCAAGACTAAATTTAACGGTTACTTTTATGATGAGTTCGGCTGCTTTCTTCATAAACACAATGTTTGAAAGAATTTTTCCTTTCACATTCGCCATCTGTTTTGACAAAAATAAAGTTAATAAAACATCAATTGCTTTCTTTAAAAAGCCGTTCATGCGCATATTTTTTTACCAAAATATTTTCATGACGAAGGGCTTTTTGAGTAACATCGTCAAAAACAATTTCTTAGCATGATCGAATTTTGCAGTAAATGCACCGAAATGATTTATTGTTTCCATTTGTGATTTTTGGCCGCAGCTACTTACTGCACTACAATATATGTGTCTGCACTAACTTTGCCCAGAGTTTCATCACTGAGGTATTCTACCCTTCCACCTGTTAGCATTTGTAATGTAATTCAGTGTGAAGCTCGAGCGTTAGCGTCGGTTAGTTTCGATGTTCCAGAGAAATCAATTACTTGGGAAAGACCTGTTTTCCAACTTTTGTCGCAGCTCGTGTTGTGCATTATTCATTTTAGTCTTGAATTTGTTTGTTTTCTTACTTTAGCCGTTCAGCTTTTCACCTGTAAGCATTGTTTGCAACTTTTAGGACTGGGGATGCGTAGTTTTGCGTGAAATTAATTTCCTATCAAAAAATTTGCTGAACGATTTCTTGCTTACCACCTTGTGGAGAATACTCATGTAAAGGTACAAAAATTGTTTGCTCGAATTGGTTTGGATTTCATGTTTTTCCGCTATCTGCATAACATCTACTTTTTGTGTAACATTTCTTATATTTGATGAACTTAAGAAAACATTGTTTGAAAGATGTATTTTTAAGTTCAGTGCTTATTGCACAGGTTGCATAACATTCACCTCGTTTTGAACGAGCTTGCTTCCTTAAGCCGGTGCTGCAGCATACAAAGAATCAGAGGTGCCCAAACTAAAGCCCTCTGTGGAATTTTGTGCGTCCCGGAGAAGCCTGCAGCAAAATAGACAAAGAATTCATTTCTTTGTTTGTTTGTTTTTATTAAATATGTTGTCTATTCAAATCTTCATTGGCGACTCCGCCAATGGCAGACATGAGAACAAAGCTTGTCGGGTATCGGCACACGTGTTTGTCACATCGTATTTTTTTTCCACCATGCAATTTCTTGCAAGTCTGTATTAATTTAAAATTAAATGATATTTTGTTGCCAACCGAGATCAAGAATTCTAGTTATCCAGTTCTGCAGTTTATTTTTCTAAAACTCTTGTCAGGGGTCGGCAACTTACAGCACGCGTGCCACACTTGGCACACCAAGCAATTTCAAATGGCACGCAGAAGTTACATGTTTTACATATCGATTTTGTTATGATCTACACAGAAGATACATTGATCTTTACTTGTATAAAAATAAGAATGTTGTTGGCACACTGAATGATTTCGAACCTTGCAGTCGACTCACAGTTAGCAAAAGGTTGCCGATCCCTGTTTTATGTCCATACTCTTACGTATGGTATGCAATAGATCCCGCTTGTGCTCGTACACGTNTGCGAAATGAAAAAAGTAAACAGATGTGTTACAAACACCTGGCAAACAAAACATAAACAGGAAAAAACTAACAAAGTAACACATGTATGACTCAATGCANTGAAAAAGAGTAAAAACTGCTCATCGCAAAGAAAAAGAAAAAGTAGGAGTAACAAGAAACNAGCAGAAATTGCACTTAAGGCAGTTTTCCCACCCAAAGCCGTAAGGTGCCAAACCATTTTAAGCGGTTTTTGCGTGTTTTTCGCCATATTTGGTTATTTAATAAAACAAGCTGTAAATGAAGCGCAACCAAATAAGTTCAACAAACAAGCACATAACTGCTTTAATAATTTACTTTAGTGTGGAACCCTGGGATTGCTTGGGGCTGCCTCAGTATAGAACACACAGGTTGACCAGTGTGATCGAAACCAATATGGCGTCTTTGCTACTTGCGGTGACAACACAGTTCGAAACATTGCAAAATAGCGTGAAGTTCTACATTTTTCAAGCAACCACACATGAATTTCTGCAAGCAATTATTTATAAAATGAACACATCCCTGCCCAAAACCAGTTCGCAACACTCAAAGCCTCCGTTTACAACAATCTGCTGCTGTTCAACACAGCTCGGCTTTCAAAATCGCACGCAACTGTTTCTAAAAGCGTCTTGAGTTTATTATTGTAAATCCACTATCGCAAAACAGACATTGGAAAGTTTATGCGTCGTGCACTGTGTAAGAATAAGATTCGGGGTATACCAGATCCAAGCGTTACGTAACATTTTTGGTTGAATAAATGTTTTGTTTCGAGCGTATATCAACAAACTTTCTCAGAGTTCTGTTGTTAAAGATAATGGTGCCAACGGTCTTTTCAAATTGGCTCAAAGAAGGAGAACAAACCATCAGATTGGTCACAAAGGTTTTTCAGATTTCTTGTATACTTTCCAATTTGTTGAAAGAGTGACATACGAATTTATGAAGCCCTGATTACACATGGCTCCCAATTTCAGACATAAGTCGGTTTTGATGACAAAAGGAGTTTCAGAGAAATAGCGTCCCTAGTGGCAATTGTCCAACAACTGAGATGCCGCCATTGAAAGAGTAGCGAGGCAAGTCCTTCTGGCTACACCAACGGGAAAGTGACCCAGAGGTCGCCAAGGGCCAGGTGGAGCGACTACATCTTCGACTTAGTCCTGTCTTAGCGTGGAGCCAGTAGAACTACCTGAGATTATTGTTGACCGTGAGGTATTTCGACTCTTCTTAGGGCTGCTGTCTCCGCTATCATCCCCAGAGGAAAAGCGGGTATGAATGAAAATGAATGCATGACTTCCATGAACGTAGTGTGTCCGGCTGTTTCAAATTTTGTCATTCACAAAAGTTGATTCCATTTGCGACAACTTGGCTTTGTGAGACCAAAGTCACGATCAGATTTCAAAAACTCCGTGACGGTGAACAAGAGCAAGTTTCCCACTAGTGGGGCGTTGAACTACTGTACTTTCGAGTGAGTAAACACTGACTGAGTAAAAAGAGTTGTTTGCTTTTTCTAATTATCAATTTAATTTTTATGTCATGAGAGTATTACTGTATGTCTATCGGTATTTACGCATGTGCTTGGGTCACAAGATTTTACGAAAACTGATTGTATTTTTACTTTATTTTGCTTTCGAAACAGGTTGGAAGCCACTGCATTACGTCACTGGTATTCACTGCGTCCAACGCTACTCCACGTAAGTTATTTTTCAGTTTTAATCGTTAGTCGTCTTACAGTCAGTCGTTCCCGCCTTGTTTAAACCAACCAGAGTCTTTGCTACTTCGAAACTTTCTACGTTATGGTAAGAAAGATAACTCAGCGCGTGAAGGTGAAGTCAATTTAGCTGAAGCGAACCCTCATTTTCTCGTGTGTGGTTTCTTGACTGCCGTGAATCCACTGTGCCTCTGCCTTATCTTGCCCCGTGTCCGAGCCCAAGTATCTGTGAAGGTAATGACCCTGATGTTCGTGGTGAAGTCCCTAGTAATGACATAGAGGCAGAAAATTAAGAGCTCGAAACATTTACCCATAGCAACGATTTTGCTTTGCACGAAAGCAATGCGGATGAATTTCTTATGAACAAAATTTCGCCAACGCTATAAGAATGCCTTGCGGATTAAATAAAGGGGTAACTCTAAATAGGTATGGTTCTCCAATTTCGTTTCAGAGGGGAAAATTGTTGCAAATTTTTAACATGTCCTCCTGTGTCATTGCCCTCCAATTGTTGTGTAGGCTAATCAGCGTGTGAGCGCGTTCGTTCTTTCGCAGTTGTGAGACAGCAGCTCCAGCATAGGCGGTGTTCTTTGTTAAATCAAGCTTTGATGTTTATCACAGATTATAGTATTGTTAGATTAGTTTGTTAAAGCCAAAAGTAACAGGGTCGTGAACCTAATTAATTAGGTAAAACCACTAACGCTAGATGGCCAATCCAGGGCTCTAAAGATGCGGATTTTCGCCCACTTGATTTTAAAAGAAAAAAGGATTAAATTGCAACTTGAACTTTTCCTCAGACCCTGATGATGTCATTCAAAAATCCCTTAACTCCCAGCCGTGACGTCGCACCAAAAAGTTCAAACCCAAAAGACTCCGATTTTTTTAACCGAACCTATGAGACTTCCTGCTTCTTTTGAGCAGCTCTCTAGCTCTATCAGTCGGCAAGTTATGACAGGACAAAGTCCAAAGCTCTGCGATCCGTTCAAGTTGATAAGCTGTTTTGATTTGCATTGTGTGGAATGTTGTTATTTGTTCAGTGCATTATGTTGGATGTAAGAAAAGCATAATTTATTACAGTAACAGTTACATGCCTTGTGAAATTGAACAGCAAATATTGCTGGTAAATATAAATAAATAAAAGCTTCAAATGTATTAGAATCACATTGCCTTAAAATGATAATCACTGTTTATGGTCTTTCACAAAGGAAAACAGGGCCCCACAAAATTTGCCCAGCGACGTCGTAATTGCTGAGACCATAGAAAGATGTAGGAGCAGGCAATTTTTGGAGGAGCAAAGAACATTTTGCATGAATTTCCCCAAATTTTCCTGAAAAATTTTTATGCAGCAAACTTTCTCTCTATAAATATTCTGTAACTATCGGTAGTTTTGGTACATTATATTTTTCTCTAACAACATGTTGCCATAGACTTGGAAATTGACAGTTTGGTACCCCAAATGAAAAAAGTCCGCTAGGTGGTGCAAGAACGTTGTCCCAAGCCAGCTGGCTCAAAATTCTTGAGCACCTGCCTCACAGTTGTGAGGTTTTCCATTAACATTCCAGCTGTTGCTGTCGACAAGGAAGTTCAGACCTAGTGTAGGTAGGCCTAAAGCTGCTTCCTTCTCTGAATCACATATATGTGGCATGCCTGATATTACTTATATTATGACTATGCCGTGAGTCTCACAACACTNTCTGTTTAACTGCACATATATGCAACATGCAACAAACTATCTGGCGAAATGCGTACATCCGAACANTGTATTTAAATTGAAACAAAANATTTTCTGTACTTGCCTGGCATATACTCTACTAATATGAAGTAGATGCCCTACAGTATACTCGATTCCCACAGTGTACAATTAATAAAGCACATAAACGTAATGCTTTTTTTGCCCAAACGTTTGAGTGAGTCAGCTACGCATCAACGCTCACAAACTAAAACACGAAGTTACTAGAAACAGTTTGTTTTCTATGACATGATAAACTTTTATTTATACACTCACTAACAAAAAAGTATAATGCCATTAATGTTGTTTAAAAATATCGAGGCTTCTTTGCCCAAATGTTTCGAGATTTTGCCCCAATTCTTGACAAATCAAAACTTTGTGGGATGCACTTTGACCCCCTACTCCCAAACCACTGGCTGGGACCACCACTGCGCCTATAAAAACATGCCGGAATAAGTGACAAAATCTACGTTGCAAACCTTTGTAGCAAAATCCACGTGATGTTGCAGAGTCCACAATTGGCCCGTTTGACCGTAGCGGCTCCTTGCTCGTCTCGTGCAAAATGTCATTACTGTCTGACTCGCATAAAATGATTCCTGGGTTTCACTGCCATCCTGCAACTATTGTTTTGCAGTTGATAACTGTTTCATTGTGAGCAGGTAAAGTTCAAGATTGTGAGCTGGTGTGTATGGTTTAGGTGCTTCCATCATTGGATGAAGAATTTAATCCTCATCGCGCGACTCCACCAACGATAATTATGGGATCAAATAGTTTCGGGCACATGCATTTTAAGCCATACACTTGTCTGTCGCAAAATTCTTCATTTTTCAATCCTTCAGACTCATGCAAGTCAAGATTATACTTGAGCGATATTTCGCTGCCAGTCGAGATAAAGTATTTTTTCCAGTCCGATAATTTCATTTTCTGTCATTCTGTGTTGGTACCTGTGTACATTGCTCCAATTTCTCCTTTGCATGTTTGTATAACTTATGTGTATAGCACAATTTTGACCAAGTTTTATCTGTAGAACTTGACCAAGTTTTTTGCAGTTTGTGAACTACTGCAGACCTGTAGATGACGGGATGACCGATAATTGAAAAATCTTTGTGATCGGATCATTTCCAAAGCTGCTGTGCAATATACTTCTTCACAGGCCCCACGAGAGGGGGGTGCAGCCGAACCGCTGTCCTGGAGCCCACAAGAGTGTAGGGAGCCCATGAACCTCAAAGTTCAAAAATGAAATGGGCAATTATGCACAAAGTTTTTATTGTTATAGTTTTATTTACACAATCTTGTGCAAATTAAGTGACTGAAGTTATTTTTTCGGTCGTTGTACAATGCATCGCCATTTCTTTCGGTCTGTGTTTGGGAAAATCTCAATTGCTGTTGTTGCATTGCAAGTCCAGTGCGCTAAGTACAGCGTGACGTGTCGGAACAGTCGAAAATACGCTTCATGACGCCACATACGATTTTATCCCGCTCGATAGTGTTATAGAACGAAGCCAGTTCTTTCTGTTGCGTGGTTGAGAGTTACACATGCAGTGGCGGATTAAGGAGGGTGCTGACTGGGCTACAGCCAGGGGTCCCCAACATTTAGGGGGCCCCCAATCCCGTAGTCGGTAAAAAATGTAATATGTGAACAATACACAATACGCTGTAACAAATACCATCGCCAATTGGAACTAATAAGTAGGCGCTCTGTGCACACTCATTGAAATTGCTTCGTTGACATAAAAGTACTTGATTGTTTTGGCGTGTGGCCTGGCCGACACTCACTAGCAAGTTGGTGGTCCAAGGTCTAAAAAATTAAGGTATTCCATCCGCTTGTCTTGTTTTAGTTTCCAATGTGCATGCCGTATCCACGTCATTTGAACAACGGTCCTGCAGACAGCCTCGAAGAAAGTTGTGAACTTGTTAAGGGGTGTCAAGTCTCTCAACAATGGTGAAAATAATTAGATTTTAGCTTAGGATAATAAATCATGGTGTTATAAGCAGGGATGTTGCGCTAATAAAAAAGGTGTGGTGATGCACAAAAAACTAGCCATTTCAAAACAGCTTCAAACTCATTTTAAAGCAAAACATGAAAAAGGTGTGGGAACGCCGTTCCCACGTGTTTCCGCCCCACTGCACCCCTGGCAGGAATGCCAGAGTTGGTATATATCGCCACGTATATATTCTCTTGTACTTTCATGTATTTGTGTGTTCTTTGTTACTGCGATGCATGTTTGAAGTCTAGCGCGTTGCGTGTGGGAGGGAAGACCTTACACAATACACAATGTCATCTGGTCGTTTAATACCAATTCTGGTAATATTTACTTCCAAGATGCAAGTTTGGACATTTTGGTACAATTACTTTTGTGTGAATCGCCATTATTTGGTACAATTGTTGATAACTGACTTAAAACAGAATAAACGCATTAGTGAAAAGAAAAGTCGGCAGATATCGAGTTACTTAAAACGTTAACTGACAACAAGAATTAAAACGTATCATGCACGTCTCAGTTCTGTTTGCATTTCGTTCAAGTAACTCTAAGCTTGCTCACGCTAAACTCAATAGGCTCATTCGATTTACGACTTTTGTAAGTCGTAAGATGTGCTATTAGTTAAGAATTTTGTTGAATGCCATTTTATATTCTAAGTGCAGTAGAAAAATAAAAACAATTCAGAAGTGTTATGTCTTATGAATAAAAGTAAAACCACACGTAATAAGTGAAAGTTAGTTTCACAACAGTTATTGATAAGTGAGTGAATGCTCTTGTTCTTACTAATAGTCTTACGGATTTGTCCTTGATTGTGACTAGAAAAATGAAATACTGAATTGCAATGAGTGCAATTATTTTTATTATATCAATTTAGGACATATCAATCTGGGCTATGATGGTAGGTAAGGTTAAATTTTGGTTAGGTTAGTGTTATTTTGGTCGGGAAGCTGGTATGGAAAGCTGATTTTTCTGAAAATAATTTTTAAAGAAAAGTTTATCTACCTCAAAAATTTAATTTGGACATATATAGATTTATATATACAGAGGAACTCCGCTAGCACGACCACCCACTGGACGGCACTCAATTGGTCGTATTAGCGGGGCTGGGATGGTCGCGCCACACTTGCATTCCGAAAGGTTACATGTGTGATCGCGATCACTTCATTTCTAGAATTCTTTCCTTCATTGAAAGTTGTTTACCTTTGTCTTGTGTGCTGCCACAGCCTATCGTTACTGTACTATAAAATCACACAACGGAAAAAGTAGAAGTTGGCAGTACCAATTCCAGAACAGTTTACAATATGAGTTTGTTACGCCACTTTGGCATTTCACTGCGTTTGCACACGCGCTTACATCCCCGTATCCACGATGTTTCAGGACAACGTGATGCAGCTGGGCAAATTGCTGCTGACAGGTTACCAGTCTTCCAGCGTACCGATAGAATATGTGGTCGTGTTGCGCGGTGCCCGATTAGCAGTTTTGTAACAGCTGGACTCAGGAGCGGATTTACCATTAGGCTAAAAAGACTTAAGCCTAGAGCCCCCGATTTCGGGGGACCCCAAAATTTTGGGAGTAAGAAAAATTTCCAGCATTTTTTAAGTAATTACATTTGTATTTTTGTTTTGGTTCAACGCACGCCTTCTTACTATGCCGCTATCGAAAGATCTCTATAGAGAAGAATGAGCGCGAAGGATTGAAGTGAATGACGAAGAGTATTCTTTTTATAACGTTAAGAATTGGTTATTATTACGTACAATGCGACTTCGTGTAATTTGAATTTTTTTGAATTCAAATTACACGAGGCCAGTGAAATGAGGTACATTACTACTTTCGTTCAACCCAGGTCTCTCTTGTTGCTTTTTATGGGTGAGATACGGGGTAAAGACAAGACTAGCTTGCACTGTAGCCTTGGATGCAGATATTCAATGGAGCAAAATGTTAACTGTTTGTAATGCCGAGCGTGTTAAGCTGGATGTTCTTTGACTGAAAATTGTTTTGTAGCAATCTTTGGCCATTCCTTCTACAGCTCAACGCATAGAAAAAGATTTTAACTACCGTTGAACTAGACACATATCTAGATGTATTAGTAAAGCCAATTTGTAGCTTGAGCTTATTAGCTTAGTTAGCAAAGTGAGCTTCACGTGTAAGTTTTTTTCTTTTTTTCAAGGTAATCAGGATAACGGCGGATCTACAGTAGGCTTACTTGCATTAAGTTGAGAATGTCGAAGCGTACACATAAGAGTGGTTCTAGCAAAGAAAGCATTTGCCAAAGCAGACGCACTACGAGCTGTTATTGCTAAGACGAAACCAATAACCCAGTTTTTTAGTGTACCAGAAGGGTCTACACCAGAGGTAGCTACGGATCTGGAATGCCGGAGTCGACTCCGGCAGGATCCTGTGTTTTTCTTTCGGACCT
>JGI24159J19872_10006893_pt1 | contig 14852 bp, 7 predicted proteins | sample Ectturendosymbi4_FD_19872 | JGI IMG/M metagenome (IMG submission 19872) | reverse complement strand
TGGTTCTCTGAATAGTGCCGCGACAAGGCCATCTGGTCCTTGTCACGGTCAGTTTTACAATCTTGTTTGTTCCAATTACTGCGATGCGCTGACCATCTTTTAGAAAATTTGTTGCTAGTTTGACAAACATACTGTTCATGACATATCACGCAAGTCGCAACGTAAATGCCAAAATCTGCGCAAGTCAAGCTTTGGTTTAGCTTAAAAGTTTTGGTTTTAGTCTGCAATTGTGAATGATTTGATGTAAAGAACTCGGTGACAGAAAACTGTATCAGTCATCGTGCGCAGTCTGTGACGCTTCCATCACTAAATCCAGTACCTTTCCTTGCCGCCGGTTTAATGGGAACAGAACCGGATCAAAACTTTGACTACTACTACTGCTAAAGATGTTGGCCAATTAAGCCAAGGCGATAAGTTGACCCTTCGAAATGTTTTCAATGCCGGTGGTTGTTATCTTACAGTACATGGATAGTTCTGCCCACAAAGCAAAAACACGACTTACCACCTTTCCCGAGATAGCCAACAACCTCCAGAAGGGTAGAGAAGGACTTGAAATTGTGAGTCCTTTTTCTTCATACAGCTTTATAAAAATGCGGTTATTGGGAGCGCGCCCTCGAACGTGATTAACAGTTTGAACAAATTTGAGAGCTTAAGTAGAGTATTACAGGCAACATTTTTCATACGAGTGCGTGTCTGTACAACATGCAATGTGTGGAAGTTATATGTGCAGAATCATTCTCACAATAAAATTATTACAGATAAGTGAATTATGGTGAGAGTTACACAGTACCTTGCTAACAGCAAAAACTATGGAAATTGTGGCATAATATGATGTACTTAAGATTTATTAAAAGTGGCTTAACATTGCAGTACGCACAATATCTACGGTAGATCGCTTCAATTTTCTTTTTTCTTGCTATAAGCTAATCAAGCGAACAACTCTAGCCATGATAGTTCTCTGTGCAGTAAAGATACGCTTCTATTATGTCTGTTGCATCACATAAATGAAGTGACTTAAGAACCAATGGTTGAAATCTTTATTATACTATCTGATTAAAGGAGATTTTAATCTGAAGGTAACGTCAACTAACTTTGCAAAGCAGTTGCCACCATTACAGTCTGAGTGTGTCTACTCACCACAATCATAGGCTGTCTATGGTATAACAATACAAAAAAGTCAAACAAGAGTTTCTGTTAGACGGTAGCTTAAATAACACATGCATAACGCAACGATCACATCTTGGTGGCTACTAAGCTTTCATGATTTAAAAAGTATTAATACGTGAAGGTTACATTGTTTAACTCGGAAGAGATTCACTGCATGGAAGCTTCCGCCAATATGTATTGCACTAACGAACAGAAAAGTGCAAGCAGCTCGCATTGAGCAACAAGCGATGTCTCGCATTCTCTGGAGTGGGAGCGCAGCACTTGATCGCTCTAGGCCTCTATAGCACCAGGCTGAGAAGCAAACTCGTAGAAGTCTTCCTCGTAGTCCACCGGTTGCGACAGGACGATATGGACTTGAAATGCACCGCCCTGTGAAGATTTGAACTCTTCCACAACTGCCTTGAGGTCACTTCTGTCTTTGCCTGCACGCTGGGTAGATGTCATAGTCAGGCAGCTTGCACAAGATTGTTTTTCATCCTCCGCCATTACGTCAGTGAAACTGGAATTCCTGGCCTTGCGTTTTTTCTTGGGAATGTCCGCGTTGGCGTTCTGATCAACAAACCTACACCTGGCACATCTGTAGACTGAAGGCACAGTGTGATCCAGAACACTTTCTTCTTGGCACGACTTATCATCGAGGAAATACAAGGCCCTGCAATTATAAACACATCAATCATACATGTTGCTTCCACCGGGAATGCAGTAACCTGACGTAAAACTCACCTGAACCCTGTGTTGCGGTAACTCACTTTTTTCCATCCTCTGCATTTCAGGAATGGAATAATTACGTCACTGTGAAAACGTTTGGGCGCCCCACCGGGAGTGGCAACAAGTAGAAAGAAAAGTCTGTCCTGGTCTCCAGCTTGCGTCGCTTGCCGAACGTTGTCAAGAATATCTTGCGTATCCACGTCGACCATGCTACAAGAGAGTTCCTACTTGCTAAGACCTGCGGAAGTCCAAACGCGTGATTTATATTTGAAGCATGGTAGCTCAATGCGGCTTCGTGAATCAAGGATGCGATAGAATCAACGAACTACTTTTCAAAAACCAACTGTTATTGGATATTACCACTAATCAGCACAAACATAACAGCGCACCTAGACATCAAATTTCACATTACTTTACCAATTTTAAACGAAATTGAATACAATGGAAGCGAATTATTTCGATGCAATGTCACAAAGCAAACAAATAAAACAACAAACAGCTCAATCATCAGTCGCATCACTGAACAGAAGTTTGCTAAATGCTATGGCATACTAGATTTTGATCACTGTCAATACATGCCAGTCACTGTCAAACGGTGATTCAGGCAGAATTCGGACCGATTTTGCGTTTCTTCGAAGGCGGTCCACGTTCAGGTTTGCTTCGTCGTGCGACGTTTTTCTTTTGGACACGGTTAAAATTTTCACCACCTCGACGAAAACCACGTTTCCTCAGCGCGGACACTTTTTCCGCCTTGGGTTTATCCGCCGTGTTTTCTGTCGCTTGTTTCTCTTTCCGTTTCATTCCTTCCAAAGTTTTCTCTCGGTGCAACTCTTTTTCCTTAGCTTTTCGCTCGACATTACGCTCTTGTTCCAACTTCCTCGTTTTCTTTAAACTTTGCTTGTTCTCTCGAGATTCTCTCAGGCTTTGGATTTCTTCGGGAGTTTTGGTAATAAACTTATGAAAAATAATTTCTCCTTCGCAAACCCCAGCTTCAATTTTTATCAGTTCCAATGTCAGACGCGGACCAAGCTCGGTAAGTCGCACAGCACTTTGATTATTTTTGAAATTGCCGCGACCAGCCATGCGTTGAGGCAGATCCACTTTTCCCAGCGTGGCAGCTGCATCGACTTCAGATTCGGATGCACTGCCATCGCCTTGCTGGGTGAGAAAATCACTTACGTCTTTGAAGCGACTCATGTCAGGCACTTGCTTGCCAGTGAGCAACACTTTCATTTTTCGACTTAAACCCACGGATTTCACAGCTATATTGTAATGACGAAATTCTACCAATTTGGTTTCCGTGTCGTAATTGAAAAGAACGCAACGTTTGAGGTTGTTCATGTTCAATTTGTGAACATTGATTGGTGGGAACATGTTCTGAAACATCGTTGCGCAAAGCTTTAGTGGATCGTTACCATTTAGATGTTCCGCAGGCCCTGCTCCTCCACTGGAAAAATCATTCAGCACAAGCAAAGGCGAATTCTTGAATTGAGTTTGGGATGCCATGGGTTTCTTAACGGTTGAAACAACATCTCTAGACAAACAGTATTTGTGGACTTTGAAATGTAGGGTTGGGCCATGAGGAAGTCGAGAAATTCTCATGTTCACAGAAGTGGTAGTTTTTGAAAACATAATGAAATGAGTGACACCAAGCGGGCCAGCTACAGCCACAAAATCTTTCAAAACATTTTTCTTGCGAATTTTAAGGTTGCTTGCAGTAAATGGTTCCATCACACGTCTCATGTCCATAGTTAATTGATTAACGTTCGAACCAACATGCCCTCGCATGAATACAAACGAATGTGGGGCTTTGTTCACCTCCACTTCTTCAAGCTTTTCATTCTTCAGCTTGTTTCGCTTCGACTTTTTTTTACCCTTGTAAACCATTTTTTCTACAGCAAATGCACACAAAATTTGACAAGGAGCTGCAAAATTAAGAATATTCTAGATTTTAGTCACAAGGTACAATGTGTAGCTGTTTAAACACGGCAATCTTGCCGATGATCTTATAAATTTTTTTTAAATACAAAATCACATTGAACAAATAATAATATGAAATGCAAAATTGACAAATTAATCGTCATCATTTTCTGCAAATATTATGTAATGCTATGCCAATGACCTATCCTATCAAGTTTTTAACATCACACAAGCAAAATGGACTGAACTTCCTGCAAATTCAGTTATTTTCACAGAGATAAAACACTAAAGATCGACCGATATGGCTTTTTGGGGCCGATACCGATACATCGGCATTCATGGATCGATGGCCGATATTTCCAAAATTTGTTGCTTAATTATCAAAAATATAATGTATTCTATGCCTTACCGTTTTTTCAAAAACTTCAAATATCAGGATTTATGAGCTAAAATTTTTTAAATTGCAGGAATTTCAATATGTTGCTACAATTTTTAATTTAATCTGATTAATGATTATGCTTTTGTTTATATAACTGTCTTGACTTGGTTCGTTGTGCCTACTTGCGTAAGTTGTCTGCATGTGCAAGGAATATAACAGCGGTTTGTCAACACCTACTGAAGCCGATAAACTCGGCCGTTTTGGCCGATACCGATATATCGGCAAAACCGAAATATCAGCCTATATCAGTCTCTCTATATAAAACACAATTGAAAAAAATGTCCGTCAACATGTGTGAACATGTCCTCCGCACAAATAAATAGTGCAAACCACTGCACTGCTTGCAACATACATTACAGTAGTTAGAAAAAATGTATCACTCAAAAATCCACATGCTTTGGTTCTGGGACCAAGTATGAACATAATAAAGTCAAGAGGTCATACTTTTATATCACTGCTTTTATGAAAGTCTAGCTTTAAGTTAAGTGTGGGTAGCTTCTTAAAGCATTCTTGAAATTTAAACAGTAGATGTGGTTTTTCAATCCAAAACTGATGTTGTAAAACTTGCTCGAGCAGCATGCGTTGCACTGCAAGTGGCGCTATTTTTGTGCAAAAGTCGTTAAACTGGTCAAAACTTCAGTTTAGCTTAACCAAGATTATACATTTTAGTTTTATTCAAATGAAGTCCATTTTCCACTATGTAGAATATTTTCAATAATTCTGCTGATATACAACCTAATAGAAACAGTATTAAGCAGAAAACAGCAGATTTCCAGTTTAGCAAAAAAGCTGACATATACTGTACTAATACGCACCCTAAGGAAGTTTGTTCAACTGTTTGCTTTCACGGCTGAGCTAACAATTAGAATGTCTAGGTTTGCTGCAAGATTTCAAAGAACAGCCAACTGGGCTCTGAGTTCAGAACTTGCAATGATTCAGATTCGAACATATCTTGTGTTCATGTGATTAGTCTCCAACCACGTGAAACAGTCAAACCAGGGATATCGCTTTCACTTAACTCCACGTATCCTCAGTCATAACATCTACAAGCAAGTGTTTACAGGTGAAATGCTAAAACAGGCAAACTCAAGGGTGAAATGTATCAATCAAAACACAAGCTGTGGCAAGTAAAAGCTAGAAAATAAGCTATTCTCATATAACTGACACTGAAACTGCAAAACTATCTGACATTGATTACAGAGCAGTGAAACCACAGAGCTAGGAACAATGCGACAGTGACTCAACACAAAATGAGCAGTGATATGTTTCAATAGAAAAGCAGACTTAAGTTTGTGAAGAACTTCCACTCTGGCAGATGTACCCTAGGGAGAGCATTTAAATCGTACATCACATCAACTGATAATCCATTTCCCAAATACATGATACCATGCCTTGTTCTCAACCTGCTGAAATTCCGTGACACCACTGCAGTGCTGAAACTGTTGATGGATTTCCTTTTTAGCTATCATGAATATTTCCAAAATATGTGTAAACAACAATTATTTTATGTGACAACATTAAACTGATTTCTTCTGGTGAAATGACATTGCCTGCAACACATTTTGCTTCCATAAACCATATAATCGCATTACACATATTAAACCTTATACCCAGAGCAACATACTTTTATTTACTGCTACAAACCTTTACACTATAAATAGTTTCACCCTGGGGAGGTCTGCAGCCAATGACCCCTTGCCTCTTACAGCCTCCTAGTCCCCAATGCATTTTATAAATTGGTCCACTTGGAATTCATCGCAGCATTATATCGTAACAACTGTGATAGATACACGTGCCTTTATGCTTGTGCTTCATCAAAGTAATCATGTTAACACCATCAAGAGTATGTTTTTCTGCTACCACTACATATCTATCCTCATGTTTGTTCAAGTAATTGTGTGTTCTTTGTCACTGCCATGCATGCTTAAGTGTAGTGTGTTGCATGTGGGAGTGAAGATGTTATACAATACAAATTTATAGCTACTGCAGCAAACAGCAAAAACTAAAATTGAGCACATGTGGTCGCAGTACATCATTATTACTGAAGTAAACTTTCAACACCAGTGCTTTCAACTAGCTACAATCTGGGCATTCAACAAGTAGCAAAAGTTTTAATGAGTACTGTACTTATTTGATAAGCCACAGCTTTATATTTTTTTCATCATTTCATGTGACTTACAGTCAAGGGCAGCTGATTTTCTTTACCAAAGTTTTACCTGTCTTTGCTTGGTACACTTTTCAACCAAAATCCACTTCACCTTCTCACGGCTTCTGTGGTAAAATAGGTCATCAGATCCAAGTGCGGTGTTAGATCAGTTATCTGTACATGAGCTTGGCCAATATTAACATATAATAAAACAAATAGTAACTATGAATCTTTGAGGCTCTGCTTCTTCACACAAGGCATTATGGTAACAGCAGGACATTGTACCAACCACACTAAGCCACAAAAGACATCATCGGTTCACAGAGCACAGTTGTTATTGAGGACAGTATGAGAAGATCAAAGATCTAAATGCTGTTCTGTGAAGCACTTCACTTATGACAGTAAATATAAAAATATCTTTGCACAATTTCATATTATCTGCTGTTAAGGATATTGGTGGAGCAAGAATATCGCAGAACCTCAGTAGGTGATTGAAGATGCTCAGTCAGTGTGGCAGCACATGTGTGATGCACCACAAATAAGAGTGTTTGCTAATAATATATGTATGGGGCAAGCTAGCAATAACAGATTGACCAAAGTGTGTGGTCTCTGTTTTTAAAAGTGATCAAGGCCAGGCAAAGTACGAATGTGTTGTGGCATGACGCACCCTCAAACAACAAACACTGTGATGTCCGAGCACTTAGTCACAAGTAAAATGCGATTGCAGTGTTCAAAGAATAAGGATGAATATAAACAATCTGACTGCATCAAAGCACACAACCATACGCTGCTAGACTGTTTACTTTCAGATTTTATATTTCGTATATGGAACCACTTTTTGTCATAGCCAAACTAATAGGATCACCTGAAAGAAATGGTAGCCTGCTTTTTCATTCAAACTTGTTTGAGTGTGATTAAGACTATTACAGTATTGCTGTGTTTGGCAATGCATGAATAACTTCGTGACGTAAAAATGTGCTGTGTTTGTAAATTAGGCATCTGACTGTGGTAGCTAACTTGGGAGTTATTCTAATTTTCAGTGAGTTGTGCTGTGGAGTGATTTGTATATGGCACAGCTCTTTCTCACTGATTCTACCATATGCATCAATTTAATTCTTTGGCATCCGGCTGCTTTCAGGGATTTTCGGAAAAAAAACGCCTAAACGCACGTGGCTTTGCACGGGAATATCTCCGCTCCTGTTCAGGTTACGGACCTGGTCGAAGCGTCAAAAGACACGGCAAGTCTTCTAGTCTGCACTCGAAAAAAAATTTTTTGCTTGGTGTGCACGATATTACAAACAGTTCACATTTTGCTCCATTAAATATATGTAGTCATGGCTACAGTGCAGACTAGCCTTCTCTTTACCCTGTATTGTACCTATAAAAAGCAACAAGAGAGAGGCCTGAGCTGAACGAAAGTACCTCACTGACTTCATGTAATCTGAAAAATGGATTCAGGCATTTTGTTCCACACATTATCCATAACAATAACCAATTCTTAACACAATAAAAAGAGAATGCTCACCATCTGTCAATTCAGCCCTTCACCCTCATTCTTTTATGGAGGTCTTCTGTTAGCGGCATTGTGAAAAACATGCGTTGAATCAAAACAAAAATACAAATATAATTGCCTACAAAAATGCTGGACGTTTTCCTTTCTTCCAAAATTTTGGGGGCTCCCAAAATCGGGGGCCTTAGACTTAAGCCCTTTTATCCTAATTGTAAATCCGCGCCTGCTTTTAGCCAACTTTCATATTTTATGTTACTACGGTATCAGAAATGATTGCTTCTACTTTCGCATGTTTGATTTGGTTTTGGAAAAAAATAAAAATATTTCTCAAAAACTACCCAAGGACCCCAATTCTACAGTAGGCTGTGGTACACTAGGCTGCACAATAGTGCATGGCTGTTTTTTTTGCTGACACTTTGGCAACTTAAAATTTATGAAGCTAACTCAGGTTTTTTTCTAAGGAAAATGTTAGGTACCCGGTATGGACCTGATTTATGATTCTAGGAACCCAATTTTCTTATTCTAGGGTCCCAATGGATGATATTTTTCGCTGATTCTATGGACCTGATTTTCAATTCTAGGGACCCTAAAACACCTCAAAAAACCTGATCTAACTTCAAGTAACTTCACTCCACAGGTGAAATAAGCAAGGAATCAATCACAAAATTTATAAGGAAATCGATTTCACGTAAAACTATGCATCATCAGTCCTTACATCTGCAAACAATGCTAACAGGTGAAACGTTGAAAGGCTAAAGCAAGGTCAGAGAAAGTAAACAACCTTAAGACTGTAGTGTAACATAGCACAACACCAACTGTGACAATTAAAACTGGAAATTTCGTCTTACTCAACTGAAAATATTAATAGCAACTTCAAAAATTTACTGCCTTAATAAACTCAACGCAAGCTACAAAGATTTTCACACTTTCGTTCTCGAAATAATGCAACTGTCAAACAACACTTCCGATCTAACTTCTTTACAACCTGAAAGGAGAGGAAATGTGGAAAGCAATCTCCCAGTCAACATCATATTTGCCACCAAACCATCAGATATCAGAAACATCTCTCAAAATATCAGATCTAATGTTGAAACATCAGAAGCAGTTTTCACCAAAAAATCCAGACCTTATCCCAAAAAGCCAAATAGCAGTTTCAAGGTATATTCACATAAAACATCACAAGACACATGCATAACCAAACACAAAACAGATATTATAACTCATCAGAAACATTGATATAATACAATTCCAATCTTCAGAAACATTTTCTTTCATTATAAGTACACTGTCGTATATTTATTTCTTATCAATAACATCAAATATTTTTAGGGCAACAATAAAAGCTTTGGAATACTCAGTGCACCCTGCATGGTGTGGTCATAGACTTTTATCAGAAGAGATTCATAATGTCACTATGCAGCTCAGACAATGTTTTGCCACAGCCAAGCCTTTCTGACTGAAATAAGCCAGATTTTGATTTCTAACAAGCCAAAGGTATACAAAAAAGCCAGAATTCAAAATCTGGTTTCAAAAATGCCTAGTGGGCAGCCCTGATCCAGGGTTGCCAGATTTATTTTTCCAAAAAAGGCCAAACCTTCAGTAAAAAAAGCCAAAACGGCCAACAAAAGTGCTGCAAAAAGCCAAACACTCAATTAAAAACAGCCAAGAAAGAGACCAAACCCTTCACTTGACAAAGCCAAATTTATTAAACAATTTGCCTCTCTCCTCACAACTCAAGTTCACATAAAAACACATCTTGTGCACTCACAACACCTCCACAAAAAGCTGTTAATTCAAAACTATTTTTAAATTTGTCGGTTATGTCAGACAAATGCTAAAATTTTTTATTTTTTAACAACATTTATGGTAAATAAAAACACCAGAAAAATCAACAGTTACCTTATTACTCAAATTTTGAACACTTCAAAAGCAGAGCTTGCAGTTTATTGTAACAAATCAAAATGCATTTAAACACAAGTTCATTTTCATTTTGTGCCGACACTGAATACAATAGCACTAACGTAGCCAACCTGTGGCTCGTGAGCCACATGCGGCTCTTTACTTGGCCCAGTTTCATGCAGATGCAGCGCTTACATAATTACACCAGAAAGCCCACTAAATAACGTACATAACAATAAATGCCTTGTAAAGTTCTGTAATTGTCTTGTTGGCGGTGTGTGAGATTTGTAATAAATCTAGCTAAGCAAAGATGTGTGTGAGTGAGGAAGAGATGGGGCTGTTCTTCATGTGCGCCCATGTGGATGATATGGCTCTTTGCTGTAACACAGTAAGAAATGTGGCTCTTGGTTTCTGACTGGTTGGCCACACCTGCAATAGCAAGACACATACTTCTACACCAATGGTCACTTCATAAAAAACACAGGGTTGTGGACGTAACATATAATCAAAATTCTAAATAGGCTAACACTTGAATGAATGCATAGGCAGTAAGATAAGATTCACGGCTAAGTATAAAACTAGTTGTAGTTGTGTGTCACTTCAAAATCTCAACAGTTAAAAAATATAGACATGGCATGCTTACAAGATCATTCAGAAATTAAGAAACACTTAATTTCCTAAGGATAACTCAATTTTCCCAAGTGTGTAAGCACCACTTGGCACTTAGCATAAAGTTTGTTGAAGACATATAGTGGCAACTTAAAAAGAACTGAGTGCTAACACTGATTAGTAACACAGGCAATTGAGTTAGCACTATTAGGATAACAAAATGAAGCGTATGTTTCGTTACACGCAACATCAACCATATCGATTGTCACAAGCCATACCAACCATATTGGTCTGTTACAAGCCATACAGCACCCATAAACAGGTATAGCCTACTGTGGTGTATTTACTCGTTTGTAAGCTGCTCTTGATTGTAAGTTGTGTGAAACGATGTTAAAAAAATAAGCCACCCTTGATTATAAGCCGCACATCACCATAGGTTACCTGAGCCTCTGAGATTCTTTCATGTATTGCATAGCATGCTTCGTGTTTAATTAGCAACCTTTGGTAGGCCTAATAATAATGATTCACCACTAAGTAAAAAACTGCTTTCTGTTCATCATAATCCCCCCTGAGGCGAATGTGCACATAAGAGAAAAGATGAAAGAAAGGGGTTTGTTCAACAAAACGCACCCAAGGAAACAAAATGTATGCGTCATGCATACATTTTGATAAGCTAAAGAAAAAAATGTAAGCTGCCCTCGATTGTAAGTCGCACGAAATTATGAAAATGAAAAAAAAAACTTTAATAAGTTGCGGCTTACAATCGAGTAAATACAGTACGCACATGCACAATCAATAATCATGGCTTTGCCTGCAAAGATCTGAATAAAGCGGCAAGCACAAATTGCACCATCACACTGCCTCACTTTTCACGTAAATTTCACTACACAAGGCAAAACGCACACACAGGGGACGTGACTATCAAAAAACGAAAATGTGTTGTCGCTGAGAGCTTAGCCTTAAAATAGAGACATATTTTCAAAAAGGCAGTGTCTATTTTGCCGCCAGGACGGCAGCAGCATAAGACACCTAGGAAGAGATGACCACTTCATTGTGGAACAATCACAACATCAAACCACTCCGTTTTCAAAAAATAGTGTTTCATGATTGAAAACAACGGGAAAAACACTTTCCGAAAACAATCAAAAACAAACAAAGGGGTATTTTCATTGCCTTGAAGTCCACATCAAGATTATGACGATCAAAAAAGGGTCCCGACACTCATTAAGCCAGCCCAATAAGTCAAAACTACCGTTCTTTCCCAAGCAANGGTCTCATGCGAAAAACGAAATTTTTAGCGCTTTTTCAAAGAACAATCAAACCATTTTCCCACACTGNGGGCAAAAAATTTTATNGTCAATCTTCATTGCCTTCAAGTCCACATTCATAATATAATGATGAAAACAGCGCCCAGACACTCATTTAGCAANNGCAACAAGTCAAACTTAGCGTTATTTCCCAAGTAAAGGTCTTATGCGAAAAAGGAATTGTTTGGCGGTTTTTCATTAAACACNTATTTTTTTAAACGGAGGGAAAAAATTCATAGTCAATATTGATTGCCTTGNAGTCCACATTCATAAAATAATGACGAAAACAAAGCCCNGACATTCATTAAGCGCAATAGTTTCGCACAAGATCCAAACTTCTGCAGGTGCGGATTGAAGGGTTTCATGAGCAGGTGAAATTTCAGTTTGTTGGATGAGCAAAGTATCTTCATGTATGTGCTTACTACTGATATTTTGCTCATCATAATTTTCGCTTGTTTCCTCACTGAGAATATTTTTTGAGACTGTTATAAATCTGTGTTGTGTGTGATGTGTAATTCATGTTTGCCTTTTAGGACAATTCCATGAGAGCACTGTTTAATTTAGTAGGAAAGTTCAAGGCATGCCCAAGTTTACAATTAAGAAACTTAGACCCACCTGGTATCGCTTGACTTCACGCTCAGTTTTACTGTCAGACAAATTTGTATTCACTCATGGTTTGATTAATATAACTTTAAGCACTGCGTTATTAATCTGAAATGCATCAGAAGGTAATCGAAAATAACAGCGGTTTTTTAACAGTAACATAGGTTGAGGCAGGTAACAGAAGTTACTGCCAACAACAGGGGTTAATATAAGTTCAGTCATATTTCATGGAGGAAGAGAGTAGCCCATACTGCCATATATTCAGTATGTCTCAGTCTATCAGACTACCTGTAGACTGTTTAAAAGACTCCAGTGGGAATCTTGTTGTTGCTTCTAGGCTGGTCAGAAGAGGACTGACTATCTGGCTAAAATCGCTTCGGTTTTGTTAACCTGTCGGGGATTTCCAATCACATGGCAAGGCGCTACGCGTCGCGGAGCGTTTCAGGGTGTTTGCGCGGCTCAATAGCGACACCAGTGGTCATACTCTCAAAGCGCGGTTACGTTGAGTCAAAAATCAATGTTACGTATCAACGCATGTCGTTTTTATCCGTTTGAATCGAGAATATTCTTAATAATTTCATATGGGATATTACCACAAATAATTTCTATAATATTATGGGTTACTCTCGTCCTGGGTGTGACTTACAATTACATGTGGAGTATAAGTATACAGTGGTTCAAATAAATACACAATACAACGTCCTTATGAACCAAATGTTTGTAAATTCAGTGTCCGACTTCATTCTTCTTGAGTTCAATTCGTTCGGTAATGTAACTTTATACATTCTAATGCTTCTTCTTTGTCTTTACTATTTAATAAGATTGTCGACGAACTTCCAAGTTGCTTTCTGAGCTTGCTTTTGACGTCTTTCTTTGTTTGTATCTCAGAATCACAANACGTTTCATGTTGAGGATGCAACGCAAACTCAACAGTGACTAGTGCAGTCTANTGCATTGCTTTCAGAAAAAGCGCGTATTTCACTACTAACCACATTTGTCATAGGCTTTTCTTCCGCATTTAGGCCAACAATGCTCAATTTTTCATCCGGACGTGGTTCCTTCATTTTGCCTTGTTCACCTTGCATCTTCAATTCCAATTCAAAGACAGTTCTACGCATGCCGTGCACCACTGACGTGTCATCTTCATGGTCAACATCCCTGTTTACACTTGGATGTAGGCCGTCTGCCTCATGAGCGCCACGCTGCACATCATCAACGCAAGCACGGCGTTTGTCATCCCACGATATCACTTGGTGCTCATCAGTACATGCTATTGGAGCCATTGTTGTTTCATAGCAATTGCAAGATATTTCTTCACATTTTCTTTTCTGTTTATCTGTTTGCATGCTGCCTAAGCATTCGCAAGGGCAGCTTGATGCAGCCACTTTCACGACAGGCAATGTTGGATTGTCGTTACCTACTGGCCCACAACGTTTGGTTTCCACACCTTTGTGTCAGTAAACAAGCGCCGCTTTGTAGTTTGTATTTACATTGACACCTTCGCAAGCAACATATACTTTACTCCATTGTTTTCTTGCAAATGAGAGCGGAGTAGAACACGTAAAAACACAGTGAGAATGATACCATCCTAGACAAGTTGAACATTCAACCACGAGCTCTCCTTTGTATTCGCTGTTACAAATGCACCACCGCTGATGGGATTGTTCATAAGATGCATGTATGGACACGTCTTTTTCAAGTTGTTTGGCAGAATGACATGAAACCACGGTGTTAGACGATTTTTTCAGGTTCATGTAAACATCCTTCACGGATTTTCTGAAATTCAGGTTGTTAGCCTGTTCTTTTTTTCACTCTTTTAATGTTTCCTGAATTTGGTTTGATATGACAAGATTGGAAATATGCAGAGACAGCACGGTGCAGCAAGTTTGAATCTTCTGGAAAATCATCAAGACCTCTGACCAATGCTTCTATACCAGATTTACAAAAACCAAGCTTGGTTTCGATGTACACGGCAGAGATGATCGGATAGTGGATTTTTACTATCCTATCCTGTTTTTGAAAAATGATATCCGTATCCGATCCGTATCCTGCTATGGTTGAAATCATACTATCCGTATCCGCAAACTATCCAAAANTGTATTGTGNTGCACAACATACATTTTCGTGNTCTGTCTATTTTGTCTTGCTATTTTGCCTTGTTAGGCAGAACACAATTGGTTGATGTAGTCACATGACAAGTTTGGAACGCATGTCCTGCTTAGTTGAACATGACATCTGTAACAGCTCAGTCCCACGCATAGATGATGGCTGTCATGGTTTTAGGACTGGCAAGCAGTTAGCAGCTTCTTGTTTGCATTAAGTGAACTGTAGGTTAAACCCTAACTCTAAACACTGAACTTCTAAACCTAAAATTTGACCCTAAACCTTGACCAAAAGCCCTGATCCTAAACCCTAACCATAAACTCTTAAATTCCAACCAATTGTCGCTGCGTATTGTACTTGTCACATTACCAATTCAACCAATTGTGTTCAAATGAAGGCAAAATAGTCCCAACACAGGTTTTGCCTCATGAAGCAGAATAG
>JGI24159J19872_10006889_pt1 | contig 14855 bp, 10 predicted proteins | sample Ectturendosymbi4_FD_19872 | JGI IMG/M metagenome (IMG submission 19872) | reverse complement strand
TCTTAGTTTCGAGTGGGTAAAATGAATGATTGTCACTTTGCCCCTCCCCTGGACAAATAGTTTTGGCTACGCCTGGAAAAATCCACTTTTTGCCCCCCCCCCCTGGAAAAAATACCTTCCCACGCCCATAAATCTGACTGCATCAAAGCCCGCAACCGTCTGTTGTTGGACTTTCTGCATCGTTCAAGAAACAGGTACATATTTTTTCACCATAACATTTCAAAAGTTGGAATGTTGCACTGAACGTGATGACTACTAACACTCGCTGGCCACGGTATGTTGTATAGAGTCCTGAATCCAAAATTACAGGCCACTTATTACTTGACTATTTTTGGCCACTATTTGGTGCAACATTATTTAACAACATTAGATGGAAGACGCTTTCTTTACGCGATATTACGCAAGATTTGCCGGTACTCACGGATGTGCATGTTCCCACTCTAACCCGCATGTTTACTGTGTTGCAATTGCTTGTTTTAGATTTATGCGAGCTTTTGCAAATCCTCTCTTTGCTTTATTCGCTCTGCATAGTTTTGCACACTACTTCTACGGCACACTACTTTGCAGAGTGAACACAGATTACTCCGACTTACTGTATATCGGTTAAACGCCATTACTACGTTTTCGCATAAGCTTCCAGAATCTCAAACCAAAACCATTCGTACATAAAAAAAACATAGTACGGTTAATCGCATAAACCGAATATTCAAATAGAAATGTTATTTTTATTTGTGGACTAAACACTCACACCGCGCTGCTTAGTGTGAGTGAAAGACACGATTCCGAGTTTAAGCAGCTTGGTGTCGATAATGGGATGGCAAAAAAGCAAAGTTACTATCTTCCTTTGGTCGAGAAGTCAACATCGTACCGTGGCATGTAGCTGCCAAGCAGCATAAACCTAGTGTCACATTCAACAAGAGTGTGACACAAGTGCAGTTGAATTGTCATAAATATACACCGTCGCACCACAGACGAACATGGCGGGAATACTGCAGAAAATTAGTATCGTGCAGGTGTACGGCCACATTGCAGAAAACTCGTCGAATTACAGATAGCCACAGCGATATACCACGCTACGTGGAACTGTGCAAAGTGTATGGATTCATGTTCATCTGGAATTAGGCGAAACGCTTTGCGATGCAGCCGGCTACCTTAAAATTCTACGCGCACAATGCTGTTCTTAAATGCAAGAAGGGCACAGATGTTATCGCTAAAAGGACTTGGCATGCCGACTAAACAGTCGCCCCAGTTGCGCCCCTGAGATGCAGGCTTGAATTCGGTATGAAAAATTTCACGAAACTAAACCCCGACATCCAACTCTGCCGGAACTAAACCAAATAATATGTAGTGACGTAAAATCCGCACTGGCGTAACGTTTGGAAGGAACACATTCCCGTTCAAAAATGTTCCATATTGTGGAGCATGTAAGGGCTCGCGCCCCCCTAGAAATTTCTTTACGCCCCCCGATTAAGAACCCTTGTGCACCAGAGTGACTAGACAGACCAAACGAAAAAAAGGCATTGCTCTTTCACTGCCTGCTTCACTCGTGCACGTTTTGAAACCACTTTGACTGGGCATGACAGCTGCAAACATCAGCGCACGTCACACGTGTCATGTGACAACTTGCATAATTCACAAGTGCACGTGTCAAGTGAATCGTAGACCTACTCCACAGCGAAAGCATTCTGCGCTCGTGTTTTAACATGTTTTGGGTATCCCCAGCAAGATCACAAAAAACAATGTCTGAAACGAAACATATACTTGACTTGGATAGAAGTAGAAAGGTCTTTCCAACACTAACAAGTGACAACACAAGTCCCAAGATAGGAGCCCAATATATAGTTAAATCACGTTTCTAGGCTTTGCTTGCGCAGTTAAATGTACATGCTACACATGTTTATTGATGAAGCGAAACAAGCAATTGAAAAGCATTTGCTATGATATTACCAGGTTTTTTTTAAGGAAAATGTTAGGAACCCGGTTTGGATTTGTACGGACCCAATTTCTCTGATTCTAGGGACCCGATTTTCTTTGATTTTAGGGACCCGATGATAATTTTCTCTGATTCTAGGGGCCGGTTTGAAATTCTATGGACCCGAATCGGGTCCCTAAAACGCCCTAAAAAACCCTGACATTATTATGGCATTTGCTGGATGCCAATTCCATGAAAAACATTTTCAGAATAGCTTGATAGATGCACATGCACAAGTTCTGAAAAAAAGTTGACCATGTTCAACTGAAGCAAGACACTGACATCCAATTGTCTCAACAGGCTTATTGTCCTTTGCTTGCAATGTGTCTGTGTACGATTTTTCAGCCAAAGCCAGCACAAAATTTACCATCCAAAAAACTTAAATTTTTAAATACTTGTAGTTTATCGTTGTAATTTAGGCAAACCATTTCGTTATCTCAGGCCAACATTATATCACAACGGAAATGTTCACTGCAAAAGAAATACTTTTATTGTAGAGTGATCTACGTTGAAATCCCAGCGCCGGTATAAAAGCTTCCCTTCCAAAGCGAAAAAAGTTACGTGCTGCTTTTTACTTCTAATGGTGGAATCAGGCCGTTCATAAGTTTTTGCAGGACATTTACGTTAAAAAGTGTCATTGATTTTGCAGTTGCACGACTGGAGTAAAGCGAAACTTTTCTCTACAAAATATGTTCAACAAATTGTCAGTTGCCGATGATTTTAGTGCAAACTCACGGGAGCGTCCAAGGACCCCATGCAGCTTTCAGTCATTTTTTTCTTTAGCGCATGGGTCGGCAACTTCCGGCGATTACAATCCCGCTTAACACATTCATACTTATTTTGCATCCGGCCTGATAGTATTCGCTACGGCACCAAGGCAAAACCATCGCTTCCTTTGACATTCTGTCCTTCCGCGTTTGCTCTGTTGAACTTAGCTTATTGCGTTTATACAACACCGAGATTTTACTTCTTTCCTAACCTTACATTGAGGTTCGCTGTCACGTGGCAGCAAAGTCTTGAAGCGCATTTTTACCCTCAGCCACAACATCGTTTCCTTCGTCAGCGAGAGAGCCCTCAAATGCATTTAACACGAGAATGCCCCGAATTTTGATTCATCTAGATTGCCCGAAGGAGTCATTTTGACTCCCTGCCTTTTCTTGTGGTAACAGTGCTGTGATTATGGCTGTCAAAAAGGCATTTGTTAGTGTAAGGAACTCTCTTTCAGCCACAGACGTCGTGTTTTTGCAGAGCACTTTCTGTATAGTGATCTGCTGCACCAACGGCAGGTTCCCACTGTGCGATTCTTCTACATTAGCTCTTCAATTGGCAGTATTTTGCGTTTTCAGTGTGTCTTTCATCGGTTGTTTCTTCCGGCAACCATCTTTTCTTAGTGTTGCTTCTTTCGTCTACGAGGCCCAGATAGCTCGTAAACCAACTGCCGAAGAAACACTCTTCTGGGTGTGATGTTCTTTGTAACCGCCTTGTAAATGATCCATGCATTTATAGCCGCAGTGTGTTATGGAAGGAATGCATAGGCGATCTACCGGTGGAAGTTTTAACCGTGTCTTTCCTAGTCATTTGATTGACAATATGAACACCATATTTTGTGTCATTGTAAACTTTGACCTTTTCTGGGATCTTTTTGGCGTTATCAGAAACGGTGATGCTGGTTGGAGGGTGTTGAGGATAACCACATTTTTATTGGCCTTGCCTTGAACAGTAATCGTTGCATCACCTGATTTGTAAAGTGTGGGGGAGTGAAGTGTGGCTCTTTTATGTGCTTCGTCACTGCAGGTACTTCTTTTCTGATTTTGTTCGCTGTTCCCAGTAAGCTGGTAGATTTTGTATATTTTGCAACTGAGGCCAACTTCACTGAGGGAAATAATTGTCGGTTGTCACGTTCCTCCCTTTGCTTGAGGTACATCTTCAATAACAGTATGATAACCTGGTCGGAGACCCGTTCATCCTTAGAATGAGTTTCGTCTCTGCCAACGTACCGACACCCGTTTACGACATACTTGACGTCTTTGTCCACTGCTAGCCAATGTTTCTGCCCATATTTGTCAGGCTTTGACGCCATGAAATGCGTAAATCGACATCTACATTTGCTGGGGAAAAGGTGTTCATCCACAGTGATGAAAGCTCCAGGAGTGTAACGTGAAATACAGTTATCTATGAACCTCTTTCACACAACTCAAAAAAGAGTAAGTTTGTCTATTTAACCTTTGAGATCGATAAGACTTTTTGTCAAAGCAGAGAAAACGTAAAATTTTTCTGAGAAGGTTCCTCGATAGCCCTTGTTTGCACAAGGGCGCACCCCAATTTTCAGTCCAGAAAGTATGATATGGCATGTCATCTGATCCTGTTACTCCTCACACGGATATACCAGCAATGTAGTTTCATGGATAGTGCACTTCCGGATGTGTTCAAGTATGAGCTTGTCAGTAAATAAATTCCAAGCGCTTGCAGGACTTCCAGCCTGTATGTTTCTACAGGCGTAACTTTTAGGGCTAGGACATTGTAACCTGCAAGTCTCGTGTGGACTGATCACTGACTTGTATTTCTTCCATTTAGTGCCATCCTTTGCAGTCAATACTCTACCGTCGTTCTCATCAATTTCAAAATCACTTTGCAAACAGCTCATGCTTGTGTCCCGGATACACCATACATAAAAGTAAATGCAAGTTGAAAAACACAGAAATACAGACGTGACAACTCCATCTGTGCCACATACTTCCTTTGCTGTCTTGCAACTCATCTTCACTAGACGAGTTAAATTCACCTGCTGCTGAAATGAAGTCATCATCTACAACATCAATGCTGCTTTCGTCCCCATATTCAGACACATCCTCAGGAACATCAGTTAGCAAAGATAAAACCTCTCTTGGTGTGAGATCTCGTCTTGTATAAATATTCAAACGTTGACTGCTTCAAATTGCCGGCTCCAGAGCAGCAATAAGATTTGACTGTGTTTGCAATCAGAACCACAACAAGCAAGTCAAAAGAAAGGTGATAATCCACTAACTAGGGCATTGTTGGCACAAAATGCCTGAATAAAACAAAATAGTCTATGCCACTGATAACAGAGAGATAAAGCTTTTGCACAGATACGTCACAGCTGTAAAGACTTAAAGCTGTTTCAAAAGCACAATAGTTTTTCTGAACTGAATTTACGCCACAAGGCACAAAAACACTATCATTGGCTGCAGTTCACGAACTATTTTTTAAGCATTTCTATACAGGGAGTCAAAATGACTCCTCCGGGCATTCGAGGTACATATTTAAAAAATCATATTTGAAGTTGAAATAAACACATGCCATTCCAACAGGGCATTAGGCCCTAGAAATAAACACAGGCCATTCCAACAGGGCATTAGGCCCTAGGAATGATGAAAATTCACAGATGGATTTTCCTCGGAAGCAAGCAGATAAAAAGATGTGCACAAGCAAACTACCGAAGGAGTCATTTTGACTCCATTGGGCATTTCTAGTGTTAAACGTTATCTGACGAGGTATGGATCGGTTGGTTCTGCTTCTTCACTGACATCAGCTTTCATCAACGAATTTGCCATGAAGCTGCAAGGTCGTGATGCGCACGATCACGGAAATCCACGAGCGAGCAATGAAAGTGAAGCTGATGTTTTTGTTTTTCCGTACAGCTTCCCATACCATATGCAATTAGAGTAGCTTGACCTGCAAACTTGTGATGTTTTCCTGTAAAGTTTACTTCTTTTGCTACTCCCGTTGATGTTTACCGTCAGCTGCCACGTTCTCAGTTTCGTAAAGTATGTTGTTGGCCCGTTCCAAGCGTGTTATCGCGATATTGGGCAGCGTTGATTCGTGCGAACTGACGTAGTCCTAGATGACATTTTTCAACAGCAGCCTGCGCTCTCAGCTGATCGACTTTAATGATTTTTTGTCCCGAAACTCCTCAACACTGGAACCTGATGTTGCAACTATCTCCAATAAGATGCAAAATCAGACTTCTCGTTCTCACAGAACTACCTTCTTCCTGAAAAAAAGTCATATAACACCGGGCTGAGAGCTTTGATGCTGTCTTAGTGTTATATTCACCTCATTTGTCTGCTACTGCAACATAATTTTTTTTCTCTGAGTATGCGGGTTTCGCAGAGTTCGGTTCTTAATGGAAGTTACAGCGCAATTGTATCCCACCCGGCCTTTGGCATGGTTCCAGCCAGGTCCGCAAACAGGGTAGCAACCGACCGAGCAATTGCTTCCCTGAAATTGTCCAGAACGTGTTTAGATGTTAGGTACAACAACAAGTTAGTCATTTTGACAACCGGAAATAGTACAACAACAAGGTACAATTATTTCACCCCCGAAAGTATCAGCTGGTAACGGTTCTGGTTCTGACTCGTATGTGAGTTGCAACCAAGTGTTCAACAAAGCGTTCAAAGCAATCGAGCAATCGCGTTTGCGAATCTGACGTCATTCCGTGCGTTTGCCTGGAATGGTTTCCAAAACAATGTGCTGCACCAGTTTCTTTGGAAAACTGTGTTGCAAAGCTAGTGCGACTACCGTGCATGTTTTCAATGAATTTTCTGTCTGACGCAGTGCTGTAGAAACTGGGGGTGCACCTGCACCCCAAAAGTTTTGATTTGTCAAAAATCTGGGTTTCAGCATTATCTAACAATTTACTGAAATCGTACTTCGTTGTTATTGAGTGTATAAACAAAAGTTAAGTGTGCCACAGAAAATACCCTAAATGCATATGCTGCAAATTCAGCAAACTGTTTCTAGTAACTTCGTGTTTTAGTTTGTTAGAATTGATGATTAACTGACTCTTTTGAAAGTTTGGGCAAAAGTTCTTTGGACTCTTTTGAAAGCGTATTTCATTCATGTGCTTTATTAGTTGTGCACTGGGGGAATCGAGTATAATGCCGGGCACTTACTTCATACTAAATAGAGTCCATGTCAGGCAAGCACAGAAAAGCTTTTGTTTTTCCTGAGGCGCTTGGATGAACACATTTTGCTATAGGCAGCAGTTTGTTGCATATGTGTGCAGTGAAGCAGACAATGGGGTGAAACTCCGTATTTAGTCATAACGGAAATGATATGATACATGCTGCATATGTGTCACAAAAAATGTCTTCAGAGTGGGAACCAGCTTTAGGCCTTCCCTCATCTAAATTTAAGGTTCCTTGCTGACAGCAACAGCTGGAATATGAATAGAATGCCATACCTCAGAACCGTGAGGCAGATTCTCAGGTGCACCGAGCCAGCTGGCTTCTGACAATGTTCTTGCACAGCCTAGCATACTTTTTCTCAGTTGGGCTATTTAAGAACCTAACTAAGTACAAAATTTTCTATTTTGAAGTGTATGGCAACGTGACAGAGAAAAACACAATGTATCAGCAGTCACACAAAACGTGTAGGAAGAAGGTTTGCACCATAAAAGTGTTTCGAGAATTTTGGACAAAATATTTTTGCACCCCAAAGTTGCTTGCTTCTACACCTATGCTGGCTCATACAACAAACTAAAACAACCCGGTCTTTGGAAACTATTTCTTATGGCCTAGTGCGCCGTTTTGACCACATGAAGTGGCCTAGTAGCTTGAACAGGTTTCCGACCTCAGGTCCAGCGTTTCACACGCTGCTCTGTGGCCTAATGTTTTCTATTACTATAAAACCAAGGAAATTAACTCCGACAAGAAACTCATCCACTCACCTTTATGTTGCAAAACCAATAAAAATGTTGAAAAACCGTGTACCTGCGGTTTGGAGGCTTTAAGAAGTTTGCGTCAGTTGTTAAGTTATCCTACTGCAGTCCTGTTTTCATCACTGCCTTTCAAAGCTAACACCAAGCAACAATAAATTTAAAAAATAACAGGCCAGTTTTGCACATACACTAGGCAGATTGAGAAAGGTGCTGGCGTATAAATGGACTGCGGTTTATTGTACCTGAGTAAGACCGGGCAGTTTTTGTGTGTTCAAGAAATGACGGAAGAACAGTATTTACAATTGAATGTGTAGAGCTACGTGAAATCAATCTCCTACCAAAAATATTTGCTGACTGATTTAACTTCGTCGCCTTTGTGGAGACTAGTGACTTGAAGAACAGTATTACACGAAAGAGCAGCATTTTTTATACTATTCGATAACAGAGGTTTGCCACGCTTTCCTCTAACCGTAAATTCTGCAGTTGAAACGAACAGTGTTATTTACTCTCTGTTTCAGCTTCTATAAACACAGAAAATTCAGGGCCTACGATAGGAGTGTACAACAGGTACATCGTACCCGGGCTAGATAGGTACCTGGCTAGGGCGATGAAAGTACATACACTAAGTTTTTTTTTTTTTTTGTAATAAAGCTCAACAATACTAGCGTAAACCAGTTGCAAGTATTACAATTAGTCAGTGGCTACAGGCCCGTCGCATGACGCGGTTCGAATAAAACGCTGAGTTTGTCACGCCACTAGTTTTCGGTTCGAGTCTCACCTTGGCGACTTTCATCATTTCAGTGGTAATAGACTGCACGTTTCAATTCATGGGACCAGATTTTCTTTACTTTTTTCAAAATTATCCAAACATTTGTCTTGAGATTTACAGTTTAAATTTAGGGTTTACGTTCACGGTTTACGTTTAGGGTTTACGTTTGGGGTTGGGTTTTGGGGTTGGGGATTAGTACGTTTCTACCAAGCCTACTGCAGTCCACTGCACACTCGTGGTGCGCTTTTGTCACATTACAGGTGACAGACAAATAAGTTTTTAAATATGAAGGTCCACAGGCGGACCTATAACCACTGTCTAACAATTAATGTCTTTGTAAATCTTAGCATAGTAGCTGTTTTATCTATATTATGATTACTACACAAAAAAGCTATACAATTTCGACACAATGGCCCCAGAGCAGAGCCGTGTGAAGGGCTGTTGGCCCCACAAAAAAAATTCAGATGGGGCCCTTTAATATCAGCAAGCATTTAGACAGATGCGTGCTTTTTCGAGCCAGCTGCAAATTAGCCCCTTGAGCAGCGCTATTTCAAAACCTAACCAAGCTAAACTAATAATGTACAACTTAGGAGAAAATAACTTTAATGAACTGCCAATGCAAAATAAGTGGAAACTAACTTTATCACTTGTTAGCTGTTATCATCAATAAAGCGAAATAAATATCTCTTCTTGTGATGTGATAGGAAACTATTTATGATGTAATTTACCTGTTTCATGTAGTTGCCGTACTTGCATCAACTATAGTGTACGACAGGGGTGTGCAACCTGCGGCCCGCGGGACAAATGCAGTACAACAAAGTGGATTTTTATGCCGATCACTAGTACTAGACAGCTTGTGTGAAACGAAGGCGCGGTCCGCGGTCTAATCTGTTTAATTGGGTTTTGCCCTTCAGTAATAAAGGTTGCCCACCCCTGGTATACGACAATATGTGAAACCGGCAGTCTCATTACTGCTTGTGATTTGCATCCCGACGATCACAGAGCACCTGGTGGTCGCTGTACAGCCTCATCATTTTAAAAGCCAGTCTCAGTGTACAGTGTAATCAACTTGGTGCTTTCACCAAAAGCTGATAGGTGGAAGCAGTGCGTAGAACTAACTGCTTCCCAACACTCCCTCTGCCTTCACTTCAAATAAGAACGAATTTATTGGAATCTGACACCATCCATCTTCATCATGACACACAGCAAGTGAGATTAAATATGGAAAGGCTTTTCAACATCGAGGAAGCAAGCGAGCGTTAAACTTATCGAGATTATCCCCGTTTTATCTGGTCGAAACTTTAAATTAGACTTGTCGTAACACAGTCTGGACAGACATATATATATAATAAACTGACACAACAGCTTTCTTCGTTTCAACTTTACATAACCTGTCTTAAGCAGCTTTCACAAAAACGTTTTTTAACGTTGAACTAGAAACCTAGTCTATGTATATGTACGCAACTACAAAGAGATTGCACAACACTCCACAGCACATTCAATATGACGTAAATTTCCCCGAGAATTTCAACGTACAAGGGTGATGCCAGCGAAGTTAAGTGGTGGGGAAGGTCAAGACTTTATTAACAAAATAATCGGCCTTATTCTGACGTAACCACAACTTTACAAAAACTACTATAGTGTCCGAATGTCCGCAATTCCTTTTTGAAATTAACAAAATCATGATATCACATGCTTAATGTACCGGCTCTGCATTGAGGGCAAAAACCAGAAGAGTACAAGTCAAGGGTAGAGAGACGGCTCTAACTTACTAATACAATATATATTGTGGGGCCCCTAAGAATGGTCGGGCTCACCCCCGACAGGGGAGGTACGGAGCTGCCTTGCCACGGCACTGTCCCGGAGGTAGGGGTGTCCAGTACTGATCTTCGTACCCCCCGGAAAATTTCCGCGCAGAGGCCCTGAGAAAAATGCGGCATTTACATCAAAGGGGGGAACCATTCATTGGGGCGCCACAGACGCTTGGGGATGAAGTTGCCATCAAATGCCCGCCAGACGTAGGCTACTACAGATAACCGTAAACGTAAATGAGAGAAATATAGACAGCTTCACCTGGGCCCAAAAACGATAAAATCGCCTTAGCAAGTAAACTGATCAAAACAGAGCTAAGAATCGATTTCAAAGTGTGAAAAACAAAATTGTAGACTAGTTGCATCGAGCACTTACCTCTGGCAAACGGGAAACCATAAAAATGCTTCCCACAAAACCGCCGCTGCCGCATACAGAAAATTCATTACTACGTGGTCAGGCAGAACGCTGTTTATCAATTTCGTCAGGTCCTGGATTTCTCTTGTTTTGTTGCATAACACCAGAATGGCAACGCAGACAGTCCGCAATGTCTTGTCTTCACTGACCTGGCAAAACAACAACAGGAATACATACATCTAGTTGACTTTACCAAACTACTGCATGCGGATATATTTATACTTTGTATACACATACCAGCGCCGGATTTAGATGGTGAGGGGCCCGGGGCCCAGGCTTGGTGGAAGGCCCCATGTGCGGATGCAAAATGTTTAGGTAGGGGATGATCGATGAAGTCACTAGTATTTTCCACATATCATTAATATTATGACGTAATCTTGTGACGTCACATTTGTTAACTCAACTGTAACAAAATTTTATGATGCAACATCGTATTTGACAATGATTAGCGATTTGTGAAACTGTTGCAAAAAAACAGTCGCTAGAAGCATCGCATCTTCATTTTTTAATATTTGCTTGAAAACATTCGCCAGGCAGAGGCGATTTCCGACATTCTTCGCATTGCAATCATCAGTTCTTCACAGTGATTAATTACATCTGCGACTAAATGTAATCGTGGCATCTATATGTTCCACTGAATGCTCGCGGCTCCTCAGGCGCTCAAGAGCGTGAATCCAGTGGAAAATTCATTTTCTAACAAGGAAATGCGCACATTTAGTCGTATCCGCGCACATCACTCTACAAGTGAAACATTTGATACAAGTTTGTGAATGAGAAAAACAAAACCAGCTTCTGTCAATTACTTCGCCATTGTGGTTCTGGCGACGAATAAGACTTGTGGTACATTTCCGGAACAAGTGTCTGTCTTTTCTGTGTTGTGGAACATCACGTTTTAAAAATGACTTTTCATCACAATGTCAGCAAGAACATGCTTTATATTTCAACCAACATTCCAGCGTTTTATCCGGTACAATGGCTGGCCAGAGGGCCCAGAGACGGATATCGTTGCCTCCGGTGATAGCGCCAGCCACCTCATCTATCGTGTTTTGCGATGATACATCTGGACGTTCTTCTGCTACTGCACCGCTGGTTAAACTAGGTCTATTTTCATCGCTACTTAGATCTAAGCCTGTCACAACATGTTCTTCGATTTTCTGTCCTTTTACAGGTTCCGCAGAAATGTCTCCGCTGGACTTCACTGCCACTGTAAAATAGTAACTTGAAAGTTTCTTCACCTGGCTGCAACTTCTTCCTCTCTCAATTTTGCCACTTGCTTTGTTACATCTTTTAGAACAACTTGGATAAGCTCTACACTTGTTAAGATGACGACCCCCTTTGTTCTGTCCATGTTTATGAATTAATAAGCTGAATAGGGCTGCCACATTTTCATCCCAAAAAGGGAGGACAGCTTACGACTGTCGCGTACTTGAGTTTATTATCTAACTTAACAATTAGACTTATAACTTTTAAGCATTGAAGTAAGACGTCCAGTGTAGGCGATGTTTCAGTCAAAACACACAAACAAAATCCTTATTTCTTGTCCTATTTAGCTCATGAATATTTTGCAGTTTCCTCAGATTTCTTTAAAATGTAAAATCGCCTTTAGCAATATTATAAAACTAATCGCATAAAAGATGTTTTAAATTTAACACCAGTTTTAATAGAATAGAAACTGGTTCAATTGGAACGATTTCTCTTTCTTTTAGGTTTGTGGCTCCATCAAGGAAAAAATCGTTCCACATTAGCGTAATGACCCATAACACTGAAGTAAAACTGTGCAATCTTTATCAGTTCGCTGAAGCATTCAATGATATTGCAAGTTGCAAAATATTTTGCTCATCTTTCATGTTCCATCATTTTACAGTAAATGGCATTTGGTTGATGCTCTTTTTGCACGAACTCAAAACAAGTTTTGGTATTGGTTAAACAGTTTAACTTCGTCAAAGAAACGTTTTTTCTCAAGTAGATACTACTCACATGGGTCAACATTTTCACATTAAGTTGTTTGCACACGGAGAAACCTAGTCAAAACATTTAAATTCAGCAATAAGTGGTCCAATTACCTAGGTTTGCAACACAAGACTTGTACAATACAGATACATCTGACACGAATAATACACAGTCACGACCCTTGCCTTCTCTCAGTCTCTTGAGTTTTCTCGGTGCTGATTCAACTTGGCTTGATATGTACATCTGATTGTCTCTATTGAATCCTTGCCTTCACAGTGGCGAAACACGATACAACTTCAACAGATAATGCTTTGGACTTTTTAATATTCTGAACTTGCTCATTAAAAGCAACTAGAATGATTGCAAATGTCTTAATGTCTTGAACAGAGTTCGCTCTGAGAATTTCGAAAAAAACGTTTCAGAACAACAGTTATCTTGTCGATGGACAGACGTACGAATGTGAAGCTTGGTACATTTGAAGCATCCTTGGCAAGCTAGGATAAAGTGATAGCCACCTGGTTCCGCTGTGAGAAATAAGTTTTTGGTACGTCTACTCAATATCCACAAAGTCACAATAGTCTTTTCACTCTCTTTTGCGAACTTTGTAAATGCAACCACAACGTAATTCACTCCGCTTCAAAATCATTTACTTCTTTTCTGAAAAAGGGATACTTCTGACGAATTTCTTCATTTTTTTAGCATTACTGATTAGCTATAATTAGGCTATAGAAACTACAACACTAAGCTTTGTACAATAAACTGATCATCGTATCACGGTTCATGAGCAAAGCTAGTACAGTACCTGTAATGGAGTCAGTAGTCCGCGCTCTAATGCCGAAGTCATTGAGTTATTCAAAAAAGATTTACCATGGTTACGTAACGATTAATGTGAAAGCATTCCCGCCTTTCCAGCCGAGAATTAACTCAACCAAAATGTAGATCAATTAAACAAATTGCAGACCCTCCCATAAATTAAGCTACGCCACCAGCTCGTATCTTGTTACAGTTGAGTAGGGACAACTTAACTGTATGTAAATACAATATATCACAGCCATTTGGGTAACTGACGAGGGCAGAGGGGCGAAATTCTCCCCTGGCAAGCTCAATATCAAAACCGGTCTCCCACTTCACTTATATTTCGGTTTTAGCATTCTTTCGGTTTTCAGTAGGTTGTTGTTTTCGGATTATTTTCCGGTGATTTAGGGTTTTAGTTTAGCCATTCACATCCGGATTCACCATGATTTCTCACGTTTTTTCTGAGTGTTGGCTAGTGGACCACTTACAGTGGCCAATGGGCCCCTTATATTTAAGTTTACTACCATGGCTCTAACCTGTAGTAACGTCACTGATTCACTGGTATACAGGATTTTTAGGGACTTGAAGTTTGCAACGGACTTGGGGGTTTTTGGGGGCGCTGAGTCCAAAAATCACATCCGTTTTTGTCCATCTCGTCAGGATTAGCCGCTACGGAGCATATGTCTTGCAGTTTTTCGCAAAACATAAAAATAACTCTCACCATTTTTAACTTGAAAACAGATTTTGCAATCACTGGTGGTGCTTTTAAATGCTGATATGCTTTACCAGTTGTTGTTGAACTGTGTAAGCCCATAGGAAGTGAGTTAGCGATATCGCTAACTACTGTACAATAAGAATAGTCTGTGCCCGGTACCGTAGTTGATGAGCATGACCGGATGATTTGAGTTGAAAAAAATTGGAAAAATTTGTGCATATTAGTTGGGCAACAAAGTGGATACACAACGTTTCCCTGTTTCTTGTGTCTGTGGGACAGCAGGGTCTGCGAAAAATCCACCATAAAGGTAAGGTTTTGCATCTTATGTGAGATGAAATTCTAACACAGGCTTGCATTTTTTTGCATGAAGTTTTCAATTTCGTCACGTAAATAAAAAAAAATTTTAGCACGGCACCTCGGCTTAGCCACCTTAAATTTTACATAGCAAATTTCAATTAGAGTTGTACCCAGAACTCCGAAGGTTTCGACATCGCTGGACCTCAAGGTATGTTTTTTTCCCGGAGTTCTAGTGTTAAACTTTATCAACAGTAGTTGAACTTTTGCATGTTCATACCTGTTTGAAAGATCAAACCGGTGTGAACATGCAAAAGGAAATATGCAGAAAACGGGAAATTTTCACGTGAAACAAACAGAGAAAAACAATAAAATATAAGCAATTACGTTAAGGTTGCAAGTAATTGAAATCTATAGTCACCAGTTATTGAAGTATAACTGGATAGACTTCTCA